>ENA-OWNT01000247-OWNT01000247.1-seawater-metagenome-genome-assembly--contig:-NODE-247-length-150216-cov-9.364469_pt1 | contig 150216 bp, 139 predicted proteins | sample MGYA00238136_ERZ651165 | MGnify/ENA primary metagenome ERZ651165 (study PRJEB26861, sample SAMN08777766) | seawater metagenome | isolation source: coastal seawater | place: USA: Florida | collected...
CCTTGCTCATTTACCCAAACTCCTGTGGTTCTTAAAGCAAGGAGAATCATAATGAATTAGCAGCGTTCATGGAAGGCCTGTGCGTAAGGTGAGTAAGTTATTTAATACTTATTCTACTTATTTGTTTAATGATTTTAAAAACACAAATGGGCGCCTATCATTATCAGATTCTGATAATGCATTTAACCCAACTGGGAACAAACCATTTATATCTGAGCGAACAAATAATTTTGGCACCTCTGGAATTCTTTTACAATATGCCAAACTACTGTGACCAGTTTCTTTATGATGCGTAAAAGAACATGGCTTCACCGCACCAGAGCTGATGGAGTTTTTATTGACACTCTCATGCTGCCGCACAAAATCAGCCTGATAATTCTGGATTAAATGAGAAAAAAATGAGGCAATCACTTTTGCTTTATCTGGATCAGGGCACAACCCCAAACTATTTTGAATATTAAATGTTATATATCCGGTATGTGTATAAATTAAAGCAGCTTGATTTTCTTGCCTTCCCTCCCATTGAATTTGAAATTTTTTATTATCAGAAAGCTTATAGACGGATGATACATTACAAATAACATAACCAGCTACCAACTCCTGGTAAGCGATTGCAATCTGTTCTTCCCCTGTTAGCATTGCTGTTATACCATCACCAATATAGTACGTAACCTTATGCGCATCATTAGGGAGGCTAGGATCTACAATAAATGTTGGCATTGATAAATAATGATCCCTGCCTGTCAACTGTTGTAACTTATTTTGTTCTATCCAGGTATTTCTAGCAAATGCTGGTTTTGTCTCAGGAAATGGATAATATTCAGATTGATATACAGCAGGTTTAATAGGCAGTTGATCTACTGGATATTCATCTAAGTTATAAGGCACTGCTCTATCAGAAGCATCATAATTTTTTAACATGATCAGGAGCACCACAAAAAAACCTAATATGGATCCATTACGAACTAATCGCAGCATATAAACCAAATATTCACTTTCTGCCTTTGCTTTAGCGTAGCTTTCTTCCTCGTCATTCAATTGCTGTTCAGCTGATTTAAGTAATGTCGATATATTTTTAAATTTTTTCTTATAATCAACCTTTATATTAGTTAATTGCTTATTTAACAAGTGTAATGGAGCTTTAATAGTAGCAATTTTTTGACTTAGACTATGCTCGGATGCTTCTAATCTTTCAATCTCATGTTTATATAACCTTATTTTCTCTTCAACCCTACTATGGCTATACTGCTTAGCAGCTTTGCCGCCTAAAATATATTTTGATGCTCTTTGCCAAGTGGTATTAAATTCATTAACAGCCCGTTTTTTATAAGCTAGCAATGCTTTAATGCCACTTTTATTATCACAGTTCATTTTATTTTTTACATCTTTAATGGCTTCCTGTTGACAATCATATGCCTTTAGAGCCGCATGGAAAGCATGAATGATTTCATTGATTTTTAGGATTTCTAAATGAGTGCTTTTTAAATCAGATTCAAATGGAGCAAGCTCAAAAGATAGTTCCTTTATTTTGGCTTCTACAGAAATAACATTTTTATTATATACCTGAGTTAATTGCTCAAGCTTTTCTTGTAGCGTATTATAATTTTGTTCAGCTTTACTAGGCATAATTCATCCACACTTGCTTATATTTAATCATTGGATGGTAATAGATCTAACTGTGGCTTGTCAAACAAGAGATAGACCTTTCGCACTATATGTACGAAAAAATAAATACTCAGTAAGGTTGGTTAAGCAACTACCTAACTAGGTCCTGGCTCGCTATGCGTCCGGGATGACAGATAAAAAAGCACCTTCACACTACCTTGACGCTCCGGAAAGGGCGAAGCGCTTATCAGGGGTGCACCCACATCAACTAATGTCTTTCAAAACCATTCCGCTTCCATACACGCCGCCATGGATGATCTTTTTTCAACCCTCTAAACAAAACACTTTGCTGATGACACATCACTGCATTCATGGGCGTTGCTGGATGACAATATTGCTTAATAGGCATTGAAACTTTCTTGCGACTTAAAAAATTTAAATGATAATATTGTGCCAATTGCTTATTATGAATCACCAATACATTTTCTGCATAATAATGCTGCGCAGCTTTAGTAAAATTAAAACTGCCTGTAATCACCGTATTATTATCTATAATCATAACTTTGTTATGAGCTATTTCTGGAATGGCATCGATTAAAAATGGAATATGACTTTGTTTTAATGCGTTAATCACAGCATAGGGCATGCCAATATTGGATTTATCTAATAAAACAAAAACATCTATACCATTATTATGCGCTTTAATTAAAGCATGGATAATCGGCTTTGATGTAAAACTATAAGCCTGTACTTCTACTGATTGCTTTGCAGATAAAATCGTTTGATCTATTAAGTCGGTACAGCGTCCACCCGGCGTAAAGCATAAACTATATGGCGCTTGATTTAACACATCGCTTAGCGAAAATAATTGGGCTGGCATAAACAATAAAAAAATAAAAATTATTCTGAGTGATCCCATCTTTCTAACTTCCTTTTAAACATAATACTTGCCTTAACATCACTCATAACAATAATACTAGCATTGACTAATAATGCAGATATGCAAGCACATATAAGCATGACGACAAATAGAACATAACCTTGTTGCTTCATAATTAAGAAATAAAGTAATAAATAGATGGTTATTATAATTTAGAATGCAAACTCATATATCCGTAAAAAATACGAGTAAGCGGCTTATTAAGCTGATGAATCAATTTTTTAGGACTGACAAAAACCACCTTCCAAGCCACAGCAACAACTGGATGACTATCTACCACACCAGCGGCTTGCGGCGCAGTGGCGATGCCTGGTTTATTTGTTTGAAAAACCAAATACCAATTTAATGATTGAATATCATCTTGCATAGCCATAGCTTTTAAACCCTGCTGTTTTTTATATAAAGTATACTGACTATTTAATTTGTTTTTTTGCAGATAATAGGCTGTTTTCTGGCATTTATTTTCCACACAATGAGAAAGAATAAGCACACTTGTATTTTTAACAGCATGAATGGCCCAACCAGCAGGTATTTGATTTGCAAAGATTGCCTGAACTGATTTTTTGTTTTTGTTAGCTTGTGCAGAACGTATCTCCTGCCCCAGAACATCTTCGAACCATTGACCATGATGCAACAAACGCGACATCGCTGCTTGTATTTGATGGGTTTGATGCATATCTTTATATATGACAAAAACCTGCCAGATTAAAGCAGTTGCAAAAGCAATGGCTAACAGGCATTCAACAATACTAAAACCCTTTTGCTTAGCCATATTATTGGATCTCCTTTATATCTAGCACTTTAGGGGGAGCCAATTGTATGATATGTGGCACTCTTGCTGTAACAGCATAGGCATGCTTACGTGATGTAATCCAAGTAATTTGTGCAGTACATGTTTTAGTAGCCGCATTACAGTTCACTGTGCCATGCCCTAACGGTAGCATGGCTAAATTATGTTGATTCCATTGATTAATGGTATTAGTGGATGCCGGCGTTTGCCAATTAACGCGCAGGCGTTCAAAGAGCGCATTAATTCGCATGCTAGCGATACTTTGATTCATGGCTGCCGATTCAATATGAATATTTGATAAGCTAACTTTGATAACACCTAATAAGATTATACAAACTACTGCAAATGCAATGAGCACTTCTATTAGGCTTACTCCTTGCATTTTTTTGTGGTTCATTTTTTTATCCTTTTATAAACCCCTGATAAGTGTAGCGAGCACTTTCCGGGGCGTCGAGTTTGGGCACACAATTTCCAGCGGCTCGGGTATTGATTAATAACAATTAATCAGCCAACCTCCAACCACGGCCATCCGCCTTATCCTCACACACCACACCCATCACCAACAACTCATCTCGCAACTGATCAGCTAAAGCCCAGTCTTTATCTTCACGCGCTTGACGACGTTTTTTAACAAGCTTATCAATCGCTTCAAGGTCTAAATCTTCTTCACCTTGCTGCAAAAATACTTCCGGATCTTCAGTTAATAAACCTAAAGTTTTTGCACAAGACTTCAATAAACTAGCATGCAATTTTGCCTCATCTATTTGTTTTTCATCACGCAAGCGATTCACAAGACGCGCCAAGTCAAATAAAACTGAAAAGGCTAGCGGCGTATTAAAATCATCAGATAATGCATCTATAAAGCGCTTTTCATGTGATTGAAGCTCTTCATTTAAATCTGTGATGGCAACCTCTTCTAAACCTTGAATCGATTGATACAAACGTTTAAGACCAATATGTGACTGCTCAACTTGTTCTTCGGTAAATGTTAATGGTGAACGATAGTGCGCGCTCATTAAGAAATACCTTAAAATTTCAGCATCATATTTTTTTAGAAGTTCACGTATTGTCACAAAGTTATTTAACGATTTAGACATTTTTTCTGAACCCACTTGCACCAAACCAATATGCATCCAATAATGAGCAAAATCATGCTCGCATGCGGCTTGCGATTGCGCAATCTCATTTTCATGATGTGGAAATTTTAAATCTAATCCACCACCATGGATATCAAATGGCGTGCCTAACAAGCTTGAAGCCATGGCCGAACATTCAATATGCCACCCTGGTCTGCCTTCACCCCAAGGTGATGGCCAACTTGGCTCACCCGGCTTGGCTTTTTTCCATAATACAAAATCCAATGGATCACGCTTGCCTTCCTCAACCTCTTTACGCACCCCTGCTCGTAATGCATCAACATCACGATTAGATAGTTCACCATATTTTGGGTAAGCACGCACTGAAAAACAAACATCACCATTATCAGCCTGATAAGCAATATCTTTACTAATGAGATCAGCTATTAAATTCATCATTTGTTGCAAATATTCTGTAGCTCGCGGCTCTTGGTCACACGGCCTTAAGCCTAAACCGCGCTCATCTTCATGCATGACATCAATAAAACGCTGCGCCCAAACAGCTGCAGTTTCATTGTTTTCATTGGCACGCTTAATAATTTTATCATCAATATCAGTAATATTACGTACCATGGTCACCTCATAACCCTGGTTTTCTAAAAAGCGCCTGAAAGCTTCAAAGACCACCCAACCACGTGCATGGCCAATATGGCAATAGTCATAAACAGTCATACCACAATAGTAGATACTAGCCTTATTAGGCTCGATCGTTTTAAACGGTTGCTTTTCTTGCGTTAGGCTATTATAAATTTCAATCATGATGGTCTCGTGTTACGGCGAAAGATGTCTATTTTAGCAAGAGCCTAAGCATTACTAAAGCCCTGAATGATTATAGCTAATTTGACCGATTTTTATACTGTATTTTTTACTAATGCATCTATATAAAGCAACTGCTATACTCAAACCATGAAACAAGCGCCTTACATTCTTTTTATCTCAGACCTGCACCTTGATCCGCGCCATATCGAGCTTACTAAAAAATTCTTATTTTTTATGCAAAATCATCAAAATGCTGAAGCCATTTATATCTTAGGCGACTTTTTTAATGCCTTTATCGGCGAAGATGATGACAGCAGCTATGTGGAACAAATTAAGTCAGCTTGCCGCGAATACACACAAAAAGGCGGACAGCTTTATATTATGGCCGGGAATCGTGATTTTTTGATGCAAACACATTTTGCCAAGTCTATTGGTGCCATCCATTTAGCAGACCCATCGATTAAAACTATTTATGGTTTGAAGTGCTTCTTGATGCATGGCGATAGCCTTTGTACAGATGATACTGCACATCAAAAATGGCGAAGCATTTATACACGCAGCTGGCTATATAAACTAGCGCACTTAGTGCCACTAAAAGTCAGACAATGGATCGCACACAAAATGCGAAAAGCTAGTATTAAACGCAAATCAACTCAGCCTGCTTATATTATGGATGTCAATGCCAAAGCGGTTTTGAAAGCGATAACTAGTACTAACTGCGATTATTTAATTCATGGTCACACCCACCTACCTAAAGATCATGGCCGCCGTTTAGTTTTAGGTGCATGGCCTGATCCACAATCAATTATCCAACTGAATCAAGATCAAACCTTTAAGCGCTTAGACCCTTAATCATTTTTTTGCAATGATATTTTTATAAGGTTTAATCGTTATCTCAGAAATAAAGCCCAACTCTTTTTGTTGCACTAAAGACACTATCTGATCAGCAATTAAATCCAAATCAATTGAACAACCTTTTTCTGCTGATGGCTCAAAACTTGCTTCATTATGAAAATTAGTTTTAACTAATCCTGGATTGATTAAAGTCACACGAATATGATCACTACGAACTTCTTCAGCCAAAGATTGGGTAAAGCCTCGCAAAGCAAATTTAGTGGCGCAATACAGGCCACCCTGCTTTGCACCTTTTAGCGCTGCTTCAGAACCGAGATAAACACAAAAACCAGCCTGATTCTTTTTCATTGCTGGCAAAATAGCTTTGGTCATTTGCATCGCACTTAAACAGTTTAGCTGCATATCTTTAGAAAAATCATTTGCAGATAACTGCTCTAATGCTCCAAAGTGACCTACACCAGCACAATAAATCAATCCATCAACATTTTTATTTTTCAAATGAGTCTTACACAACTCATCAATAGCTTTTTTGCTCGATAAATCACATGCGACCCACTCTAAATTAGGATGATCGATAACAGGTTTGGTTCTAGAAATGCCTAACACTTCAAAATTCAACTCTAATATTTTTTTGGCACACGCCAGACCAATGCCGCTGCTAACACCTGCCATTATGATTTTTTTCATGCATAACACCTAAATAAAAGTTTTTCTGATATTCCTGACTCTAACAAGGGCTGGATCACCGCTTGTGTAATTGCCTGCTCAATATCTTTGGGATAAGTTAGCACATTCCCATTGTTTTCAAAATACTGTGAAAACAGTGGTTCTTCAGGATAGAGTTTTTTCATCGTCACAAAATAATCTTTTGGAAAGCGCATCGGCCCTACGGATATTGAATGAATCCTATCCTTAGGCACCACACTCAAAACTTGCTCTATAAGATCTTGGTAAGCTTGTTCATAATGATGGAAATAGATAACCGGATCAAAACGCAAACCAATGGGCCAACCATGATCTGCGCACTTCTTAATAGCCTGCAATCTTTTTTCTAAACTAGCCGTTCGATGCTCCGTATGTTTTATAATTAATTCAGGCGACAGACTAAACGCACACACAATATGCTCACTCGCTTCAAACTGCATTAGCGGTTCTACCAAAGCACTTTTAGTACGCAGCTCCATCTTCGCATCATTTAAGCCTTGAAAAAATGGTACAAAATATTCCAAAAATTTTGTTTGCTTATTTAGAGCCAACGAATCACCATCATAACCTGAAAAGAAATAACTGTTATTATTGGTTTTAGCAATGGCTTTAATATCTTGCATATAATCTTGATAATTGACAAACCACACATAATGCGCACTCGGATACATACCTTGTAAAAAACAATAGCGACAATCATAAGGACAATTTAATAAATGAGAAAAGTAATAATTATTATGCGATCCTATACCAAATGTTTCAGGTGTTGGATGCACCCGTACACCCTGCTTATTTGCAATGATAAATGCAGGTTTTTGCTTTTGTAATCTAAAATTTTGATAGCTTTTAGGATTGAAAACAGATTTATAGTGATCACAAGTAATGATATCAGCATTAGGATATTGCGCCATAAATGCTTTTGCTTTGACATCATCTTCACATTGCTTTTCAATATAAATCACTTTACTCATGATATAAACACCCACTTAGCTCAATACGCTGATCTTTTAATAGTTTAATAACTTCTTTAGCTGAATGAACATGTTTATATTGATGAATGTGATACTCCATATCTGGATTCAATACTTTTAAAGCATGCAAATGATCTTTGAGCTGATGTTGTTGCGTAAAAGTAAAGTGCCACTGATCAAACCAATTTGCATAATCCTGATCTTTAACTCTAACCTGTTCAAACTTCCTTAAACTTAATAAAACCGCATCAAAAATATTTTCTAAAACATTTATTTTTTCAGCTAATGATTTAAAAATATCTTCAGCTTGCATGGTTATTAAATCAGTTGTTTGGTTATCAGAAACACACTTCAAAACTATTATATTTTCTATATTTACCCATTTAGTAGCTGCTTGAATAAAACCACTAGCCTCCATATCCACTAAAGACGCTACTGGGTATTTAGATTGCACTTGATCACAGGTGACAATACCTGCTGTCGCCAAACCATGCTTAGTTGGTGACTGCGGGAACCAAACTTTTTTTGTAGATTGCTCAGTAACTTTATTTATCCAAAATAAATCACCTATATTGCCGTCAACCTTGCCCGCTACACCAATATTAATGATAGCAACCAGTTTATTCTTTAGTTTTTCACAAAGCCATGAGCTTGCCAACGCACTAGCGATCTTACCGGATCCACTGACTATCATTGACATAGATTTATCAGAACGATTATATAACTGACAACCTTTTAATGCTGCATTGTCCCGTTTCCACTCACCCATTTGGCGAATGGCTTTGGCTTCACATGAGAGTGCGACAACTAATATTAAATATGGTTTTGACATAAGCTGATATCAATTAAAAAAAGATGAGGCAATTATACGGTTTTATAGTAATACTGTCACCTATCCATAAAAGACCCTACACCTAACAACTAAAAAGGCTTCATTTTTTGGCTAGGCTAACCATAAACCTGATGACAAAAAAAAGCCCGCTTATAGCGGGCTTAGTATTATTGTTATGATGACTAAACTTAGGCACCAACCATTTTGGCAACGTCAGAAGCCACAGTAATACCTGCACCAACACTACCACCGATAGCACCACCAACAGCTTTACCTTGGTTCATAGCACCTTTACCAGCAGTGTCACCGGCTTGCTTAGCAGCGCCTTGAACACCAGATTGGATCTTGTTAGCAACTCCTTGTGTGCGATCTTGGCCAACAGGGCCACCAATCCAGCGTAATACTTGATCGGGAATCTGATGAATCATACTGAAACAGAAGTTAACAACCTCAACCACAATGTAACCATAGAATACCATTAACAATGGAATTAACAGCATGTCTGAGGTTTCACTACCAGTGAACATAAACTTAGTTTTACTTTGACCTGTTTGACCAGACCAATCATTAGTAACAACACCAAAGATAGACTGGAATACAGTTGGTGTGTTTTGGTATAACTGATCAACTTGTGGTTTTATACGAGGCAAAACTGACATTGGCATATTACCAAATACTGCTACCATCACACTAGAGAACATATAGTTCACTGCTGAAAAGCCAATAAAACTCATCACCATAGCGCCGACATAACCTATGATCATTAACACAGGTCGTAAGCAAGCACTTAAAGTAAGCATTAACGCTATTTCAGCTTTACCTAAGAAGTCATGACCTTCAGGGTGCGTAATACCTAACGCCACCAATGGTAGAGCAATCATAAACTCAACACAGACCATCAACCAGTTAATAGCCCCTAGAGTAAACAGTACGAATGGATAAAGTGGTGCATAGAAGCAAAGCATGAAACCAGCTACAAATAAACCACCACCAAGCATTAAGAATACAGGTTCCCACCAGCTCATATAACCTTGGAAAATAGTCGCACCAGCACCAATCGCTGAGAAAACACCAGTAGCTAGTGCCATATTTTTAATATAGGTTGAACCTTGATCCCATAAATAACCAGCTTGGCCCATCATCGTCATGCCTAACTGAGTCATAAAATAAACAGGATCAGTTAAACCTTCTGACTTTTCAGTTTCAAGCGATGCAAATTTATTACCAACTGTCGATAAGACCTGTGGCACAACTGGCATAGCATAGTTAGGACCATCAATTGCCGCTGATGAAAAGGTTACATCTGTAGTAACTCCACCAGGAAGTTTAGCAGCACCAGAATAAGCCGCAACCGCAGAGTTACAAAAGCCAACCTCATCGGCAAACTGAGTATTATTAACTGTAGTCACACCAGTTCGCGCACATAATCTTGCGCCAGGGTAATTCTTACCACCACGTAGTGCATTAGCATTATTTACCGATTGAGTCGTAGATCCACGCACCCAACCAACAAGCACTGGCCTATTAAATGTATTGCCTGTCGGTGATGGCATACCACATACACCCAACTCTAAATGATTAGATCCTATCGCACTAATAATACCAGAACTCAAATTAGGCAATTGCAAATAGTTAGCTGAGTATAATTGATTACCTGAAGAATCTATACCAGCAGGAATATAATCATAACCCCAAGCAATATCATGACCTCGCACGTCACTCATACCTGCAGCAGCCAATGCGCCATCATCTTTAATGGTTGTTTCATCCACACATAGACCATTACCATTATAAGTAATCATACCTGCAGGATCACTTGAAAACGGTGACTGATTTGCATTAATAAAGTTTTGCGTCATTGGAATAACTGAGCTATTAAAGCCAGATTGAATATTACTTACTTTTGTAGCTTTAGCAGCATTCCATTGTGTATTAGATGCCATCACTACTGAGCTAGCAGAAAGGCTTGACCCTGAAGTACCGATAACAGGCCACGGAATATCATCAGATGCACTAGAGCCAGTTGATTGACCCTGTACATTATTCCAGTTAGCTTGAGACAATAACCAGTAAAAACGACCAGCACCAAACCAACCTTGATCAGCAGCTTGCACTTCCCAAGCAGTATCTGACGTATAATCATCTTTAGTTTTTGGCTTGTTATTTCGGATATTTAATTGTGTGCTTGCCACATAGTTAGTCAAAATAGATGCAAGCGTCGATGAATTATCATCAAGATTAACATCTGTAGGCTTACCAGAGTCATTTGCATACTGTGCAATCACATCTTGCGCTACTGGCCACATAGCAAATACCATAGAATTTTGAATTTGTCCTTGTGCGATATCTTGAGCAGAACCAATATCAGTCAAACGGAATTGACCACAACCAGTTTTGCTATTATTACCAGGGAAATCAATATACTGAGTATGATCTGTTGCTGATTTCGGCGGCACATAAATTGGGCCTTGAGCAGCAGTAGACGTAGGATTATTTGAAGCAAAATAAGCAGTACAAAGCATATTATACATTAACATTTGTGAACCAGTTGGCTTATTGCTTGAAGTGGTTGTTGCACCATTAATACTAGCAGAACCATTCCAGCCATTCTTATTAACAGCTGGTGTATCGTTAGCGCTCTGTTTGTCAGAGAAGTTGTGAATAATGCCTTTAGTGCTAATAAAATAAAGCGTTTCATCCCAAACTTTATTCGCCAAATTGACCCCTTCAATCATGGCACGCATACCCATCACCTGTAATGCGCTATAACCAGAACTTAAAGGTAGTAATAATGAGAAGCCAATTGCAAGACGTGCAAAAATGAAAACAGCTTGTTTACGCTGTGAGGTGACAAAACCACCCTCCATTGCTGAACTAAATAGAATAGTAAGAATAGTATAACCCGTCCAAGCTAATGCTAAAGCTAAAATGGCTTTATTAAAAATGCCAAAGACTTCTTGTAAAAGCTGCACGTGTGTTGAGCTATTAAGCACACCACCAACACTACCAAATAGCTGGCCCAGGTATTTAATAGACATATCAGCGCCAGGCACTGTGCCCATGACCACTGTACCATTACCTGGTAAATTTGAGATATCAGCTGGATTAGCGGCATCAGCAAAACCAGTTGCTACAACGCTAATTAATAAAACTGATAACAATATACGTTTTATCGTGGAGTTCATTATCTTTTTCCTATTCTACATTAAAGTGTTACATGGTATTCGTGCAACACACTCTACCACCTTAGCACAACAGAACACGTATCTAAAATACATCTTTTTTATGCATAGGATCATGCTAACAATGAATCATTAAGTTTAGCTTAAGAGATATTAAAGGTTTGGGTATAATTGCTTTAGGATGTGCGAAGGCGTTGCAAACAATCTTGATAAAGAGAAAGGTTTGCTGCACTTTCAGGGTGAAAGCTAGCTGCCATCAACGGGCCATATTGCACCAATAATGGCACCCCATTATCCTCAAGTAATACAGCAGTATCCTTCGCTATACTATTGATTTTAGGCGCCCTAATGAAAACAACTTCTATATCAAGCACTTGACCATCAAGGCATTGGTAAGTCATTGTTTTTATCTGACTATCACGTTGGCGACCATAAGCATTGCGCTGCACTTCAATAGGTATCAGCTTTAAGGAGGCCTGCTCTGGTATCACTTGATCTGCTAACAAAATCATGCCGGCACAGGTGCCAAATAGCCAATGATCTAGAGCAAAGGCTTTAATAGCAGCAAACCAGCTTGGGTCATCCGCCATTAAAATCAACATAGTGGATGATTCACCACCTGGTAAAATCAAGCCGTCGCAGCCCTGTAGCTCTTTTGGTGTCTTAATAAGGCGCACGGATTCACCTAAGCGCTGTAAAGCATCAGCATGAGCCTGAAAATCGCCCTGTAATGCTAAAACACCGATCGTCATTAATTAAGCACCGCGATCAGCAAAATGAGGCTGATCTAATTGTTCATCACAATTAATACCAACCATAGGCTCACCAAGGTCCTCTGAGATCTCAGCTAATTTAGCCGCATCTTGATAATGCGTTGCCGCTTGCACAATGGCCTTAGCGCGCTTAGCTGGATTACCTGATTTAAAGATACCTGAACCCACAAACACTGTTTGCGCACCTAATTGCATCATAAGCGCCACATCGGCAGGCGTCGCGATACCACCAGCTGCAAATAAAGGCACTGGCAATACACCATGCTCAGCCACAAAACGTACCAAAGAGTATGGCGCACCTAAATCACGCGCTTCAGTCATCAACTCTTCTTGACCCATCGTGGTTAGCATACGAATATCAGATTGGATTTGGCGCATATGCGTCACGGCTTCAACGATATTACCCGTACCCGCTTCGCCTTTACTACGAATCAATGCAGCACCTTCACCAATACGGCGCAGCGCTTCACCTAAATCAGTCGCACCACAAACAAATGGCACGTTAAAAGCATGCTTGTCGATATGAAAATCAAGATCAGCTGGTGTTAGCACTTCGCTCTCATCTATATAGTCTACACCTAAGGACTCAATAATTTGTGCTTCAGCAAAATGACCGATACGCACTTTGGCCATTACCGGAATGCTCACTGTATCCATAATTTCTTTTATAAGCTTTGGATCTGTCATACGAGCCACACCACCATCACGACGAATATCTGCAGGCACACGCTCAAGCGCCATCACAGCTACAGCACCAGCATCTTGGGCAATCTTGGCTTGTTCGGCATTCACTACATCCATAATCACGCCGCCTTTAAGCATTTGAGCCAGACCGCGCTTAACCTTTTCCGTCCCTTTTTCGTTACCATTAACACCATTTGTTGCCATAGGAATTATCCTTTAGTTTCACTTATTCTCAGGTGACATCATGCTATATGTCAGACCTGCTATTTTATATGTCCATTGTATACCATTAAGCCCGATGTCTTAAGGGCTTGTGATACATGCCGTTGGGATTTTCTAATCGCGTTAATTCCGCTCCGATGTATACTAATACAGATAAGTCAAGAGAGTTGATTGCCCTATGTCCAAACGCAATATGCCCGACGATCTACAGGCTTTGTGGGATGAACTTACACAGAGCGATGAAATACACCGCAAGCGCATCCGGCAACGACGGTTTACCGAACGTGCAAAGCAATATGCCCTGCCAAAAGAAGATGAGCAGAGTTATTCTGATGATGAGGTTTACAAATTATTGACCTTCACACTTGGAGATGAACGCTACGGTATTGATGTTGATATTGTGACTGGCGTTCGTCCTACTGACAAAATCACCCGCGTTCCGGCGATACCCAAATTTTATCGCGGTGTGATTAATGTTCGCGGACAAATTATCAGTGTGCTGGATTTACGTCAGTTTTTCGGTCTTTTACCATCCGATGCTTCAAGACATGAACTGGTACTGGTTCATGCCCATAATTTATCGCTAGCACTGCTGACAGATCGCATTCAAGAGGTACAATGGATACCGCGTGAGATAGTCGAAGCAGTGGATATGCGGTACGCACGCGGTGTAACAGCCAATCAACTGGTCATTTTAGATACTGACTATTTGCTGACAGATGACCGTTTAATTATCGGCGGAGAAAATCAATGACTAAAGTAATGGAACAACCCCGGAGAAATTTTCTTGTCCGTTTGTTGAATATCCTCAATCACCGCCTGGTCTGGTTGACAGCGATTGCCGCAACCTTACCGGCTCTGGTGACAATTTTCCTGCTAAACAATAGCCAGGCACTGGATACAACAACAGCAGCCATCACAATAGTAGCATCACTATTTTTTGGAATAGTGCTCGGGGTTATAAATTACCGTGCCAGCCGTAATCGCATGGAAAATGTGCTGCTGGAATATACAAACACACTGGATAAAGTGGCAACAGGGGATTTACGCGCCAGATTGAGCATCCCAACAAATGATGCAACCCGTGAAACCGAAATTTTACGCCATTTGGGACAGGCAACCAATCGCACTCTGGATACTTTGCAGGATGTGGTTAAAGATTTTAGTGAAGCGCTCAAAGAACTGGAAATTGGCACACTCGAAATTCTGAATGCAACCGGGCGACAAATCACGATGGGGAGTGAACAGGATAATGTGGTCACGGAAACGACTGCTACTGTGAATGAAGTGCGGGCGACAGTGACTGAAACAGCCGAGCGTGCCCAATCTGTTGCCGAGACAGCACAGCTTTCTGTGGATATTTCACGGAATGGGACGATTTCGGTTCAGGAAACAGTCGAAGCAATGGAGACGATTCGCCGCCGGGTGGAAGATATTGCCGATAATATCTTAGAATTATCCGAACATACCCAACAAATCGGAGAAATCATCGCGACAGTCAATAATCTGGCTGACCAATCCCGTATGTTAGCCTTAAATGCCAGTGTAGAAGCCGCACGTGCTGGCGAAGAAGGTAAAGGTTTCGCAGTAGTGGCGATGGAAGTTCGAAATCTAGCCGACCAGAATCGTGATGCGACAATTCAGGTACGTGAAATCTTAGGCGAAATTCAGCGTGCGACCAATAGCGCTGTGATGGTAACAGAAGAAGGTAGCAAAGGTGTGGATGCCGGACAGACCAAAGTGAATCGCGCAGGGGATTCGATTCGGGAACTGTCGAAAGCGATTGAAGATGCAGCGATGGCAGCGATGCAAATTGCAGCGAGTACCCGTCAACAGACTATCGGCATGGATCAATTGACTGATGCCATGCGAACCATCAAACATGCGACGACAGAAACAGTTAGCAGTACGATGCAGGTTGAAGCCAGTGTGAACCGTTTACAGGATACAGCAAAACGGGTCAACGAAGTTTTAGATGGCTTGCAGTACGATAGCTAATTAACATTGGGACAGACTTCATGACACAGCGACTACTCATCATTATCGGATTACTCTGCCTTTTTTCTGTTGCATATGCACAGGGCGATATAGACCCACGGATTCTGTTAATAGATGAAAGTGAACTATTTACGGACAATGCTGAAATTGTCAGGCGCTACGTGATTGTTCATACATTGGATGAAACACAAACGATCCATGTGTATAATACCGAACCTCCAGGATGGCTAGTATTTGACTATCCACCCGATGTTTCCACTCTAACAGGCGGATTTTCTTATATTCATGATAATGATGTTCTTTTGTACAGTCTGCAATCTCCTTTGTCGGATAAATATCTTCTTCTAAACACTGAAACGGGTGAATTTACAGAACCTGAGGAACGCTGTGGCTCCAGGGAACCGCTTCTCGGGTCAGGAGCGTATGAAGAATTCTGGCGATATGATGGCAGTGGTTTTTGCGATGTATTTTCGCTTGAGAATTATCCTCTGGATGATGCCACTATCGAAATCCTGAATGCAGATAATCAACCATACCATTGCCTTAGACAGCCTTCACAAGCCAGGTTTTCGCCGGAACGCGATCAGTTTGTTTTTACTGCTTGTTCGGATGAAAACTTTGTATTGTATCATTATGCACTTGATGACCAATCTGTAGAAGAACTTTTTTCAATAGAAGGTGCAGAATCCATACAGATCATTGATTGGCAGGACAATGATAATGTAGTGATCACCACTGAAGTTGATGAGCGTAATGCGAATGATTTCTCAGAGCCTGCGGGGAGTAAAGTGCATCGCCTCAACACACAAACAGGCGAAACAGTATTAATAGGTTTTTCGCCAGAATTATCAGTTGTTCTTGATGGAGAGATTAATCGTTGGACTTATAATGGAGCTGACTACGTCATGCTTTTTGGCGTAGAACAAGAAAATTTTTATGTGAATGCCTACGATATGGCTACGGGCATAATAAATAAGTTACTTGATATATCCTGTGATGATTTGCCATTGTCCTGTACAGATAGTTTATATTTGTTATCGGTGCATCCCGACCTTGCTTATGTAACGATTTCTAATGGGGATGATGAACATTACATGATGTCTGCAAACACTGATAAAGTAATTTATGAGATGCCAGATGCAAATTACCATGAGCATCTTTGGGTTAATGACACAACCTATTTCTGGTATGAGGATGTCCCATATGAAGATCTAAATGCATCGCGACTGTTAAATATAACTACTGTCGAAGCTGGTATGGTTGTTTCCGAAACAACTCATGATGCAGAAGCATATTCTGTTGATGGAACAAGTATCTATAACATAATTCAATCAGAACAAAACTGGTCAATAGTAGCTGAAAGTCTTGATACAGGTGATAGTGTTGTGTTGATGACAATTGACGGTGACAATCCCATTCATTCCACAACCCGGATTGAAGTTTATATTATTTATTGGGACAACTCACTATCAATCGGGATACGGGATTTGGACAGATACGAACTGCTTGGCATATGGCTTGTCCGACCTATATTTGAATAAAATTGAGACACAATCATGAGCGATGATTTACTGAGTATTTTCAAAGAAGAAGTCAGCGAATATATTACGGGTTTGAACGAAGGTTTATTCAAGCTGGAATTGAGCGAGGGCAAAGAACGTAGCGACCTGCTCACAGAGATGAATCGCATGGCACATAGTATGAAAGGTGCGGCACGGGCGGTTGGCTTTGAGCGCATCGAGAATGTGAGTCGCCTGATGGAAGAGATTTTCCACAAAGCCCTGCACGAAAGCTTACATCTCACACCCGGTATGGGCGATACACTCTATGATGGCATTGACCTGATTGAACGTCGCCTGAATGCCGATGAAACTGCTGCCGCAATTGTCGAAGAAATCCTCAAAAATCTGAATGCAATCGTCTCCGGCAAACGTAGCACCGATGAAAGCAGTATCCTCATCACGGATTCGGCAGAAATTCATGTTGTGACCGATGAAATGCTCCAGCTTGATGAGCCGCATAAAACAGTGACTGCCCCCATGCAATCAGTCAGAGCGACAATTTCCGATGATTTGCTCAATATTTTCTGGGTAGAAGTTGAAGAACACCTCACCACGCTCAATAATGGTTTGCTCAATGTCGAAATGACACATGGCGATCAACGGCAGGACTTGCTTCGCGAGATGAATCGGGTCGCGCATAGTATGAAAGGTGCAGGTCGCGCTGTCGGACACGAAAAAGTTGAAATCATCAGTCATCATATGGAAGAAATTCTCGAACAGACACTTGATGGCAGAATTGATATTACGCCGCATGTTGCTGATATTCTCTATGACGGGCTTGACCTCATCAAAGAAATTACACATGGTAATCCGGTCTCTGATGAGGTGCTGGCGGCTGTCACCATGCAAATGGAACGTATCACCGAAGGCACAGAACGCGGTTCTCGTGCAGTACCACTCAAACCGGATGACCCTGTACCACCTGTCGAAGAAACCCCGGAAATGGAAATCCCCCCGGCATTGTTGACCAGCAGCGTCGAATCGGTTGGTTCACCGACGATGCTCATGCGCCCTGCGGAAGATTCATTACGGGTATCGGTCAGTAAACTGGATCAGATGATGGCAGATACCAGTGAATTACTCACTGCAAAATTACAGGGTGAGAATCGACATCACCTGATCAATAATTTACGGCGTGATTTAGTCAAATGGCAACGGGAATGGCGCAGCGCACGCTCATCCTATATCCGTCTGGCACGTCGTCTACAGGAAACACCGGATAGTATTGCCCCTGAACTGAATGCGATTTTTCATTTTCTCGAAAATAATGAAGATTACCTCACGCGCTCAAATCGGGAACTGGCACGCTTGCATCAGGTACTCACTCAGGACAACATGCACCTCGCCACGATTGCAGATGGTTTGCAGGATAGTGTTTCCAGTTTGCGGATGATGCCTTTTGAGACGATTGTTGGCGCATTTCAACGCATGGCACGCAATGTCGCACGTGATATTGGCAAGCAACTCCATCTGGAAATCAGAGGCGTGGGTGTCGAAATTGACAAAACCGTGCTGGATGCGCTCAAAGACCCCCTCATGCACCTGATACGTAATGCGATTGATCACGGCTTAGAAGACCCGGAAACGCGCCTCAGTCTTGAGAAATCGCCTATCGGACATGTCTGGCTGGAAGTGCAACAACGTGGCAGTGAAATCACCATTAAAGTGCAGGATGATGGACGCGGTTTTGATGTCGCACGCATTCGTCGCAAAGCCCTTGAACGCGATTTAATTTCGACTCAGGAAGCACATACATTATCAGATGATGAAATACGGATGCTTGTCTTTCAATCCGGTTTGACCACCAGTGAACGGGTCACAGCACTCAGTGGACGCGGACTCGGGATGGATATAGTACGGACACGGGTCGAAAACTTGCGCGGACGGGTGACGATTGATAGCGTACCGAACGAAGGCACAACTGTGACGCTGCATGTACCTGTCTCTCTAACACGCCTGAGTGTGGTTACATTGCGTATCGGAGATGAGCATTATGCTGTTCCATCGGCAATGGTTGAGCGCATGGATACCTATTCTGTGAAACGGATTTACACGGCAGAAGGCAACGAAATGCTCAATATTAACGGACGTCCGACACCGCTCGTTGCGATGGCAGATGTTTTAGAAGCGCCTATGGTGGATGAACGCTTCGACGAAGTCAAAGTCCTGGCAATACAAACCGCCGAACGCACCGTTGCTTTTGAAGTTGATGAACTCTTTAACGAAGTTGAACTGGTGCTCAAACCTCTCGGACGCGAACTGGTCAATGCACCATTTGTAGCAGGTGCAGCAATCTTAGGCTCGGGAGAAGTCATCATTGTACTGGATGCCAATGATCTTGTACGTCGCGCAACCGGAAATTCTCTCCGATCACACCAGCGTCCGATGACCCGTGCTCACGCAGATACCGTGCGTCCTTTACGCATTCTTGTCGTGGATGATTCGATTACTACCCGCACACTGGAGAAAAATATCTTAGAAGCGATTGGCTTCGATGTGCATGTTGCGATTGATGGCGCAGAAGCTTGGCAACGTATTCTCGAAATTGATCCTGACATTATTGTCAGCGATGTCGAAATGCCGAAAATGAACGGTCTCGAATTGACAAAATTGCTGAAAGCCTCGCCTGTCACAAAAGATATTCCGGTTATTTTGCTGACCTCCCTCGGAAAGCCCGAACAACGTGAAGCCGGACTCGCAGCCGGAGCAGATGCCTACCTGGTTAAAAGCCGATTCGACCAGAATGAATTGCTAGAAACCATTCAGAGCGTAATTTAATGATGTGTTCTGATGTAGAGTTCTGAAATGTTGTGAATTTGTGTAGAGGTTTGGCGCGCCAAACCTCTACAAATAGATGGCTTTTGATTAACCCTGAACACTGAAAGCTAACATCCGGTTTGTGCCTTAGAACCGGATACCAACAAACAGACTCATGTTTCGACTGTTACTTTTTTGTAACATCGCGTATAAATAAGGATACGCTGTTTGTTTTGGGTAGAGTTTTTGCTATGACCGGGGAGATTCGCGTCGTATTGGCTGAAGATAGCCCGACTGTACGCCGTCATCTAATCAATATCATTTCCAGTACACCGGATATGACCGTTGTAGGTGAAGCACGCGATGGCGCGGAAGCCGTGCGAATGGTCGAAGATTTACGCCCCGATGTGGTGTCGATGGACATCAATATGCCCGATTTAGATGGACTTGAAGCAACCCGCTTGATTATGGAACATTCACCAACCCCGATTGTTGTTGTGAGTGATTTACTGGATGTCGATGTTAATCTGTCGCTGCAAGCAATAGAAGCCGGTGCGCTGGCAGTTGTGGGCAAACCACCCCATCAACACAGTCCTGAATATGAAAATAAACAGCAACATCTACTCAAAACATTACGGGCGATGGCAGCCGTCAAAGTGATTTCCCGCCGCAGACCCCGTCATGGAAAGCGTTCTACTGCTGAAATGCAGGGCATCGGTGTTGTTCGGGCAGATACGAAAATCCCGCGTCCCGAGATTATTGTCATCGGCGCAAGTACAGGGGGACCCGGCGCATTATTGAAATTATTGGGGGAACTTCCTAAAAATCCATCTGTGCCGATAGTCATCGTACAGCATATGTCTGATGAGTTTATTTATGGTCTGGCACGCTGGCTCAGTTCGGTAACAGAGCACCATGTCATGCTGGCACTCGATAACATGGTGCTGGAAAAAGGGATGATTGTGCTTGCACCCGGTGATGCGAATCTAACAATCGTGCGCGATAATGGAATTCTTATGACACAATTGAACCGGGTGACGGGACATTCTCGCTATATGCCTTCTGTCGATAGTTTGTTTGAATCAGTGGCAGATACTGCTGGCAAACGTGCAGTCGGAATCATTTTGACTGGCATGGGTGACGACGGTGCAAAAGGCTTACTCGCCATACGCAAAGCAGGAGGATATACCCTGGTACAGGACGAAAGCAGTTCAACCGTTTTCGGGATGCCACGTGCTGCCATTCAAATCGGCGCGGCAAGCAAAGTTGTTCCACTGGCGGATTTGTCCTCGAAAATCAGGAAAATGTTATAAAATATAAATAGGACTGATGAGTTTTCGTAAAGCATTCGTGTACTTTTACAATGTGAGCCATAATTAGTTAAGCGCTTTTTATAGTAAATAATGCACTTTGACAGGTTTATAATCGGATAATCATCAGGTCAGGGTTTGGTAGAACAAGCCAGAATATCATACAATGGAATTATAGGACTTGATGGATACAACGTACTTATTCATACCGGAATTATCTGGCAAGACTAGCCCGCAACAGGGGTTATGAGGACAACATGGCTGTTGAAGTACTATTAGTTGAAGACAGTAAAACCCAGGCAGCGCAAATCAAAGAAACACTGGAAAGTGTCGGCTTGACCGTGCGCCTTGCATATGACGGACCCGAAGGCTTACGCGAAGCGGTAGAAAATACACCCTCGTTGATAATCCTTGATGTTAAATTACCGACAATGGATGGTTTCCAGGTGTGCCGTCGCTTGAAACGCAATCCACAGACTGAAAATATCCCGGTGATTATGCTCACCGAAAAAGCCGACCCGAAAGCGACGATGTCCGGTTTACGAGCCGGAGCAGATGACTATATTCCGAAAGACATCTTTGCATCCGAACACCTGATTGATACCTTGCGTGAATTAGGCATCTTAGACGAAGAATAATCCGGTAAATGTTTACATCCACCCGGTGAAATTGTGCCAGAATAGTGTGAGATTTCTGCTAATTCTCCATCATGATGTAAACTAAATACCGATAAATTGTAGGAGATATAAATCTCATGGCGGAAACAAAAAGCCGGTACAACATGCGCCCACCCGTCCTCAGTGTTCATGTTGAGGACAGTATGGATATTATGATTGTGCGTAATACAGCACGGCACGCAGGCGGTCTGCTTGGATTTTCGCCAGCATATCGCGCACAATTGGCGAGTGCCGCAGCAACTCTGGCAGACCTTGTCCTGAAAACAGGGGAATCTCATACCATTCATCTCAATGGTGTCATCAACAGCACAATGATTGGTTTACAAATTAGCTCGGAGACACCCTGGCTGGAAGGGGTTTCAGCGAATAATGTGATGGTCGCCCTCAAAAATAAAATGGGCGAACTGGTTGATGAAATTACCTTAGAAGAAGACCCTGCAACAATTATGATGGTGATGTGGCTGACGGATGAACGCAAATAATCAGCGACAGAAGCCGATTCTGACATTCCGCCTGGCAGACCAGTATTATGCTCTGCCGATTATGAATGTGCTGGAAGTTGCTGCGATGATGAACCTGACACAGATACCCGATGCGCCCGAAGCCATCCAGGGGATTGCCAATCGACACGGAGAGGCTCTGCCAATTATTGATTTACGCCTGGCATTCAAAGTAAAAGCTACGCCGCTCGATATATCAACCCTGTTTATAGTGGCGCAAAGCGGGGAAACCCGTGTAGGATTGATTGTTGATGAGATTTTTCAGGTCAGATATGTGCCGGAATCAGCTATTAAGTCAGTTCAGGGCGCAGGTCGATACATCACCCATATGATTAGTGATGATGAAAAAATTTTTCAGCAGATGGCATTAAATACTTTTTTAACAGATTACCTGGAACATATCCAATCGTAAGTCTATTTGAGGGTAATATTTACCGATGAATCTTGGACAAAAAGCACGTATCCTGATTGTGGCAAAAAATGAAGAACTCCGGGGCGACCTTGTAGAGACTTTAGAGTATGCTGGTGGATATGCAACTGTCGAATCGAATACATTTGAAGAAGCCCTCAGCGAAATTTTGCTCACCAATTTTGACCTGATTATCACCGAAGCCGAATTACCTGATTTGAGCGGGATGGATTTGCTGGCGGTTGTCGGTGGGTTGCGTCCCGGTGCGCGGGTTATCGTCATTGATGATGACCTTTCTGCCAAGAGTGCTGTCGCTGTTTTCCGCCTCGGTGCAGTCGATTACCTGTACAAACCACTCAACATGACATTTTTCTTGATGCAGGTTGAGCGCCAACTGGAAATGCAACGGCTTGAAGTTGCCAAAACTGTCCCGGTTGAAGAAAAACCGAAACCCAAACAAATTGAAGAACCCCGTGACCGTTCAAAACGCCTTGACCCCCGTACACGTTCTGCTGCTCTCCAACTGGGGCGCAGTCAGTTCAAACGCATTGATGCTGAACTGAATCGCTTGCTCGGGCATGTCAAAGCAGGATTTGTTGGTCTGATTGATACCGAAGGCAATATGATTGGCGCAGCCGGAACACTGGACGATTACGACTTACAGGTTCTCACCCGTGCTCTGAGCATCGACCACAAAGCTCAAAAATCGCTGGCGGAATTGCTCGATGAGAATAAATTCCACTCGACCTATTTTGAAGGTGAACACAATGATGTCTACATCATCGAATTTGGTACAGAAATCATTGTTTCTCTCGCTGTAATTTCCGGTCGTCATGTTAAACCGGGTATGGTCTGGTTGTATTCCAAACGGACAGCAGCCATCATTGACGATATTCTGAAAACCGTGCCCAAACCAAAATCAATTCCCCGTCTCCAACAATAATTACAGGGCGCATCAGCGTGCGCCTTCCGAAATTCCAGACTATACGTCCTCACAACCATGCTGCCAACAGATTGCTAATTAGTATGTGATATTTATCACAAACTTTTACTGTAATTTGTCCCTGTCCCGTCCCAGAAACCGATATTTCTCACCTATAAGGTTTACAATGAAAACAACTAAGGGATTTCCCTTATAAATTGGACTATCGGGGTTATTCATGGGGAGGTTTCCGTATGACTCAGAATAGACAACATAATTATCTCGCCAATGGTGTGCAAAATGACTGCACAAAGTTGATGCAACACCTGTGCCACGCAAGCAAAGATGCCATTGTTATCTATGACAATGAATATCGTATTCAGTCTATAAACAAGCGGGCTGAAGCCTTATTCGGATACACTGTCTGTGATGTAGAAAATGAATCAATCAATCTCATTTTGCCGACCCTGACTGAGTCTGGAAATGGCTATCTCACGCAGATGACATCCGGCTTGAATGAGAATGGTACGGCGTTCCCGGTGGAGATCATGGTAACAGAATTCAAAGTGGGGATTCTTGATTATTATCTGGCTGTTATCCGCGATATGTCGAATCCTGTAACTGAAAGCAACAGGGACTTATCTCCCCGTCAGCGACAGGTGTTGAAGCTGGTTGTTCAGGGCTATACCAGCCGCGAAATCGCAGAAAAACTGACCATCAGCATCAAAACAGTGGAAACGCATCGCGCCAATATCATGACCAGATTAGGGGTGAGCAACGTCAGTAGCCTGGTGCGCCTTGCCGTAGAGCAGGACATCATCTGATCTGTAGGGGCTTGTCGGCGACAAGCCCACAGGTATCAGGATTTTTCTGCCAGCACTTCCTGATATGCCCGGACAGTATCACGGGCTGTTTTGCGCCAGCTATATTTTGTGACCTGCGCCAATCCCTGATTGACCATCGTGTCACGCAGTGGTTTTTGCAATAACAGAGAGATTATCGCCGCACCGAGTTCACGCGCAGTCTCTACAAAGTATGCCCCATCCTCATAAATTTCATCGGCAACCACACTATTCCAGACAACAGCAGGTGTACCACTTGCCATCGCTTCCAGAGGCGGTAATCCGAATCCTTCATACTCACTCGGGAAAGCGAATACTTTTGCCAGACGATAGAGCGAGGGCATATCTTCATCATCAACATAACCGATCCATTGAACATAGTCCTCAAGATTCAGGCGTTTGATATATGCAGGTAAATCAGGGAAAAGTGGATTATCCCAATCGGGTTGTTTCCCGGCGAGAACAAGCGGTGTCGTATTGCCTTCTGTCGGCGCGATATAAGTGTATGCCAGCAGCAATTCATTAACCTGCTTACGGGAGTCGAACCCTAAACCCCCCAGCACAAAACTTTCCGGCAGATCATATTTTTCGCGGACTGCTTCATCCCGTTCTGCCCCCATTTGAGGATGATATTGGTCATCGGTTGCCAGATAAGTTACAGAGATTTTCTCTTTGGGAACGCCAATTAGTTTCTCAATATCGACCTGACTGGTATAGCTAATCGTTAACACATGGTCAGCGACCAGCGCACTCTGAGTCACCATTTCGACATATAATCGCTGGAAAAATCCCCCCGCATACAGAGGATACAATAATGGAATCACATCCAGCACCGAAACAATCTGCGGAATTCCGATACTCAGAGGACTGCCCCAGTACGGGATATGCGCTAAATCTGCGCCGATTTTCTCTGCCATTTTAGGAAAAGTACGTTGCTCGAACCAGACTTTCCCGAATTTGCTACTGCGATTACGATTGCCTGTGGGGATAATCTCGATTCCGTCAGGGACATTCTCAGGATGAGGATTATGAGGCGGCATAATCATCGAAATTTTGATTGAATCATCGACTTTCGGGATATAGCGCATCAAACGCTGTAAATATTGTCCACTACCTGAATTTGGAATATTCCAGAACCAACCGTTTACTGCAACGTGCATTCATGCTTCTTTCTATTGAATCTACTGTTTCTATTGAAGACTTAATGTGATCGTTTATTACTTCTATTATCCGCTGTGCTTAAAAGTTCCCTCTCCATCTGTAGGGGCGTGATGTATCGCGCCCGTTGCGAACGTAAATGGCGAGAGGATTTAGGGGAGGGGTTGAATGTTATTCTTCTACCGTGCAATTCTTGCAGGTGGCATAAAATTCAAGCAGATGCCCGGTAATCTCAATATTGAACTTGTTCTCAAGTTGCTGTGCCAGGTCGGATAAACCACAATCTTCAAATTCAAAGACCTGACTACAGTTCGTGCAAATCACATGATGGTGATGACCATCGGGCATCATGACATATTGCGGAGTCATGCTGGTATCAACATAAGTCGGACGAATAATACCGAGTTGTGTTAGCAAATCCAGTGTACGGAAAACGCTTGCCCGCCCGATACTCTCATCAACTGCTGCCACAGCCTCTAATACATCGGATGACGTACAATGTCCCCCGAGACCGAGAATAACATCCAGCACGGTTACTCTGGCATGAGTGAGCTTATAACCCGCCTGACGTAAGCGATCTTTGTGATAATCAAGAGAGACTGTGTGTTTGTCTGCCACTGCGTTTTTATCCTGTATTGCTTTCATCTGCCCGTATTATTGCAGAAATCGACACAAATGTCGGTAGCGAGTTATGCCGCAGAAATACATAAAGTGCGTTATAATCGGCGCATATTGTTTACCCCATTGTTTTAACGGGATGAAATTTTGGATGAATAACGAAAATCAAAATGGAGTAAGTATATGGATGTGGCTGGCAGTCATAACCCTGGTTGGCTCTCTAGCCTTACTTGCTTATTTTACTCTGGATAATTATTTAAAAATTGATGCCGCAATGGATACCATCAAAATTGATATCGAAGATATTGAAGAAGACGGTGATGCGGAAAATCCTCCTTCTGAAGAAGAACTCCTGTTAAGACGAACCCGTTTTGTTCTCTCGGAAGCGGAACAGGCAGTAGACCTCGCTTTCAATTTGCTTGGTATTTTTGAAGCGCTCAGTCTGGCGATCACAGTTGGTGGTGTTGTCCTGACAGCATTCGGTCTAACACAGTTTACGACAGCCCGTACCCAGCTTGAAGAAACCCGTAAACTGATTGAACAGGAATTTGAAGAAGCCCGTGCCCGCTTCGATAATGCGATCAGTGATAGTGAACGTGAAATCGAAACCATGCGGGAAGAATTAGAAGCCTCTGCTCATCAGGATCGCCAGCGTACAGCCGATGCGTTACTGGCAAACGCCTTGATTCCGCTCGGTGAACGTCAATATAAAACCGCAGATTATCGCGGTGCATTGAATACCTACAATCGCGCGCTTGATCTTGACCCTGAAAATCCGGTGATTAATCAACGCCTCGGCTATGTTTATACACAGACAGGCGAATTGGATGAGGCGAAAACCTGTTACGAAAAAGCAATTGACCGCGAGAAAGATTTCGCACCCGCTTTAGCAGGTCTCGGTTATGTGCAACGCCGTCTCGGTGAAAATGTCGCTAAAAAAATCACGGATGATCTTTCGCCGGATGAACGATCGGATTACTTGTTTGAACGCGACCGCTTACTCAATGAATCAGAAAAATTATTGTTGCAAGCGCTGAAACTCTCCCCGAAATTGGTTGATGACGATGGTGAATCCTACTGGGGTATTCTCGGCGGTTTGTATAAACGTCGCGGTCAGATCGACCAGGCAATCGAAGCCTATAAGCGAGTGACCGAAGTTACACCACAATCTTCATACGGCTATGTCAATCTGGCATTGCTCTATCAGAAGAAAAGTGATCGCCAACATGCGCTTGATATCTACAAAATTGTTGAGCAAATCGCCAGCAAGGAAGCCGAGGCAGAAGCCGGTAATTTCTGGGGTACATCTGATTTAATTTCATCGAGCTTTGCGATTGGTAAGCATGAGCAGGCACTGGAAAAACTGCCTGTTGCCATTTCAATCGCACCGATTGATTCGCCCTACATGTTGCAGGGTCTCAAAGACACGCTCTTAGATTTGCTTGATTTCCTTGAAGAAGAAAAATTACCGCCAATTCGTGAAGCCGTCGCAATCCTGCAAGCAGAAATGAAACGTCGGGAAGGCTCTGAGTAAGATGAATAGGAGTATTTTGGCTATTATGCCTTATGTCTTACTATTAGTAGGGTCAATTATTTTTGCATACTTTGGTTGGGATTTTTATACTAAAGCAAATCATACAATTCGCGAAGTTGAAATACGAATGTCTACATTTGAGCTTAACGAAGAAATCTTGTCTGACGGAATTGTTTTTACCAGGGAATTACAAGATATTCAATCCCGTGTAGAGGCATCTGAACAACGTGCGCTTGGATACCTGGGTATATTTGAAGCATTGGGTATTGTTCTAACTGTAGTTGGTCTTATTTTACCCGTTATTTTTAGTATTGCGGGTAATGCTATAGTGAGTATTAACAGAAATCTGATTAGTGATTTTGACCTTTCACTAGAGAAAATTGATGAAGCACAAAAACAGGCTGATGAAAATCAAAGAAAAGCAGCGGACTTCCTTGATACTCTTAGGCAGAGTCGGGAAGATATTATCTTGGAGTTGGAAAATAGATTGCGGAATGATGTTGGAAAATCTAATCTTGCATTGTCTTTACTTCCGCTGGCAGAAAGGCAATATCAATCCGGCAACGTTGATGGGGCGCTTGATACCTATCAACGTGCAATCGACCTCGACCCCAATAATCCTGTGCCGCACTACTATGTAGGATACATTTTAACCCAAAAAAACTATCTGAAAGATGCTGAAATAGCACTCCGTAAAGCTCTCGCTTTAGATGAGAGATTCTTACATGCTCAGGCCGCCTTAGGTTATACATTACGTCGTATCGGTGAACACGAAGAAAATTTTGAAGCACGTTATAAAATTTACGGAGAAGCTGAAAAACTACTCAAGATGGCTCTTGCTGCCAATGCGCAACTTGTAGATGCTGATGGCGAATCCTGGTACGGTTCTCTGGCTGGCTTGTATAAACGTTTAGGCGATGTTGAACAGGCGAAGTTTTATTATGAACGCGCTGCTATCGTCACACCACTTTCCTCATATCCTGTGCTGAATCTAGCGGTTATTGCTCTCGAACATCATTCAGAAGAAATTAATATCCGTTTCGAAAGAGTTGAACGCCTGGCTCTACTCAAGATTCTAAGTATACAGGAAAATTACTGGAGTTATGGTGACTTACTCATGGCACGATTGGCTCTTGGGAAAAGTGAAGAGGCACTGGACACACTTGATACACTGATCGAAATTGTGCCTGTAGGTGTTAAAGATGTACTCCCCCGCGTGAAAAGTTCAATAGAATTACTTCAAGTCACATCTGATTACCCTGATGATCGGCGCAATCCTGAAACGATTGTACAGGTACTTGAACGTTTGACTCTTGAGATAGACGCTGTGTAGGCAAATGTATTTACTTCAAGGAAAGCTGTAGAGGAAACTCATGAGCCAGATGCCGGAACAGATTCATGAAAAAGATTTACGCCGTTTTTGGAGCACCTATTTCGGCATTAATGTTGTACTTTGTGTGATTGCCATTATCTTGATGCTTGTCAACCTCTATGAAATCTACCAGGTTAAGAGCGAAAGAATTACAAATGCTGCTCAACTGGTTATCGCGCTCGACGATGAATTGACAGAGATTGAACTGACAGAAATACTCGGTCGGGTTGAAGCTGCTGAAGGTCGGGCACAGAATTATCTCGGGATTTTTGAAGCGATCGCATTTGGCGTTTCGGTCTTTAGTATCTTGCTTGTGGGTATCGGTTTTGCTGCTGCGGCAATCGGTGTTTCCAATTTCAATGAACTTCGCAAGCAACTTGAAGATGCCCGTAAAGAAGTTCAAAAAACGGAACAAGATTTGACGGAAAGTATTAACCTCAAACTTGAGAACCTTGAGGCAAACTCCGTCACCGCTATCCAGAAGCGCGTAGAAAAGCAAATAAGCGAAAATATTGATCAACACCTCTTAAGTAATCTGACTAAAAATCGTCAGGCGAGTACACTGATTTCAATTGCGGAAAGAGACTTGCGCCAGAACAACCTCAAAAGTGCGCTCATTACTTTTGAACGCGCCTGTGAACTGGATGGTGACAATCCACTCCCGCATTACTATCTGGGTTATATTGCCTTGCAAGCCAGTCAGAATGAGCGTGCCAGAGCGTATTTTGAAAAAACGATCAAAATTGATTCTGAATTTCATCATGCTATAGCGGCACTTGGTTTCACCTACAGGCGTATCGGAGAAATTATTGACAATGCGCCTGAGCGACAGGATATGTTTGACAGAGCGGAAGCTTTTCTCCGCCGGGCATTGGGCATGGATTCTAATCTGGTTGATTTTGAAGGCGAATCCTGGCATGGCTCCCTTGCAGGTCTTTATCGCCGAACAGGACAGATTGAAAAGGCGAAATATCACTACACACTGGCTGAAGAAGTGACACCGCTATCCTCATATCCATCCGGGAATCTGGCGCGTCTGGAAATAATATCCGGTTCGAAAAATATTAATGAGCGCTATCTTAAAGTACGGCGACTCGCGCAACTTGAAATTAGTATCAATATCGGAAATTACTGGGCATGGGCTGATCTACTGACGGCATATCTTGTCCTCGGTGAAAATGACGATGCCCGGTCTACTCTGGATAACTTGCTGGATGCTATCCCCGATATGATAGTCGATGTATTGCCCCGTGTTGTTGAAACTTTGAATGATATTCTAAATGCGCCAGCCTATGACAATGATTTACGTGACAGAGTAACAATCGAAGTAATTGTCAGGCAACTGAATGAAAAAACAGAATCAGACCTCGCAGCAGCATCGGAATAAGCTTTGCGAGATAAAAGACATGCCTGTGGTGTGTCTTTTGCTTATGTTTGCATATTATTGCTATCGAATAGCATCTCTCCATTGACAGGTCACTGTGAAGCATAGACACTTATTATTCTATAGCTTTAGCACAAGGTGACTCCATGACGAAACTCTCTTTCTCCGAACGCCTCAAACAAAAACAACCAATCTTAGCAGATGGCGCAGTCGGAACACTGCTCGTTCAACGTGCAAATCTCTCATTGAATAAATGTTTTGACCAGATCAACCTGACTCAACCGGCACTGGTTGAAGGTGTTCATGAAGATTACATCGACGCGGGAGCAGAACTCATCGAAACCAATACCTTCGGTGCGAACCGTTTTAAGCTCGGTGAATATGGCTTAACAGAAAATGTCGCTGAAATCAATCAAGCCGGGGTGCGTTTAGCACGTCAGGCAAGCGAAAAAACTAATCGGGTGGTCTATATCGCAGGGGCAATCGGACCCCTCGGCGTCAGTTTACAACCTTACGGGCGTGTGAGCCGTGAAGAAGGTAAAGCTGCATACACAGAACAAATTCAAGCATTATTATCTGAAAATGTGGATGCTTTGCTCTTCGAAACATTCAATAATCATGATGAATTGATTTTAGCAATTGAAACAGCCCGTGAGTTAGATGCTGAGATACCAATTATTGCACAGGCGACTTTCTCTTCCAATGACATCACCTCTACCGGACACAACCCGGCGCGTGTTGCAGCCGATTTGCATCAAACAGGGGCAACCGTTATCGGTGTTAATTGTGGCACGGGACCCTCAAAGATTTCACAGATTTTGCAATCCATGCACAATGCTGTTCCTGAAGCAAAATTCAGTGCAATTCCCAATGCAGGTTTCCCGATGACAGTCGGCGGACGCGCAATGTATCCGGCTACGGCTGAATATTTCGGGGATTATGCGCTGACATTTGAAGCCATTGGCGCACAAATCGTTGGTGGGTGCTGCGGTACGACCCCTCAACATATTGCTGCCATGCGACAGGCACTTGATGATCCTAACCGTGTTGTGCCTGAAATTCAGGTCGTAAGTGTTACTGAAAATGAATTGGCTGTACAAAATGTGCATCCAACCGACCTGGCACAGCGTTTGCTGGACGGGAAATTTACTGTAACAGTCGAAATGACTCCGCCACGCGGTTACGATACAGAAAAAATGCTCCGGCAGGCACGCTTATTGCGGGATGCGGGTGCATTCGCGATTGATGTTGCCGATACCCCTGCTGCAAAGATGAAAATGAGCGCCTGGGCGGTCAGTCACCTCTTGCAGGATAGAATTGGTATAGAAACTGTACTGCACTTCCCGACACGTGGACGTAATATTTTGCGCGTTCAGGGCGATTTACTGGCGTCTCATGCTTTAGGCTTACGCAATCTATTTGTCACAATGGGCGACCCGACCCGTATCGGTGATTATCCCGAAGCAATGGATAGTTATGATATTGTCCCGAGTAAGCTCATCGGGGTGATTAAACATGACCTCAATAACGGGCGCGATATGGCAGGAAACAGCATCGGCGTTCCAACAAATTTCAATGTGGGATGTGCGCTCAATATGGCGGCAGACAATCTTGACCGTGAAATCAAAGTCCTGCTCTCGAAATTAGAAGGTGGCGCTGATTTCGCACTCGGACAGGCAGTCTTTGACCCGCCACGCATTCAGAATTTCCTGACACGCTATAAAGAGATTACAGGCTCGGATTTCAATTTACCTGTGATTATGGGCTTGATTCCCTTGAACAGCCTCAAACATGCCCGTTTCCTGCATAACGAAGTGCCAGGTATCATCATTCCTGATAAAATCTTCGAACGTCTGGAAAATGCTGGCGAAAATGCGTCCGAAGAAGGCGCACAAATTGCCATCGAACTCATGAACGAGATGCGCGATTATGTTCAGGGAGCGTATGTAATTCCGGGAGGGCGCTATACATCTGCCGCTACCATCATTGATGCAATCGTTCACGCCCCTGTACAAGCATAAATCAAAAGGGCATGGAGTTTATCCCATGCCCTGTATCGCTTTTCTTGATTTTCTGTTCTATTCAGCTAGTACAAATTTAGAGGCATCCCAGACTTCGCCTGTTGAATCGACTAAATCCGCTTCATCACCAACAGTGACCTGCATCAACCAATCGGTATACTCACAGACATCTGTGTAGCTATGTTGTGCTGGATTCATCACGATGACATAGGCATAATCGTACTCTGTGGTATCAACTGTGCCATTATTGCCGATTTCATAGAGATCAGCCGTTTCAGCATCATCATCAATTCCGACCACGAACATGTTAAGCGTTTCACCTTCAAGCAGTTCAAAATTATAGATGCCCGGTTCGGCAATCCGCACATAATCCACACTCAATTGTTGGACACCATTGCGACGTGGTGAAAGCAATCCGGTTTCTTCGATTGTAGCCTCCACACGGACAGAACGTTCAAAAAAGTCTCCGAGCGGATAATCCCGCAACAGATTCCGCACTGCCATCCGGGAGATAACATCCTGCGGCGTGGTTTCTAATTCATGTAACGCACGATAAAAGCCTTCGAGACCTTCATTCGCTGCCATATATTCCCATACAAATTGATAGCTCTCGATACCGAGGTCACGGGTGAAACTATCAATCATGACCCACTCACCGTAAACGCGTAAATCACCTGAACCCCGTCCTGCAAATGACCCCGGACAGGCATCCGGTGTGTTGAAAACAGGTGTGACATCGGCTCCGGCATTGGTCAATTCAGGATAGACTAGGGTTTCAATCCAGGTTGCGCCAGCTTCATAAAATCCGAAGAAACGGTCATTTACATCATAGCCAAACTGAATATTGTGATGCACTTCATGCGCGGCAGTCGTCCGCATCTGATTGAGCGCTTCTTCCCTATCTTCGAGAAAATCAATGTCGTTTTCGATCATCAGATAGCTGTAAGCAGCATAATATTCTTCAACCTCGGTGTTGGGATTATCTCCCACCACGTTTTCCGGTGATGCAACACCCAGCGCAAAATCAATATCCAGCACATAGACATCCAGACGTGTATCCCCACCTTCACCACAATCTGCTGGCGGTAATGCCCAGCCGAGATCATTCAACTGTGTATCAAGGGATAGTTGCAACGCGATAGCTAATTCTTCAATCCATTCGTCTGTTGCACGGTCGCTACCTGTTCGGGTGTAATGGATGATAAAATCGTCCTCTTCATGTGTTTGTTCTCTGCCGCTCAGGTCAGGACGGTCGGTAAATTCAGCATCATCACAATCAAATGGCTCGAAATCAACAACCAGGTCTCCAGAAGGTGCTCGGTCAGTCACACTGATAACCTCGGGTGTATTTACGCCCACAATCAGGTGAAAACGTCCGATTCTGTTGCGTGTAATCAAACCGATGACATAATCGCCGGATGCTTCTGCCTGATAACTGAATGCCGCATTATAGCCGCCACCACTATTGTTATCCTCAGCAAATACATCCAGATAATCATCACTGAGCAGATACATATACGTATCTACCCGCCCGAGACCTGCCGCATAAGCATAAATCGTATCCCCGGCTTCAACATTCAGGACTTCAACCAGCATTTCATCATCATCACTCTCGAAGTGACCTGTAAAGAGTTGAACTTCGCCGATGACATCCACTGTCGATAATTCACCTGCGACAATCGGATTGCTAACAGGCGCTTCATCAGCTTCGCCTATTCGAAAATCCTGTCTATTGCCCGTCGCAACGACAGGAATGACGAAACATAGTATCAAAATGAGAGTGATAAATAGAGGAAATTGTTTGCTCATGGGTAGCTCCAGAAAGCTCAAACCTGTGTGTACCTATCATAATGCAAAACACATTACACGGGCATAAAGCATGATAAAAATAATAGGGTACAGCCTATTGCACCCTATTACCTATAGTACACTAAAATGGGATTTGCATGATGCAAAAATGAGCGTTAATTATACGCGCACTCACTATAATAGCTGATGATACTGCCCTCACTATCGGGGTCATCACTGACATTGTAACGTGTTGTCGCAATCCCTGACGCGGCGGCATTCGGATTATTCGCATTAAATTGACCGCTTGTAATCTCACGGCGATGGTCGCTATACCATACCCTTACAGTCGCGGCTGAATCACTTGAATAATAGGTCTGACGTGTAATCCCCGATGCCCGTACACGAATAAAACCACCCTCCTGTGTATCGATCAATTCTGCATCAGGATAAAGTGGCATCCAGTGATTGATGTCCGCCCGGCAATAGGCATCAATGCTAAAAAACATGACAACACTACAAACCACAACACCGATAATAATCGCAATCATCCCTATTGCTGTGCGTGCTATTGAGCCTTTACGCTTTCGCATTTTTTTCCAGTCTAATTGAATACATGTATAGACTCATAGTCTAACAAAGTGCTGTTAGAATCATGTGAAGACGTAAATTAAGAGTTGCCCAATTTTTACCAGAAACCAAAAGAGGACACCTGTTGGCATCCTCGAATGTGTGTGTAACCTTAAGCCTTATTCGCTATCAACGCGCGTATATTCAAGTGTCCAGGTCGTGCGCCACATCTCGCCGCCGGTTCGTGTGCCTTCAAATCGCCACGAGAAGCTATCTTCTGTAATATCATAGAATATCTCACGCACGGCAACATCCCCTGCGATATTGTATTCCTCATCCAGCCAGCTTTCTGCATAACCGGTGAACTCGTTCGCCTCAGTATCCCATATCCCTGACCAGTTTGCAAAGCCCGATGGACTGGTATCGACCCAGCGTTGTTCCCAGCGTTCGCTCATGGGATTATATTTGCGGATACTCCATGCCTCAAAAGGTTCACCACCTAATGGACCGAAGAAATGCTCAAAAATAATATGTCCGCCCATTTCATAGGTATGAACGGTGCGTAAAGTTTCTTCCAGCCATTCGTCATTTTCAAAATCAATCAGTTGCCGCGACACAACATCCCATTCCCCGATGAACCATGCCATATCCTGCATATGTGGATCGGGTTCGGGTAAATCACTACTCATTGGTTCATCATCCTGGGCATTAATCTGAGCGGCAAGTACCAGTGTCAAGCTGGCAAGCAAAACGATAATCACAGTACGAAAAATTCTCTTGAAACGTGTAAGCATTAGTTTTCTCCAATCTATTGACCGATCGGAAACTGAATCTCAGTGACAGTGCTTTGTCCTTTTCCTCCGCGCTTTTCCCAATCAATGTGGTGGAATACTTCCCGTCCAATACCCGTAATCTGATACCCGTTCCGTAGTATCCAGTGACCGATATGATTGTAAGCTACAGGCAATGAATCCCATGATCCATGATGCACCGTACACGCCATCATCGGCACTCCGGGCAGTTGACGAACAGTCAGTTCTCGATTTTTGCCGGATTGTATGACCCGTTGCACATCTGCATTGACCGGAAAACCGACTTCTACATCTATAGATTGCAGGTCATAACCCTCATCGTGGAACACAGCAAGCAGATTCGTACCACTACTGTTGAGTGCGTAGGGATGTATCTCATAAAGCAGCTCAACCAGATTGTTCATCGTCGGGACAACTTCCCGGGCTGCCATTATTGACATGGCAGCCACAGGTTTGACCGTGACTTCATAGTCCGGCATTTCGCCCCTGTGTTCAATCACCTGTAACCGTGATTCGATAGCGTTGAGCATGAACTCTGCGTTTTCGATTTCCTGTAGCACTTGTTCCCGTTTTTGATGAAACATCGCACGGATATCTTCTGCCGCCGGATTGTCATGCAGCAATTGCTTAATCTGTGTGAGCGTTAAACCCGTCACCCGCAGCGCAATAATACGATTCACAGTTTCGACCTGCTCAATCGCATAGTAACGATAACCGCTCTTGTCATCGATCACAGCCGGAGAAAGTAAATCAACTTTGTCCCAGTGACGCAGCGCCTTGATTGAGACCTGACATATTTTGGAAAAATCACCGATTTTAATGACTTGCCCTGACACTGATTTCGTTCCTTCACACTTGATTATCAAGTCTCCCCGTAGTGGAGAGTCAATTTAAGAGCCTGTCCGGTTGCGATGAAATTCTCTTCCAGAAGCAATGAACAGACCTCAATAATAGTTACGATACTATGTCAGGGTTATCACACGCAAGAATCGTCTATTCGGCTTGCTCCGCAAATAATTGAACATTGCCACAGCGTTTACATTGCCGTGCTTTAATCAGCTTGCCTGTACCAAGAAATCCGCCCTCTTTACGAAAATATATTTTTTGAATATCCCCATCAAAAATATTGCCCCATGTGAAATCATTATTGCCGCAGGTCGGACATAATTCAGGATTCCAGTATTCAGCTTTTGGACGGTCACTAAAATCGTTTTTCTTCTTTTTCTCGTTCATTATTCCCTCTGATACACAATTTACCTGCTTGTCAGTGTATCAAATGCCATATTTCAGTTGTCCCCCATAATCAGGGGGTTTCTGTGTTGCGTTTCTTCTTTTTCTTACTGACCGATGCTCCCTGACGACGCATCCACAACCATCCAATCAAGCGATAGAAAGCATACAAACCGACAACCACACTCACAGGTAAGACTCGCCACCACCAGAAACGATGCCAACACAGATAATGCTTAATATCCTCTGTGTCACCTAACCAGATTTCAAAAGGCGGAAACTCGACCAGTGCTGCGTCATTGGCTAACCACAATGAAATATGGACACTCTCCATATCAGCAACTGAATGAGGTAAGCGTTCTAAATAAGAACTGTAGAGACTTATATATTCCAGATTATCCAATTGTCCGATAGATTGCGGGAGTGTTTCTACAGGAACATAATCCAGGTGTAATTCTCTCAGATTAGTTAGTCGTCCTATGCTGTATGGGAGTTCAGTTAATGGATTTCCGTTTCCACCTGGATAATGCAAGCGTGCGCCTAGCGATAAGTATTCCAGATTGGAAAGATTCCCGATTTCAGATGGTAATGATGTCAGACTGTTGCCTCGCAGATACAGATGTGTCAGCGACTGTAGATTCCCGATTTCGGATGGCAATCCTGTAAGATCATTACCGATTAAGTACAGAATTTCTAACTCATCTAAATCACCAATTTCGGGTGGTAATACAGTCAGCAGATTCACTGTTAAGTCCAGTTCACGGAGTTGTTCCAGATTTCCGATAGATGCGGGAAGGGATGTCAGATCATTAAATGCTACATCCAGCCAATCCAACTGTGTCAGATTCCCGATACTATCCGAGAGTTCAGTTAGATAATTCCCATTGAGATGTAACTCTCGTAAATTGACCAGATTACCTGTCGAAGGTGGTAATTCAGTTAATTCATTGCCATTCAGGTTGAGATATTGGAGATTGGTAAGTTGTCCGATTTCAGATGGCAATTCTGAGATGTCATTACCTTTGAGATTTAGTATCTCTAATTGTGTTAAATTCCCTATGCCTGATGGCAATTCCGTGATGTGATTCGAAATATACCCTGGCACAATTGACAGTATTTTCAGGTTTCTCAAATTCCATATTGCATCAGGTATGACTCCTCCATCAAACCGTGCCATATACAATTCTTCTAATCCGACCAGGTTTCCAAACTCATCCGGTAATGTTGAGAGGTAGCGGTTTTCGTTCAGATTTAGAATACGAAGAGAATCTATTTGCCCGATTTCTGGAGGAATCGAGATGACATTGTTGAAAGATAAATCAAGTACTTCTAGCTGCGGTAAGTCAAACAGCGTAGAGGGTAATATAAACGGATTATATATCGATTGTAGCCAGCTATTATGTGATAAATTTATTTCCTGTAGATTTACCAGATTTGAAAAATCAGCAGACCATTGATGAAGGCAATTTCTACTGAGATCAACTACTTCCAACCGGGTTAACTCATAAAATTGTGGGGGTAACTCTGTCAATTGTAGTTCGCTTAAATCTAGTTCTGTAGCATTATTTTCTGCTGCTTCTGCAATACGCCGGACGGCTTCATCCCAATTTTCTTGCTGACGAATTGCCTGTCTTTCTTCCCATGTAAGTTCCTCATTCTCATCCTGTGCGTGAATGGGAACCATCAACACGTAGAAAATACTTATCAAAATTGCAAACCGGATTAATCGCATAGCACTGTCTCCCATATATTAAGGACTAGCCTAACAAATCAATCCGGTGTTTGCCTGACGCTCATCCAACGATTCCCCTATTGGCAGTTCCGACATAAAAATACTGTTTTGCCACCCGGCTGCCACAGCTACTGGCAGAATTGACACACAAAATCGCGCTTTGCCACAAATTGCCACAGGTCTACTGGCACTCATCTCACACTCATACTAATAACGGTCATATCAACGGTCATATGCACAACATACACATCCCCGAACCTGCTACTCTATAAGAAATGAACACTTTCGTAGGGACAATGCCTGCATTGTCCGCCGTTTTCAGGGTTAACTAGTGTGAACAAAACACGAAACAACTAGGTTAAATGTAGGGGTGTGATGCACCGCGTCCGCGTAAGGATTGAATTTTAATGCAGGGAGAAACAGACTACTGGCAGAAAAACGATTCGCCACTGCCAATAAAAAAGGAGCAGATTGCTCTGCCCCTCAAGATAGTCACTATCGCGTAAATTTACGCTTTTTCACCGAGAATCTGCTCACTACGGTCAAGACTGCCGACACTGTAGTATTTTGCGTCAGGGTGGTGTGTGAAGATTGCCGCCGTACTCTGTTCCGGCACAATCTGGAATGAGTCGGTCAATTTCAAACCGAGATCAGCTTCAATCTGTGGCATCAGTTCCCACACAATTTTGTGGTCATCAAGGTCAGGACAAGCGGGATACCCCCAGCTATAGCGTTTACCCTGTCCCTGTTTCAATCCAAGCTGACCCTGTACCAGATTGGTCATGTAATTCGCAGTTGCTTCTGCTGCCTGTACTGCCAATCCATGAAAGAAATAGGCTTCGGTATACTGGTCGCTACTTTGCAGTTCATCGAATTTTTCATCGGCTTTCGCACCGACAGTCACAGCCTGTAATTGCACCACATCAACACCGCGTCCGTTAATCGGTTCGTAGTAATCACTGATACACAGGAAATCGCCGCTACTCTGGCGCGGGAAGCTCATACGGGCAATTTCTTTCAGTTCGGGAGCGCTACCGTTCGCATTCTGGAATTCACGCCAATCCCAGATAACCAGGCCATCGCCATCGGCATTACACGGGAAATAACCATAAACTGCCGCCGGATTAAGTGTGCTTTCCGCGATTGCCTGTTTGGTCATATCCGCGAGACGGGCTTCAAATTCAGCTTGAGTTTTTGCCCATTCCTCGCCCTGCTGATTTTTCGCACCCCAGCTTAAGCGGAACAGTTCCGGTTTATTCAGATGTTGCAGCACCACATCAAGTGGAATATCAGTTACGACCTTCGCACCCCAATATGGTGGAGTCGGCAATTCCGGCGCAACACTGACTGTTTTCTGTGCTGTTTTTGCCCGATTCGCACGCAGATTCCGGCGTTTTTTACCGAGTTCTTCATACGCTTCATCGAAGGTCTGTTGCATAAAGTCATCACGGTTATCACCGACCAGCTTATCCATGACTTCTAAGCCTTCGAAGGCATCTTTACAGTAGAATACACCCGGTTGATAGGGCTCACCTGACTCGTCTAAGAAGAGGATACGTCGTCCGAATTTTCGGTTAATCGCAGCACCACCGATGAGAACGGGGAAATCGAGATTACGGCGTCCGAGCTCATTCACAATCAAAGGCATTTGCTTCGATGTACTCACCAGCAACGCCGAAAGACCAATAGCATCTGCTTTGTATTCAACTGCTTTTTCGATAATGGTATTTGCAGGAACCTGTTTACCGATGTCATGCACAGTGTAACCATTATTGGTCAGAATCGTCTTCACCAGATTCTTCCCGATGTCATGCACATCGCCATAAACCGTTGCCAGAACGACCGTCCCTTTGGTGCTTCCTTCGACCTTATCCATGAATTGTTCGAGGTAAGCAACCGATTTTTTCATTGCTTCGGCAGATTGCAACACGAAAGGCAAAATCAATTCACCCGCACCAAATTTGTCGCCGACTTCTTTCATCGCGGGGAGCATTACATTATTGAGAACACCGACTGCATCCTGACGGGTCAGGCAGTCATCAATCAGGGCTTCAACGCCTTCTTTTTTACGATGCACGATTTGCCAGTGGAGCGCTTCTTCAGCAGTCATATCCTCTGTTGGGTCAACCTGTTCCTGACCGGAAAGCTGAACATCATTTTGCTCGAAATACTGGATAAAGCGTGCCAGAGCATCTTCATCGGTATTGAAAATCAGGTCATTGGCGACTTTGCGCTGGTCATCGGGAATTTCAGCATAGGGTGTGATATGCGCCGGATTCACAATCGCCATATCCAGTCCGGCTTGCACCGCGTGATACAGGAACACGCTGTTGAGAACGCCCCGTCCACCGGGGGAAACACCGAAGCTCACATTACTGATACCGAGAGCCGTTTTAACGCCGGGCAATTCTTCTTTGATGCGACGGATACCCTCTATGGTTTCAACAGCATCGTTACGCAATTCCGCCTGACCTGTAGTCAAAGGAAAAACGAGTGTATCTACAATCATGTCTTCCGAACTGAAGCCGTATTCATTGACAGCAATATCGTTGATACGTTTTGCAATTTCAAATTTTTTCTCGCGGGTATGCGCCATGCCTTCTTCATCAATGGTCATTGATAGGACAGCCGCGCCATGTTTTTTCGCAATCGGCAAAATAGTGTCGATGCGTTCACGCCCGTTTTCGAGGTTGTTACCGTTAATCACACCACGCCCGGGATAAAGTGCGAGAGCAGCTTCTGCAACGTCGGCTTCTGTTGTGTCGATAATCAGCGGCACATCAACTGACATTGCCAGTTTCTTGACGAGTGCTTCCATCTGATCTTTTTCGTCAAAGCGCTCGGTCAATGCAACACAGACATCCAGCATATGTGCGCCGGAATTGACCTGCCCGACAGCAATTTCGACAATGCTATCGTAATCGTCTTCCAGCAACAGGCGTTTGACCTTGCGGCTACCCTGTGAATTGACACGCTCACCAATCAGGGTCGGACCCGGATTCTGTACCAGCGGTGATGCCTTCATATTGGATGATGCCTGTGATTCGAATTCAATATCTCGTTCGACAGGCTGTTTACGCTGTGCTTTACCATCAATCAAATCTTGATGACTGTGACCATGCACTTTTTGATAGAGTTTGTCGAGGTGTTCGGGACGTGTACCACAGCATCCACCGACGATGTTGATACCCCATTTTGTGAACTCACTGACCATTTCACTGAATGGCTCGGGTTCCATCGGGTAAACAGCTTCACCGTCAACATTGATAGGCAAACCTGCATTCGGTAGCACGCTAATCGGATAAGGGCTATGTTCCGCCAGATATTGCAATGGTTGACGCATATACTCGGGACCTGTTGAGCAGTTAATCCCGATAACATCAATCTGTAAGGGGTCTAATGTGACCAGCGCAGAACCAATATCTGTACCGAAAAGCATACGACCACTCACATCAAGTGTGACCTGTGCCTGAATAGGAACACGTTTGCCACTATCGTCAAAATAGCGATTAATACCGGTAATCGCCGCTTTGACTTCTAAAATGTCCTGTGAAGTTTCGATGAGCAGTAAATCTGCACCACCTTCAACCAGACCTTTTGCCTGTTCGTAGTAGAGTTCGGCTAATTCATCGAAAGTGATGTCACTTAAATCAGGGTCGTTACCGGATGGCAATTTCCCGGACGGACCGATACTCCCGGCAACGAAACGTGGCACACCTGTTTTTTCTTCCCAGATGTCACAGGCTTTACGGGCGATTGATGCGGCGGCATGATTGATTTCATATGTCTGGTCTGCGAGACCATATTCACCCAGTGTCAGGCGATTGCCCCGGAAAGTATCGGTTTCGACAACTTCACTACCGACAGCGAGGAAGGACTCATGAATTGCCTGAATCACATCCGGGCGGGTGATCACCAGATAATCGTTGCAACCTTCCAGATGCTCACCACCGAAATCATCGGCTGTGAGATTGTAATTCTGGATACTCGTTCCCATAGCGCCATCAAAAATGACGATATGGTCATCAATGGCATCTAAATAGCCACGTTTATAGTACTCGCGTTCGTTCTTGCGGATGGTTGTTGGTATGGTCATATTATGGCACTTACCTCTCAAATGACCTGCATTTCAGCAAGCTAATTTTCTTTCGGGAAACTTGTAATAAAATTATTTTTGAACCACGAAGACACAAAGAAAAGTTCTTTAATTACTTTATACTCGTCACTCTTTACCCGTTACTGTTTTTACTCGCCATTCAACAACCACGTGATTGCCTCATCGCGTTGATCCATGCCGAAAAAGCGGGTTTCATCTTTTCCTTTACGATTGAGCAAGGTCGAAAGTGTATTGATGAAGCCCCCAAAAAACTTGCTTTGAAACAGAATCGCACTGCGTGTACCGGGCTGTACAGGGAACTTCATCTGTAATTCACGTGCCTTGCGTACCACATAACTCAAGGGCGGGATATTCATGGTCTGCGCGATATGTAAAAAATAAATAGTGTCATCCTGGTCAGTGACATCATAGAGGGCTTCACTATATTCCAACCAGACATCAACGGCTTCTCTGGATGGCGATGTCCACAGAAATTCATGGATACCATCATTTAAGCGCCGTGCTGAAAATCCAATATTGCCTGTTTCCTGTCCCATATTTGTCCCCTTTGTGCTCCCTGTTCGATTTATCATTGTCCCGGAACCTGACTAATCTACAATCATTTGCTCAAGCATCGCATCAATCGCATGGATTGCCTCACTCTGTGTCAGACCATAGCGTTTACGTAAAATCTCAACAGCGTGTGTTTCATCGTCGCCCGACAACAAACGGGTGACATCCTCATCTGCGATGCTTTCAACATATTGTTCGCGCTCCATGCGTTCAATGACCTGTTGCGCTGTAAATTGATCAACTTCCAGCAAATCAGCGTAAAGTGTTGCCGCTTCGGATAATTTCCCGTTCGCGATGAGACTACGCAATTGCTTATCCTGCGTTTCTGGCATAGCCGGGCGGCGTTTTTGCGGAATTTCCGGCAATAATTCAGGATGTGCCAGCAAATGTTCAACTGCATCACAGGCTTGTTTATAATCAACACCTGCTAAATTCTGGTAACGCACAACTGCATTAACTTTTTTAATATAGAGATAGCGTAATAATTTCTGTTCACGAATCGCATTCCAATCCAGATGATAGGCTAAAATGCTGTCATCCAATACCCCATTATCGACCCTTTCATCTTCCGATTGACGGGTCAGGAGTCCATCAAACAGCAAAAATGTGAGGAGAATGCCCAAAAATCCAAATACCAGCATTATTTTGCCTTTTCCATTTCTTCAACGTAAGCAAGTGCTTCGGCTAAATCAGAGCCTGTGCCTGCTTGATAGGCTTCGATTGCTGCCGCCTTGCCGTGATCTTTGAGAATGTCGCGCAGGTCTTGATTAAAAACACTCAAACGAACTTCACGCTCCATATCTTCAATCGCTTTTCTTGCGGTAAATTCATCAACTCCGGTAAAGCGTTGATATAGGTCAATTGCTTCAGAGATTCTATTTTGCACAAGCAGGTCACGGATTCCGGCATCCGATGGTAAATTCCCTTCTTTGGCTTTTTTCTCTTTTTTGCCCGGAAAGCGTTTTTGGATTGCACTCTTAATAAGAACAGTCATTGCAAAAATTAGACTGAGCATCAATAAGAACGCAAGGACTAAACTGGCAAGTCTAAGCAGTACTAACATAATTCAACACTCCATCCAATTGATACGGTATCATGACAGTCGCATCAGCATAGAGTTCAAGAGCCTCACGAACATTCGGAAAACAATCACAGGTACGGGTATCAATCAACGCTAGCGAGTAAATATCCCACTCCGGTTGCTGCTCACGTAAATCATCAATCGCGACGAACAATTTTTCGGGATGTGCCTGTTCGGACACAGCAATAATTATCACATCGGCGTTAATTTGATGAACAACTTGAGACAGTTCTGAAATTACGTCACCTTCTACCCGTTCAATTTGTAGTGATTTATCCTCAATCTCGATAGCCGTTCTAGCGATATTATCAATGATAGCAACAGTTGCATCATCTTTGAAATAGTCTGTCAGTTCAGTTGTTAACCGGGCTTTTTCGATCGAGACCAGACCTGTCAGTACAATCACTTTCACGATGATTTCTCCAACCGCTTCAACTTTGCTTCGATGCTATCAGCTATCTCAGACCAGACTTGCTTATCCAGCTTTTCTGTATCAGGATGTGTCCAGAAAATATAAGCGATACGTTTTGCCTGTTCATCCTCCTGATTGCCGCGTACCTGTTCCCATGCTTTTTCACGTTCACCGTACCATGCGTGCGCGAGTTCCGCCATATTCGCATTAACGACTGCACTCGCCATAAAGCCAATCCGTGCCTCCGGGGTGTGTTTATCGTGCATTGCCTGTGTCAGGTCATAAACTGCTTTAAGATAATTCCCGACACCTGCTGCATTGAATTCGTGCTGCAATGCCATTTCTGCGATGTCATTATCCGGTGCTTTGCCATAATTGTTAATCATGAGCAGTAATTTTCGTACCCATGTCTCATCGGGATAATATCCTTCGAAAACTGGCAAAAATGAGCGAATCCTCTCCACCGGAACAGCCAGCGCGATATAATATTCCAGACCCTGCAACAATCGCTTGAGATAAAATTGCAATTGTACCTGGTCGCGATTTTGTGCTGCGTTACGTAATTCCTGTAAATCCAGTCGTTGTTGCGTATCCATGCCTTACCTGAAAAATATGCTGATAGCTTGCCTTAATGATACACTGTTCACGTAATTATCAGGTTAATATTTACAGCAATAGCACAGCTTCGATTGCCATTTGCAACAATTTCTCGCGAATTCCGCTTGCTTTGTCCCAGCCACGATTATCCCAGACATCCCCGCTAACATCATCGCCACCATAGAGCATCTGACCGAAAACGACATCCCGGAATTGTGCGATCGCGAAAAATGCTGATGCTTCCATCTCAACCGTGAGTGCGCCTTCCTCCCGACGTTTTTTGATGCGTTGCGGTGTTTCACGGTAAATCGCATCCATTGTCCAGGTTTTGCCAATATCATAGGGGACAGAATGATTTTCCAGTACGTTAACAATCGCTTTTACTGCGTCAGGATGGGCAGACACTTCGCGGGAAGGCGGCAGATAATGATAAGATGTGCCTTCATCACGGATAGCAGATTCAGGAACAATCACATGCCCGAGGTTTACACGCTGGTCTAATGCACCTGCTCCACCACAGGCGATAAATTTTTTACCTCCGAAAGCAATGGCTTCTTCCAGAAATCCGGCTGCTAAGGGCGCACCGACTCCCGGATGAATAATGGCTACAGACTGTCCTTGATGTTCATGTAGATAAATAGGATTTTTTCCAATTTCGCTACCCAGATGTTTGATAATCAGGGCTTTGTCATCGCCGCATAATGCCTGAATCGCTTCCTGAAAAAAGCAAAAGACCACATGCTCCGGCATATTTTCTAATGGTTTCATGATTTTACCCGGTTCAATTAGCGCTTCACGGGTTTCATCAAATTCAAGGATGGGATAGTCTTTGCTCATTGACCTGCCTCCAGGAAATCACTTAACTGTTGTCCGTGTTCATTAGCTTGCTCTATCAGAATTTGCAACCATTCGCCGTAGCGCTCGTCCCGTTCGATGTAGGCTTCCGGTAATTCATTCGCCATACTGACCAGTTTATCGACCAGGGTACGGGTTTCTTCTAAGATTTGCTCAAAACCTTTGCCATCCCGTAACCAGATAGAGACTGCATTAAAGGCATCAATATTGTAATCAATATTCCCTGTGCCTTTAGCAAAACGGGGATAGCGGCGCTGTGCTTCGACTATCCAGCCGTTGATATGCGCTAAGACTTCCCGTGCTGACCAGTCGCCACATACGCCGGATAGTGTTTGCTTCTCTTGCGGGTATGATTTCGCAGTTGAAACGAGCGTTTTGTAGCTTTCCTGGAATGTGTTTACTTGATCTTTAAATGATGTGATGGTCAAAGTTGTGTTCCTTGTGTGTGTAATAGAAAAAGCCTCTCCGTACAGGAAGAGGCGTGAATTTGCAACTGTTGCAACACCCATCTTCCAGACGATTTGTCTGTCGGATTTAGCACCCTTCCGGCGCTCCGGGGGTTGCTGTGAGGTCATCAAGCCGATTCTCTCGCTCACTCTGAATGGTCGTGTGAAATTGTGACGACATCATAACAGCTTGCTAGAGCTCATGTCAAGCATTGTTGTTGACGCCGATTTTCGGGCAAATATCGTTTAGCGGGCATCGTTTGCAATCAGGTTTTATCGGGTAACAAACTTCGCGACCAAAACGCACCATCATCGGATTCCAGACTCCCCATAATTTTTCAGGGATAATCTGCATCAATTCCTGACTGACTTTCTGTGGCTTAGACGTTTTTGGATTGACGAAGCCGAGTCGTTTACCAATCCTTGCGACATGTACATCGACACAAATTTCTTCTGCAATGCCGAATGCAATCCATTGTGTGAGCGTGGCGGTTTTCCATCCAACACCTGGAAGAGCCGTCAATGAAGCTAAATCCTGCGGAACATTGCCATCGTGCTCTTCAAGTAGAATTTTACACATGCCCTGTACATAGCTCACTTTCGATTCGTGATATGTGACCGAGCTAATTGCTTTCCTGATTTGCTCTGTTGTCAGATCGAGCATTTTCTGAGGTGTATTGGCAAGTGAAAACAGCTTATCAGTTGCACGCTGAGTATCTTCTTCGCGGGTACGGGCACTCAACATAGAGGCAATCAATGTACGAAACGGGTCTTTCTCTTTGCGGGTTTTCTGTACAGCCGTTGTATCCCAATCGTGCTTTGTAGCAAAATCGGACAGCCGCTTGAAAACTGTTTCAGAGCGTTCCCGTAATTCTTGATTGAAAAAATCGTCAAACATAAAGGCTCTTAAAAAGCAAAACCCATGTTTAACATGGGCTTTTAGCTGAGATATTCGTTGGAATTAACCTGTAGCGGCTGTTTCATCCGTCTCTTCTTCATCGAGATGTTCGGTAATTGCCGAATTCACCATCGCTTCTAATTTTTGCCGCGCTGTTGCAACCGTCATTGATGGATGCAATGCTAATTCGCGGGAAAGACGCTGGATAACATTATCACGTAAACGGGTATCCGTGTTTGTGAGCTTATGGGTGCGTTCCAACCAAACTAAGTCACGGAGTGCCTGTGCGAGTTTACGGGGACTACGTGTCTTGAGTTTCTGGCGAATGTTGGCTTGCCGTGTGCGATAGTTATCATCGAGTTCAGCAGGTTCGTTATAGAAGACTTCTTCAATGACTGACATATCTGTAATTGCGGGACGGAGTTCTTCTTCGTCAATATTTTCGACGGGTATCATCAGTGTCCGTCTATCATCATTCATTTGAATGCAAAAGTATTCGCGCTTTTTGCCTTCATAAGTCATGGTACGTGTTTCGATGACGACACCTGCTCCATGACGCACATGCACAACCTTATCACCGGGTTCGAACATAGGAGTTCCCTCTCCATTTTGTGGACAATTTTAGGGCTAAGTATACCCTGCGGGACTTATAGTATATCATAAAACAACCCGTTTGACCACAACTATGTTAACATAGCACGGCTATGGACAGTTTGTCCGATATTACCATTTCCTGTGATAGTAAAGTTAACTAATGACTAAAACAGTGCCCTGATGATAGGATAAAAATAACCTGCCCGTATATTTCAGAGACTGCTATGGGGATTCAACATTATATGCCGGAAAATGAGCCGATACTGATTTCGATATTGTATGACTCATTAGATATAGTTGATGTAAAAGAACTTTTTACTTATGTAGATCAGATGATTACGAAAAGAAATCTCTCTTATCTATACTGGATTGGTGATTCGAAAGCCGTTGATGCCTCCCGTGAGACGATATTGAAGGCAATTGAATCAACGATAATCGGCAAAAAAGGCACAGGCGGAGACATTAGAATAATCCCGCTATTGGTCATGGACGAAGATTTACACCAATTCTTTATCGGCGAATTCCGTAACCGCTATGATTGGGCAAATTTCCCTGCTTTTACTAATGTGTATGAGGCATACACCTTTGTGCAATTTATTCAGTGTTTGCAGAACGAATAAGTAAGTCTGCATAGACACCATTATGGTCACTTCCTGTAATTTGACGCCGAACCTCTACATTTTGTGGAATGAATGACCCGGTATAAAAAATATAGTCGAGGCGCAGGAATGGTAGATTCTGTGAGCCTGCTATCGGGAATGACCAGCCAAATCCGTAGCCGGAATTTCGGAAAGCGTCATCAAATTGTGTTCGAACTGCCCGATAATCTGCGGAGAAATCGGGCATATTAAAATCACCTACCATGAGTAGAGGTAATGTTTCGCTTGAGGTTCGATCAAGTAATGCCGCAATTTCACGGGAACGGAATTCTGGATTAAAAAATTGTCCATCCACAGCCATACCTGGATGCGTTGGATGCACATTATAAATGATGATTTGTGTGCCATTATCCATATCAAGCACTACACGTTGATGTCCCAGGGGATGATTCAAAAAATCATACTGCCAGTACTCATCGGCTTCGATAGGATAGCGACTCATGATACCCTGTCCGCGTGTGCCGTCGGGATGAAATGCCATGTACGGATAGACTTCTTCAAATTCAGTTGCCAGAATTTCTGCCTGTGGATAATGTAATTCTTGCAATGCTACGATGTCAGCATCAACTTCTTGAATCATATTGATAAAAGCATCAACTTCGCTGTTGTTTGCATACATGTTATAGCTCAGGACACGGATAGCTATATCATTCTCCTGCGGGATAACGTCGGGCTTCGGGAGGAACAAATCACCCCACAGCCAGATAAAGGCAATCAGGGCAGGAAACATCATTGCAGACAGACGCCATTCACGCATAAAAAGACAGATAGGCATCAGCACGAATACGGGTATCCACATTACCTGGGCAAAGGTGTTGAGGAATTCAATCCATGCCCATCGTTCACCAAAAATTAGAAAAATTGTGAGGTGCAGGACAATGCTCAGCCCGTATGCGCCGACCATCCCGCGAAAAAATACCGGCACTCCCTTCCGAAGTCTGCTTATATGTGAGGGTTTAGCTTGCTCTGTCATCTATCATGTCCTCATCAGGTTAGAAAACTAAAACGTTCAATACATAGTAATCCGTTGTACTTGCCGTTAATATACAGCGATAAATTACGGGGAGAAACTTATGAAAACAATAAAAGGCGATAAATTCATTACGCGCTATGATGAAGAAAAAAGTCTACTTTATGGCATTTACGGCGCAGAAGCGAATGGTGAAGCGACTGCTCTCATCTATATGTCGCTGATACGCTTGATGCGCGATGTTAATGTAACGGATGTTAAAGGTCTCATTATTGATTTGCGTCGTGTTGATTCATTCAGTCGCGATAATCTGGCGGCAATGCAACGCGAGAGTTTTCGCTTTAATCAGAAAAACGACTTATCTTTAATTCCGGTTGCCTATGTTGTGAATACGGAAATGCAAGAACAAATTGCAAATCTCGTTATACAGATGACCCCCGATAAAGACCGTAGTGAAATTACTTTTTCGACTGCGGAAGCACAGGCTTATTTTACGGACTGGCATCAGGGACATACAGCGCGTACCTGACGCTTATTCATCGTATCGCCAACGATGGCTTGCACACAATTCTATAAACTTTAAACTAAGATAGCATCATCAATCAATGTGACGAAAGTTGGATTATGCGCTATCTTTTTGTTTTGATTATATTGTTGTCGATTGTTACAGGTCTTTCCGCGCAATCGGATGACAGCACAGAATGCCCCTCAGATTTTGCCGGATATTTAGCACCGCGCCTGACAATTGATGAACAGGCACGGGTTATCTTTGATATTAACTTGAATGTGCGCCCATTACCCGGACTCAATCGTGAACGTTTGACTTCCCTGGATGGCGGCACTCATGTTTCTGTAATTGATGGACCGGTTTGTGTTGATGATTTTGTGTGGTGGCAAATCGAACTGGATGATTTACAGGGATGGGTTGCAGAAGGTAGCCTCGAAGATGATGAATACTTCATCGAACCACGCGGCGAATTACTCCTCATTGAAAATGACAATGGTGAAACAGAACGTTATATCCTCACGGCAAGTGGTTTTGTTGAACCGGAAGGTTGTTTACGTCCGCCTGATGATTATGAGCGGGTACAACGCGGCTTCGCAACATTCAATCAGCGAACACTTTTCATGCTGGATAATGCCCAGCGCATTTATGACGCGAACGGTGGCACATGGGCGAATTTCCGCGCACAGGTGACACAGGGAAGTTATAACGCTGGCGGTGTAGCAGCGAGTTTCGGGACACATGATGCCGGAGGAGCAGTTGATATTTCGGTGATTGATACGCAAAATGGCTGGATCATTATGGAAGATGAGATTATGCCGATGTTACGTGCCTTACGAATTGCGGGATTTGCCGCCTGGTTACGGGATACCGATGAATTGTATGATGGCTCGATCATTCACATTCATGCGATTGCGATTGGGGATGAAGAAGCCAGTGAGATAGCAATGCAACAGGTGAGCAGTGAATTCGGATATTTACAGGGCTTCAACGGATTACCACCTGAAGACGGCGACGACCCTATTCCGGATATTTATGGCGAACCCATTATCTGTGAATGGATGGTTGATATGGGTTTCGATGACATGCGCGAAACGGTAGATTAATCCAACGGGAATGTAAAAAAATCCGTTCTGACAGAGGCATAATCTACAAACGCCTTCTGTAAATCTTGATAAAACGCCCTGATACCCGGATAGCGACGGTCGGTTGGTTTTGCCAGTGCCTGCCAGAAAATCATCGCAAGGTCAGAAGGTAATTCTTTCCGAACATAGTGCGGCGGTGCAGCAACATCATTGGCATGGGCATTCATCAATGAAAAGATAGACGGTCCATCAAATGGCACTTTTCCGGTCAGTAACTGGTAAACGAGACATGCCAGAGCATATTGATCTGTCCAGGGACCCGGACGTTCGCCATTCCATAATTCCGGTGCACTGTAACGGGTCATATTAAACGAATTGGTCGCTTCCAGGTTGTAGATGATTTTCAGAATACGGGTAATGCCAATTTCTGTGAGGTAGGCATCGCCCCGGTCATTAAACATGATACTGTGCGGCAATATTTGTCCGTGTACCATATCCATGCTGTGTAGAGAATCAAGGGCTATCGCAATGCGCTCGGTCATATGAAGCACGTCGGCTGGCGAGGGTAATGTCATGTTGTCGGGTTCTTCCATACGCTGTGCCATACGGTCTTCCAGCGTTCCGCCGTTCAGAATATCCATTGCAATATATAGAATGGCATCATCATTGCCGAAATCCAATATTTTTGCGGCATTGGGTATATCTATTTTTGATATGTCTTTGAGGACTTCAGTACATTGTTCGACTGCGGAATCAAGATCGCGTGCTGAAATTGTCAGTATGCGTAGGGCAACTGTTTTTCCGGTGCTTTCGTGGATAGCGGAATAAATAGCGTTTTGTTCGCCAGCAGCGAGTACCTTAAGTGCAATGTACGGTCCAAATTTTCGACGAATCTGTCCGGTTTCTTTACCCATTTAATCCCCTCCCGACACCGATTGCATTATCTTATCTAATGATAGCCTATATCAATAGGACGTGCAAAACGGGAAGATATGCTATCCTTATAGGCATTGCTTTAATCCGATTAAGGGGAAACGTAATGCAAAAGATAGTTAGCGTGCTTTTTCTAGGTATTTTAATGATGGGTATCAGTGTTCTGGCACAGGATGATGATGAACCTGTATTGCCTATCACAGAAGATGTGAATTATACGGTGCGTCCGGCAGATACACTGGATGGTATCGGAGCAATTTTTGATGTTAGCCCGACCTGTATCGCTGAGACAAATGATATTACCGATGTTCGCACCATCCGCGCAGGTGATGTGTTGCTCATTTCGATTGCTTGTCCGCTTTATGGGGATGATGCCCGTGACCTGGTTTTCCGCGAAGTTGAAATCCCGCGTGAAGTTGTGACCTTTGAAGATGATTGTGAAGGCTATCGTGTTCAACTTAATGATTCGATTGATTTGATCGGTTTTAATCTGGATGTTGCACCGCTCTCGATTGCTGTCGCGAATGATCTTGTAGAACCTTATGTTCTGGATATCAATCAATGTTTGACCATTCCCGAAAACGCACCTCCTTATGATACTGTTCCAGCGCTAACCACAGTCACAGGTGCGCCCGTCAATGCAGATGATATTGGTACAGGTGGCGGTGCTGGACAATATGTCATTCAACCACAGGACACACTTGATTTAGTTGCACAGGAACTGGATGTTTCGCTCCAGGCAATTATCATTTTCAATAATATTGATAATCCGATGGCACTAACTGCCGGAACAGTGATTTTTATACCTGCTGATGCGCCACCATACGGGGTTTATCCGGCAATTGGTTATGATATTACCAGTGCAAATTATGTTGTTGCAGAAGGTGATACGCTGGAAAGCATTGCAGAGTCTTTTGATGTCGCGCAGATTGCAATTGAAGTTGCCAATGAAATTGATTCTGATGATGAGTTAGTTGTCGGTGAAGCTATTATCGTGCCCTTGAATGTGCCAACTTTTGGTAATGACGATGATTTCAACCCGGACATGCTGCTTGGACAGGGTGGTGGCGCTGAAATTCATGTTGTGCAACCCCGTGAGACCATTGACGGCATTGCGGCATTTTACGATGTGGATACAGATTGTTTGCTGGAAGCCAACGGCATCACACATCCAAATCTCACCCAACCCGGAACGGCGCTTATTATTGACCGCAGTTGCCCGCTCTATACCGGAGAAGGTATTCCGTCAATTGAGCGTTCAGTCTCACCCGCCGATGAAACTGATGAAGTTACTGATGACGACTCCGATGATGATTCTGACGACGGGTAATTAGAAACAGGTGAGTCAGATAATGGCTCACCTGTTTAATTTTGATTCGTATAGTGAAATTAGTTGCCGTGCAATATCATTCCATGTGTAAGATTGTGCTTTGATACGTCCGGCTGCGCCCATTCGCCAGGCTTTTTCTGGATTCTGGAGTAAGTCTATAATCGCGCTTGATAATTCCTCTGTGCTATCTTGAGAGACTAATATCCCTGTTTTTCCATCATCAATGGCATCTTCCGCCCCGCATCCTCTGCTCCCGATAACAGGCAATCCCGCAGCACTGGCTTCGAGTGTGGCGAGTCCAAAACCCTCAAATTTCCAATCTTGATTGATAGATGGCAATGCAAATACATTGGCTTCCGCATAGTAATCCCGTAATTCTGAATCACTGACGAAACCTGTCAGAAAAACACTGTCTTGCAAATTCAGTTTTTCGATTTCGGTTTTAACCATTTCGACGTAACCGGGTTCAGCCTCAAGTGTACCGATGATATAGCATTGAATATCAGGGAAAGTCTCGCGAACCTTAGCAATGGCTTTGATTAGTTGCAATGTGCCTTTGCGAAATTTGACTCCTCCCGAGCACACAACAATCGGCTTATCGGTTGCTTGTCGTTCAATATCCGCGAAATGTTCCGCATCAACTGCATTGAGGACAACTGATTTCTCTGCGGATGGGACAACTGATTTTGCTACTGAATCGGTATAGTTGCTGACAGAGATAATGTGTGTGGATTCAAATGCCCGCTTGAAAATCCAGTTTGCCGGAAAACGACGAATCTCAGGTAGATTGATATAACTCCCATGTGCTGTCATAAACGTAGGACGCCCTTTGCTGATAAGCGGGAGTAGCGGCGCATAAAGTTCGATTGTAGAGTGGATGACATCGCAATCTTGTATGAGTTTTGCAATTCTATTGTGCCACAGGAATAATTTAGGAAGCGCATATTGTTCAGGAGGAGCAATCGCTGGCAAACCCGGATGAATTTTGAGACCTTCAATTTGCTGGCTGTTCCGTGCTGTCAGAATAGTCAGATCATGATTTTGTGCTTGCAAACTTTTGATGAGATTTAAGCCATAATTACCCCATCCATGTTTGTAGGTCAGGTCGGATGTAAGTAGCGCAATCCGCATTATTTGACTGCCTCCACATAGTATCCCGATGACATGACAATTTGTTCTTCAACACTTTTGCGGATGTCGCCGTATTCTTTTTTGAGTGTTCTCTGGAAGAATGGCATCAACTTTGCCATCAATAGCAGCGCAATTTTTGTCAGAGGGATATGCCAATCAACCTGATAAGCGAGGCGTTGCAAGAGGACACCGAGTGTAACGACAGTTTCTGCTTCTTCCTGAATATTTACGGTCGAAAATTCACGCATGAGATGCTTGAGACCGTATTTTGTATAGCGATAATAATCGTATGGCGCATCATGTATCGGGAAAACAAAACGGGTTGATAGAATCAGCTTTCCATCATCTTTGAGTAAGCGATGAAATTCATTAATTACCTGTTGCGGGGTATGACAATGCTCTAAAACTTCGATGCACACGATGGTTGAGAATGATTTATCCGCAAAGGGGAGATGATGGGCATCGAATTGCAAATCCAGACCTGGATAATACAGAATATCCCCTGCGATAACATGCGGGAATAACTCACGATTGGGTTTATGAGATGCGCCAACTTCTAAAACCCGTTCATCAGTGCCTTTATCTGCTAAGAAAATTGACAGGCGCTCGCGGGTTAATTTTTGTAGTAACCAATTTCGCATAGGGTATCTCGATAGCATGACCGGAAAGTGCCATAGGATAATAGATAGCCCTGAATCAAAACAGGGCGACTATCTGCCGCCCTGCAATCGTCTACCTATGATTCTTAGCCGTCAATACCTGCGGAGTCTAATTCCGGTGTTTCGATTGTTGCATCGACGGAATGGATGCCTGTTGCACCATCCGGGCGTGTACCGCGACGGGTTGTTGATTGCAGTACAGGGTCACTTTGACCTTCCGCAGGTGCTTCATAACTGCGTACTTCAAAAGTATGATTACCTTCTGTGAATACCCAATCATAGCGCCACAGTGCCCAGGCACGACCAGATAAGGCTTCGCGAATTTGTGCTGCTTGCCATTCGCCGCCATCAACACGAACTTCTACATTGACGATTTCACGGTCGCCTGCCCATGCGATACCACCGACAGGCACAACTGTTTCACCTGCATCGTTAGTGAAGACGTTATCGGTCGCAACGGTATCAATGACAGATGTCTGATTGACAATCGCCTGTTCTGACCAGCCACGACGTACCCAGTATCCAGGTTCCCATTCACTGACAAATTCAATGCTGCGAATCCATTTTGGCTGTTTCATGCCGTAACGGTTCGGGATATGAATACGGAGGGGGAAGCCATTTCGCAGTGGAAGTGGTTCATCATTGAAATGATAAGCTATCATAATACGTTCGTCATTGCGGAGTAATTCCAGGTCAACATATTCATCGAAGTCATCATAACCCATGATGCGAACAGCGCTGGCTTCCTCTGTCGGTTGTACGCGGTCAATGATTTCTTTGAATGACACACCTGTCCATTTGGTTGTACTAATCAAGCTCCCGGCAATACGGTTTGAGATGCAGGACATCGTGATATATTCCGATTGTGATGGCATATCTTTAATGTCATCCAGTGTCCACTCGAATTGACTTGCGACCAGACCTGTAACAGGCAAGACATAGTCATCAGGAATTGAAGGCAAGCCACCGGACAAAATATCAATACGGTAATGGTCTGATACAGGTGTTAACTCTGCACGTGTTCCGGGTGCAGGTTGTACGCTGGCATTGGCATTCGGTAATTCACCTTCGCCAACTGGTGGACTGAGTACTTCTGTATCGCCGGTGCTGAGTTCGTTTGTATCTGAGCCTGAGCCGAGTAATGCACAGAGACCTGCTCCAACGACAGTCAGAGTGGCACTTGCACCACCAACACGCACGATGAATTCGCGGCGATTGATGCCCTGTACATTCGCTTCACCTGTTTTAGGTTTGACAAAAATGCTGGAAAATGCCATCTGATTATATGCCCAGCCAATTGCTGTACCGAAACCGACAAACAGCAAACCTGACCACAGATTTTTCATCCATTCGGGTGCGGATGAGGCAAAACTCAAGGGAATTGCCATGAGTAACAAAGGGATACCAAAGAAGAGACCGAGCGTGATCCCGGGGATAAAGCTGTCTTTGTTGTAATCAACCTGATTGAGGATGAAGAAGAAAATTGCGGCGACAACGACACTCAGACCAAAAAATAAGCCTAAGCCCATGAGTTGTTCGGCTGTTTTTGCAGCAGTATCAAGGTCACTTCCGAAACCGACAGTAATCAGTAAATCAACCATCGTATCAATACCGAAAGTGATTAAGCCACCGGGTAAGTTACGCGCAACCCAATCGAAAAAATGAAGCGGAAGAAATGGTAAATCCGCGAAACGTTCACCGATATAAAAAACTGCAATTAGCAGTGGCGTGAATAATGCACCGACCAATCCACCCCATAGAATGTGAGGGCGTTGCTTTGTTGTTTCCATACTCGCTTGCTCCTTAAATAATTGCTTCCGGTATAGTCTATGTCGAGATTAACCGCAGACTATCAGTACAAAATTACATTGAAATTAAGATTTGCTACATACTGCCGACAATGATGACGAGCCAGACGATTGCAACAATCCAGAGTAAGACATTAAATGCCAGCAGAATCCGGGGAACTTTCGCGCCTAATAAGGCAAAAATCAGTGCCAGACTGTAACCTGCGATATAAGGTGCAAAGAAAAATCCTCCAAAGATCGCAAATAGAGCGAGGTCGTGACGTTGTTGCTCACGTAATCTTTCGGGGACAGGTTTTCCATGCACACGATACAATACATATCCGATAAGTAGTGAACCAATCAAAATGGATGGCAAAACGCCAATATATTTCATCGGTGCAGCGCTGAATGATTCCCCGAGAGATGCACGCTGAATGCCGTTATATGCTCGTAAGGGCCAATCAAAGCCCCAGATGAAAAAAGATGCTACGACTGTCGCTGATCCGACCAGTACAGCGCGAACCAGTTTTTTCCACTCAAAACTGAAAAAATAGCCAATCGCATTTTGTGGCTTTGCGAGAATAAAAATCGGGCTGAGAACAGGTGGCATGAGCAAACCGATAGCCGGAACCCAATCATTATTCAATTCGAGGATGAAATCCGCCATAAATGGTGATGTGATGATCGCTAATGCTGCCAGACGCTTATTTTTCTCATCGAAATTTGCAGGTGTAAATTTGAAAGCAATGATAGTCAAAACACAGTGATAGAGAATTCCCTGGAGTAACACGCCAACCTCAAATGGGACGAAATTAAAGGGCAGCATAATAAGCAGTGTCCAGGGAGGATTGAAAAAACCATAGGCTTCATAGGGATGTTGCAAGCCATAGAACCCTGTCAGATATTGCTCACGCTGGTCACTCCACTTAATGGGAATAAGCGACTCAGGAATCATCAGTCCAATCACCCAATAAATGAGCGTTAGCACAGTTGCGAGTAACAACATTTGTTTGAGTGCGGCACTAATTGTGTAGGTTTTATCGCGCCAATCTATCTCTGTTGCTTGCGTAAAGAATGAGATCATTGTTATATTTCACCAATTAATTAAGTTAATAAAAGATATTATACAGCGTGTTTGAGAGCCTATCATGGAAGATTCCAAACAAATTTCTGACGTTTTCAAACAATATTGTGATATTTTGTTTGGAAAATGCTCAATTTTGCGTAATAAAGGCTGTTTTCGTTAGGGTTATGAAACACAAAAACAAACCTTTTATTAACAATAAACCGAAAAAATACGATAACAACACCATGTTCTTACAAAAAAAGTTGTAAAATCCAGCAAATTTGCTTGCACGCATATATCGAACCGTGATAAAGTTAGTTTGTTAATTGTAATAGTTTGTTAGCGTCACATTTGTCTGCCGCACAGGAGCAATCGAAATGCCAGAAAAAATTCTTATCATTGATGACGAGGAAGCAACCGTTCACCTTATCTCGATGTTATTAGAAAAACGGGGTTTTGAAACAATCAAAGCCTATCGCGCTGAAGAAGGGTTACGTAAAGCCTATCGTCATCAACCTGATCTCGTCCTGCTGGATATTATGATGCCGGATATGGATGGCTGGGAAATTTGTAAACGACTGCGCGAAATGTCCGATGTACCGATTGTGTTCCTGACTGCCCGCAGTGATGTAAAAGATGTGGTGCATGGTCTGGAAATGGGCGCGGATGACTATATCACCAAACCTTATGACAATGATGAGCTTGTAGCGCGTGTCCGGGCACATTTACGCCGTAGTCCCCGCCCGAATATGAGCGAAGAACTGGTTTTCGATGATGGTGAATTCCGTATCAATTTCATGAATCGTGAAGTCTGGGTACGCAATGAACTCAAACACCTGACACCCAAAGAATTCAATCTTCTGGCGATCCTCGTTCGTAATGCCGGGCGTGTTGTCACCCGTACCGAACTTGTAACCCAGGCATGGGGCGAAGAATACGGTGATGCAATTGATAGCTTGAAACTCTATATTCACTATCTGCGCCAGAAATTAGAAGTCAATGCCCAGCAACCGGAATATATTATTACTTCTCGCGGCGTGGGCTATCGCTTCGTTAATCGCTAAATCTGATCGGCGGTCTGCCCCAACACTGAAATAGACGATACAGATGTGTCGTCTATTTTTCTTTGACCAGTAGTGCCACTGTATCCAGATAATAGGTCTGCGGGGCAAAGTCAATCGGTTGGACACGACGTAACTCATAACCATGTTTCACCAGTTGACGGGCATCACGCGACAGACTTGCCGGGTCGCTACTGACATAAACTAACTTCGGAATGTTGAGTTTTACCAGACCATCAATCGCCGCTTTACTCAATCCACTGGCTGGCGGGTCTAATACAGCAGATTCATAGATTTCACCTGCTTCAATCAAGGATTCCAGCACATTTTCGACACTACCTTCAATGATGTCCACATTTTCAAAGTCTTTGAGATTTTCTTCTGCATCGGTTGCTGTCGGAGGATAACTTTCCACGAGTGTTACCAATCCTGCGCGTAAAGCGAGGAATGCACTGTAAATACCGACTCCCGCGTACAAATCTAAGACAGAATGACTATCTTTCAAATCGAGCATATCCAGAATTGTGCCAATCAGATTTTGTATCTGGGATACATTCGCTCTGAAACTGCCACCAACAGTCACGCGGAATAAACGCTCTGCCACTTCGTAGAATACAATAGACTCCCCTACTAAATTGACAGGTTCATTATCGGGTAAAACGATATTCACGCTGGTCGGAAAATCTGCTGTGAGTTCCGGTGCATTTTCACTGTTCATTTCAAGGACAATCATGGTTTTGTTGTCACTGCCGACCCATAATTGCATCCGGTCAACATCGTCGAAATCAATATCAATCATCGCGAAGAGTTGCTGTAATTCGGGATGTAGTACATGACATTCGCTGACTGCCTGAATAGTACGTCCATCTATTTTATAGTAACCGAATGAGCCACTTTTATCGCGTACCATCGTGACATTCTGGTTATATGCCCATTGTTGTGGCGCAGGAATGACAGGCTTCAATGCCCGTTCGACGATCAAATCCTCAAATTTGCCGATACGATACAACTGGTCTGCTAGAACATCCTGTTTCAGCAATAACTGTGCTTGATAATCAATGTGCTGCCACTGACATGACCAGCACTGACCAGGTCCAAAATGAGGACATTGCGGATATACACGGTCTGCCGATGCGTCAATCAGTTCGATGCCTTCTGCAAAATCGACACTTTTCTGTTGATTAACAACTTTTGCACGGACAGTTTCACCGGGAATGGTATAGGGGACAAATGTTGTGCGGCGATTATTTGTACCGAGTGCGAAACCACCATTTGCCATCGCTTTCATTTTGATTTCGAAGCTATCATCATTTTGTTGTTTTGACGATTGCTGATTATTATTGTGCTTGCCCTTGCTATGACGACCACGCGGTCTATCATTACGCTTGTTACGGGGTTTTCCAGGTTTATTTGAACGCTTTTTGCGTGCCATACTTCTCCTATTTATTGTTTCTTGATCTGTTGCTTGATTGCCTCTTCTTCGACAGGTAAGCCTTCCATCGCCATAATTTGCAGGGCATTGGTTGTTGGTGATGCACCTTCCCGCAAAATATAGTCAAAGACCATGCGACCCTCCGCGACATGTTCACGGAAATGTAAATTGCGAATATGTGGATTACCATCTGCCAGTTGTGTCAGTTCAAGATCATGAGTCGCAATCAATCCAATGCCATGAGACCCTGCCAGCGCATTGATATAAGAACGACTCCCAATCAGGCGCTCACGATTATTCGTTCCTCTGAAAATTTCGTCAATTACGAAAAATAGCGGTAGTTCATGCTCTATTTCCAGTTCGATGAGCAATTCTTTCAACCGTTTGACTTCGGCGTAAAAATAGGAAATCCCATCATCCAGTGAATCAGTCACACGAATGCAGCTAAATAGACGGAATAATCCTGCATTAAAATCATCAGCAAGGACTACACCGCCAGCATAAGCCATCACCAGATTGACGCCTAATGTCCGCAGGAAGGAACTTTTACCCGACATGTTACTACCTGTCAGAATAGCTATATCACCGATTGATTGCATTGCAAAATCATTGCTGACACGATTTTCTCCTAATAGCGGATGCCCGAGATTGCTTGCACTGAATACCGATGATTGTTCTAATTTCGGCATAGTGCCTTCAGGGTTGAGATAAGCGAAAGTTGCCAGCGAGTTGAGCGCTTCAATTTCGTGCCAGATATCCAACCATTGCGGCATGTAATGCGCGAGTTGTTGCTTCTGTTGATGCAGTCGCCGCAGGAAAAACATATCCCAGGGCATAACTGCATTGAGTATCAGCCAGAGTAGTGGATTGCCCCTGAGACTGCTTGCTGCCAGTGTGCCCATCAGATGTTTGATATGCTGTGAGGGTTTTGCTTCCAGTAATGGCGCACAAAGTTTGCGTAATTCAGGCATATCCTCATAGGGATAACTCTCCAGATGTTGCATGATGGAACGCAGACGTAGCAATACATCGTAGAGACTCTGTCCATCATCTCCCAACTGGCTTAATAATCCGGCACGGCTGAAATAGACCAGGGCATATAATCCCCACATGAGTCCTGCAATCGTGGTAGAAACAATCCCGAATTGTGATAGAACAAAGGCAATGATACTCGCGACAGCAAGCACACTCAAAATCATCAGCCAGGAATCGACTTTTGAAAGAGGAACATCTGAGGTTAGCCAATCCCTTAGCCAGCCTGTGTTCAAGTCTTTCCTGACCTGTGAATTGGATAAGCGGGCATAGAGTGTCAATTTATCTCTGAATGCCGGGCGAGTTTTGAGTTCTCTGACTAATTTTTGCCGTTGTTCAATGCTTTGCAGGTGTGGTTCTGTGTTGATAAGCCATTGCCGTAAGCGCATTGTGCCTGTCTGTGATGATGCAGTATTGAGCAAGCGATGCAATTGTCGCAAATCAAAATCTGTTTCCAGGGGATGCTCATTTAGCGTAATGTCCGGGTCGGGAATATGTTTCCAGTCGAGCAACATCCGCGCCCGATTTTCCTGTTTAATCGTTTTCCAGACACGATGCTTCCTGAGACTATGCTGAATCCGGCGGTGACTTCCAATGAGCACAATAAAACCGATTGTAATGGTTATCAGCAATAACCAGAATAGAATCGGGTAGGGCAAGAAAATTGAAATGAATAGTGGAATCCCGCCAGCCAAGGCAAGCAATAATCGCCAGTTACTCACTTTATCACTCTGCGCGTCAATTTGTTTAATACGCTGCGATAACCGTTGAATCTGTTGATTGTAGATATTGAGACGTTGTTTTCGCGTCATATGCTGTATCTTCTATTTATGATTATATTTAGTGTATCAGATTTGAGAGCTAATCTGATACTTGAAATTCGTAAGACCTGACTAAATTTATGGTAGAATAATAATTAGTCTGGCATTTTGATACAGATTGCTATCGCGTAAGACCCTGTAATGCGCTAAAATATTATCGCATTCAGTAGCGGTTGAGGAAAATTTCTGATGAGCGTTGAGTTTCTGACCAATTTAATGCGGTTTGCACAGGCTACCACACGCGCCGAACGTAGCATCGCCCTTGATATGGACATGTCGATTTGTGACAGGGTGAATGTTGATGATGCCCTGCTCGAAAAAGAGGATTTTGCAGAGTTACTACAGAGGGCAGTTGAAGAAGCCATGTCTACAGATGACATTGTCATCACGAACAACCTCATTACTGACCCCGATGATGCGCCTAAAACCAATGTCCATTTACACGAATTGCGGATGGTTGTTGCTATTCCTGTGCCCGAACACGGGGCAGTTTATTTAGATCAGCGCATCCGGCAGGGTGTATTTCCCCGTGATTTAGTCGAACGCTTGAACGAATTCGGGCGCTATCTCATCAGCAATGAAAAGACAGCGATTGACCTCGCTGAATTTGACGCACTATTTGAAGAATTTGTTCCAACTGAAACAGAAGAATAGTCCTTAATTAAGCTAATTTGAGGGCAGATTATACGTCTGCCCTTTTTTGATTCAACTGAAAATTACATGTTCTTTGAGGAATTTCAGGGTTTTGTTGTAGAAGTCAATTTTGGTTTCAGGCTTACGGAAACCATGCCCCTCGCCTTCATAAACGATGTACTCATGCGGCACACCATTCCTGCGTAAGGCGGCAACAATGGTATCCGACTGATTTTTGGGCACAACTCTATCATCTTCACCCTGAAAGACAATTACTGCATCTTTGATTTTATGGGCATGGAATAATGGCGAACGGTCACGATATTTTTCTGCGGCATCGGGTAATGCGCCAAGTAACCAATCACTATAGCGTTCTTCAAATTTATGGGTATCCATCACCAGTGAAAATTGATTGGCAATCCCGTAAGAAACCACTGCTGCTTTGAAGAATCCGGGTTCGTCAACAATAGCTTGCAGCGCGGTATAGCCTCCGGCGCTACCTCCCATGATGACAATTTTGTCTCTATCAACTAAGCCTTCATCTGTCAGGTATTTTGCGCCTGTAATGGTATCCTGAACATCATAGACACCCCAGTTACCCTCATGTTTGTTCATGTAGGTTTTCCCATAGCCTGTGCTACCACGATGATTGACCTGTAAAACAGCGAATCCCCGCGAGGTGAAAAATTGTACTTCCATATCAAAATTGGCACTTCGTTGGGATGTGGGTCCCCCGTGAATCAATACCGTGAGAGGGGGTTTGCCAGTACTTTCGAAACTGTCATTTTTCGGTGGATAGAACAGCCCGTGTGCCTCTTCTCCGTCATGACCCTGCCAGCTAATCGGTTGAGATTCTGAGAGGTGGGTTTCTTTGACAGCTTCGGCAGTGGAACGACGAATCACTTCAAGCCCATTTTCACCATATGTAATGATGCGTTGTGGTGTGGTCGATGAGGATGCGATGAAAGCGATGTCATTGTTTAAAACAGCAAGTTGTTCAAAGTGGGTGTATTCATCCAGCCCTGAAGCGTGTGTTGTGTGATTTTGCACATTATAAGACCAGAGACTGTAGACAGCTTTTTCATGGCGGATGTAGCCGATATTTTTGCTATCGGGTGTCCAGGCATAAGTGTGATTTCCCTGAACCCATTGTGGAATGCCATGTTCGATTTCGCCCGATGTGATTTGTCGATGTTCACCTGATTCACGGTCATAGAGATAAAGATGTGACCAGCCTGATTCATCAGAGATATAAGAGATGTAACGTCCATCAGGGGAGAATTCCGGTTGAGCAATCGCAATTTCTGTACTGCCTGCGAGTGTTTCTTCTTTTTCTGCGTAAGGCACTGCACCGTCAAAATTCAGGGTAATGAGGCGCAATTCTGTGCCATTCCAGGGCATCTGTGGATGATTCCAAGCGATATAGGCAATTTGCTTACCATCGGGAGACCAGGCGGGTTGCATCAGGAAATCGTCACCGGAAGCGATTTTCTGTGCCCATTGCTTACCATGTGTATCGACGATTGCCAGTGAATCTCGATGCTCATATGTGTGAACAAAAGCAAGCCAGTTACCATCGGGAGACACTTTCGGAGATGCTGCGCCACCAAATGCAGAGGTAATTTTTTTCGGCATTCCACCGGATAAGGGCAAACGATACAGGCGACCTTTATCGACAAAGTAGACAATCCCATCATGAACTGTAAATGCACCGCCACCATATCCGACCCTGCCGGAAGGGGAAAAATTGCTGTCTGTTAGTTCACGAAAGGCATCATGTCTCTGCTTTGCGACAAGAACACTTTGCTTGCCGCGTCGTTCTGACCAGACCAGAGTTTTGCCGTCACTATCCCACTGAACATCGGTTAATTTGATGCTATCACCAATCATCTGCGGAGAGATAGGACTTGACCATAATCCGTATGCTTTTTTGATTTTACTCATAAAAAATAACTATCCTGCTCGATATGAATGAAGTGGGATTCAGGATAGCACAGGAGCATTAAAACAAAAACGCCCCGACAAGCGAGGCGTGCTGTATGCGATGTGGAGCGGGAAGAAAAATTATTTTAAAAAATTTAGTTTAGTTGTTGGTTGCTCCACACTCTTTATTGATTAGAAGTATATAAAAGTTGCAAACAAATGTCAAGGACTTTTTGTAATATTCGCAGAAATTAATTGTGAAAAATGGTACAAATAAAGCTAAAAAATCTACAAAAATCTAATTAGAGTTTGATTATGATGTAGATTTAGACCGTTAAGGTACTTAAAAAGCTATTGATGGCTGTCGTAATATTACAGGTATAGTGAAAAGAAAAAAGAGGACATCTCTGCCCTCTTGATTGTTCGCTACGTTTGTTCGCTGATGAACTCCACTGCGCGTCGTCCGAGTTCACTTTCAGGCGGAAAGTCGGAGGCGATGAGTTCAACAACGATGCCTGTCTCAGCCCATTCATAGAGTATTTGTGCCTGATCAGAATCAGACATCACACAGCCAAAAGTTGTTGCTCCCTGATTGCTTCCGCGTGACAGGGTGCCGCCATTTGGTAAACGTACTGTTCCGTGAAATCCATTGGTCAAGCCAACACCAACTTCATAAATCCCCATGAAGTGATCCATCTCCCATTGACCACATTCGGCATTTTCATTACATAGGGAGAAGCTACTACCGTAAGCCACATCAACCTGGCTCAATATCTGATAAATGCCTGGATTTGTTGGAGCATCGGTCATGCCGATGGAGATGGGCCAGTGATGAACAACTTCGTCATTTTCGTAGGCAACCAGATAACGACGATCTAAATCCACGACGATGCGGCGATTATCTATCGGGTCAAGCGGGATGACAAGGTCACGGGATGGCACGGCAATGCTATCTCCAGCATAGACTGCTGTCCAATCTATTCCTGGATTTGCATTATTCACGTATAAAAATGGCAATCCAAGACGACGACTTAAACGTAAGCCCCAATCACCTTCCTGCAACGAATATGTTGAATCCGCGTAGCGAATGCGAACATTAGCAACTGTCTCGTTATTGACCAGAGCTATACTGACTGCATCGTAAACGTCTGTCGGATCAAGATAGCGCGACCAATTGTCTACATCCAGTTGCCCGTTCACTGTGTTAACGAAATCTTCCAATCCATCTTGCTGGATAGCAATACCAGTATCGGTGACGGTTAGCCAGGATGCCATTTCTTGACGGGTTGTTCGCCAGGGCTGTGATTCATCGCGGAATGGGTCATACCCTTCGATGATGAATTCACCTGTTACAAAGGCGAGGGCATCTGCATAATACGGGTCAGCTTCAACCACTTCCGGTGGCGTAGACATTGTCACCAGCTCAACTGAACCAGTGGTGATAACTGAAAGCGGATTTTCAAAGATACGGTCAATACTCAAATCCGTATCCAATTCACGGCTGGCAGTACCCCGGACGCTGTATAAGGTTTCATCGCGCCATTCATAACCGGCTTCATAAGATGGAATCCATATCTCGTTTGCAATAGCCAGGACGTAGATTTGAACATCACCGTAATTGGCTGTTATGACAGGTTCAAGTTCGTGTCCGAAGGGGAAGCCACCCAACCCGACAGCTTTTGCAGATTCCGCAGTGGCTGCCGCATCCAGTGAAATGCCAATATCACCCGGACTGACCTGCTCGAAAACTTCTCCATCCAGCAAAATATCAATGGTGACATTCTCATTCCAGTGGGTGAAGAGTGTTTCTGTTGCTTCCTCCACACTTTGTCCCGAGAGCTTTATTCCCATTGTGCTGACGCCGGGTCCGATATTTTTGCTAAAAATAGTCGTTAAGATAAAAAAGGCAAAGACAACCAGCACAAATCCACCGACTACCTTTGCTATCAGACCGAGTGGCAGATTTTTGCGAAAGTACCATATTCCATCACGAATGACATTGAGGACTGTAGATAGTGTTCCCGATGTTTTTGCCAGATTAATATCCGGCAATTTTTCTAAACTCTCACCTGCAATATTAGTAAGTGCGTCACGGCGTTGCTTACGTTTTTCGATACGCTCACGCGCCTTGCTCTTGCGATTTCTCGATTTCTCGTTGATATGAGCCATAAATAATATCCCTGCAAAGAACTCGACTTCACAGCAAACGGACTGCATCCATCATTGGATACAGTGTTTCGATTATTATTATACATGGTGGATTTAAGTTATGAAAATGTGATTTGAGTTTAGCGTGCTTCAGTTCGATAATCCTCGCGGGGTGGTGAGAAAACATCAATCACTACAGAATCTTCGATAGCCTTTGCGCTATGGAGTATGCCGCCTGGAACAGCGTAACTATCGCCAGCTTTGATAATCTGGACTTTATCACCGATTGTCATTTCGACCTTGCCGGAAATTACATAACCAACCTGGTCGTTCATATGATGATGAAGGGGAACCATACTCCCTTCTTCTAGATGAAATTGACATAACATTGCTTCATCCGTGGTTGCCATTGTGCGTCGATGCACCCCTTCCAGCATTTCAACCTGTTCAACATCACGGGTGCTTACAAAATAACCATCTGCCATGATTACACTTTCTCCTCAATTAAAAATACCTGGAATAAAAATAATTTGTAGCCTAACTATAGCATATCCCTGATAAACATAGATTAGCGCAAGTGACCATTTTCACAATATCCCATCTGATACCATTGTCCCAAAAGTGTTAGGAAGAGTGGCAAATATTATGAAATTGTAGATAATGACCTGTATGTTGAAACGTTTCCAAATCTTTTTACTGTTTTGAGTGTTATTTTTACCAGTAGTTTTATTTTTTGTATGTGTTCATAAATTGAGGAAACAACATCATGTCAAACCATCACAGCAATCCTCGCATCTATGAAATCAATGCATGGGTCTGGCTGACAACACTAAGTCAGATATACGATGAGAAAATTACACTGAACAATGTTCCCGAAGAAGTCATTGACCAATTAGCCAGCTATCATATTGATGCTGTCTGGGTGATGGGCGTCTGGTATCGTGGCACATCTACCCGTTCCAGTGCTTTGAATTATATCCATGAATACAGAGGTGCATTGCCCGATGTGACAGAAGAAGATGTCGCCGGGTCTGCTTATGCTATTGCCGCTTATGATGTCGAAGAAAAAATCGGCGGTCGCGATGGTTTAGCGATTTTCCGTCAGCAATTACATGATCGCGGACTCAAACTCATCTTAGATTTTGTTCCGAATCACACAGGCTTAGACCATCCCTGGTTATTGGAACATCCTGAATATTATATGCAGGCTGCTCCACTCTGGCTTGAAAAGGCAAAGGGTGAATTTTTTGAGATTAAAATCGCGAAACGTACAAAAGCGATTATTGCTCATGGACGTGACCCCTATTTCCCGGGCTGGATTGATACCGCACAATTAGATGCTTACAGTCATGGCTATCGCAATGCGGCGGTAAAAACACTGCGTGATATTGCAACGATGGCGGATGGTGTGCGTTGTGACATGGCAATGCTCATGATGAATGATGTGTTCAAGCAGACATGGGGCTGGTTGCATCCTGATCTGGAAGCGCCTGAACAGGAATTCTGGGAAGAAGTCATTCCGCGTGTGCGTAAGAAAAACAGTGATTTTCTGTTTATCGCGGAAGCCTACTGGAATTTGAACTATGAATTGCTGAAACAGGGCTTTAATTACACCTACGATAAAACATTATATGACCGCATCGTAAGTGGTGATGTCAATGGAATTCGTTCGCATTTGAGCGCGGATATTGGTTATCTCAAACAGCAAATTCGTTTCATTGAAAATCATGATGAACCCCGTGCGGCTGCTTCACTGGGATTAGCGCGTAGTCGTCCGGCGGCAGTTTTGATTACAACCTTGCCCGGCGCAACCTTGCTTCATGACGGGCAATTTATGGGGCGTAAAGTCAAATTGCCCGTGCATATCACGCGTCAACCATATGAACGAGAATATCCGGCACTGCGAGATTATTATAAACGTTTGCTGGAAGAAGCTCGCGATGACATCTATCACAATGGTGAATGGCGTATGTTCCAGTCATATGCTGCCTGTGATGGCTGTATAGGCGATTACAATCTCGTTACCTATGGCTGGAAACAGGATAATGACATGCGTCTGGTTGTTCTGAATATGTCGGATGAGTGGTCACAGGCTGCGATTGACCTCGGAGCATGGGCAAATGACCTGCGGGGACAGGACTGGGTTCTGCTCGATACCTTGCATCGTACCTATATTGATGAAAATGGGGATGAAATCGCACAGAATGGACTTTTTGTGGATGTCGAACCCTATCAGGCAATGATTTTCCATTTTGAGCCGCTCAAGCTACGTAAAAAACGTTCCCGTCAGCGCGTCGCTAGAGCATGACGTCTCTTGTTTTACCCCGATTGAAAACCAAAGCCCGTTTCCTGATGATTGGTTACGGGCTCATTTTACTCATCTGGATGAGTCTGGAAGATCGCGGCACATTAACAGTTTCTCTATTGGGGACAGGTGCGGCAATTATTTATATTGGCTTCTGGCTTATCAACCGCTATAGCGACCGGGAATTAGACTTTCACCTCTGGTTTACGGGAATTGTGTTATCCGGCACAGTGATCGGTGCAGCATCAGCATTCACCGCCGCGATGTTGATGTTTTTTAAGTCTGGCTGGCATGGACACCTCTATCCTGATTATCCCCCGCAATTGATTGCTTCTATGCTCTCACGGATGCCTGTATGGGCAATCAGTGGCACGCTCATCGGGCTTTTTTGCGCGATTGTGATTTTGCTGCGACAATCAAATCCTCAGACACAACAATAGCATTGATTCGAGAATTTGAATGAATAATGAACAATATTTAGATGCTTTACTCTCTTTACCGGGCTTAGGCGGGGCAAAAGTTTCAAACGATAAAAAATGGCTTGCGTGGACATGGCTTCGAACAGCGCCGACTGCCGAAGTTTATATTGCTCCGACGGATGGTTCATCTGACCCGGTTCGCATGACGGATACCCCTGAAAACACCTTTTTTGCCGGATGGACACCGGATAGCAAGTCGATTCTGGTGAAGCAGGATAAAGGCGGAAATGAGCGGGTACGAATTTTCCGCGTCGATATTGATACGCCACTTGAAATGCACCCTCTCACGGAAGATGACCCGGAGTATTTCATTCGCGGGGGAGAAGTGCATCCCGATGGCAAATGGCTTGTTTATTGTGCGAATCTGGATATTGAAACAGGCGAAGAAATCGAACAAACGGCTGTCATCCGGCATGATTTAGAGACAGGCGAACGTATTGAACTGGCACGTCCGAAAAAAGGTGGCTGGAATGTTCCGCAACTGAGTCCTGATGGTAGCAAAATTATGTATTATCGGCATGATGAAAAACCGGGTGGTGTTCAACAGTGGGTGGTCAATATTGATGGTAGTGATGACCGCGAAGTCTTGAATGTCGGTGCGGATAAAAAAGCATTCGGCTCATTGGCAAATGATAGCGAAACGATTGTTTTTACTGCTGAAACAGACACTCATGACCGTGTCGGTGTGTTGAAAAATGGCGACATTACATGGCTAATTGATGACCCTGAACGCAGTATCGAAGGGGTGGATGTTCCAACAGGTAGCGATAAAGCAATCGTCTATGAGAGCAAAAATGCACGGACAGTCTGTACATTGCTTGACATTGATACAGGTGAAGAAACAGCTTTTCCTCAAATTGCCGGAACGTTAAATCCAATTGCACCTGTAAGTGATAATGAATGGCTCGGGATTTACTATAGCAGTACCCAACCAACCGACATTGTGCGCTTTTCGTTGGATGCAAGTTCGCCGGATGATTTGCTCAGTATTTCAAAAGTTTGGGAACGCACAGAACTCACAAAAGAGGATTTAAGTCCGGCAGACAATTTTCGCTGGCAATCAACTGACGGCTTAGCGATTCAAGGCTGGTTGTATCGCGCAGAAAATCCGCGTGGAACAGTGGTTTACGTACACGGGGGACCCACTGCTCATAGTCGTGACGCAATCAACAATCAAATTCAATTTTTTGTGCGGCAGGGTTTCAATGTGCTTGACCCGAATTATCGCGGGAGTACAGGTTTTGGATTGTCATTCCGCGAAAAAATAAAAGAGACATACTGGGGTGGCATGGAGCAAGTCGATATTGAGGAAGGTATCAAGGCACTGATTGCAGCAGGTATTGCTGAATCCGGCAAAGTCGGTATCACAGGAACATCCTATGGCGGGTATAGTTCCTGGCACGCGATTACTCACTTTCCTGTCGAGACGTTGGCAGCATCTGCACCTATCTGTGGCATGACGGATTTAGTGGTCGATTATCAGACAACCCGTCCTGATTTACGCCCGTACAGTGAAGAAATGCTCGGTGGCAATCCTGATGAAAATCCTGAAATTTATCATGATCGTTCCCCGATCAATTTTGTACAGGATATAAAAGGACGTTTGCTAATTGTGCAGGGAATGCGTGACCCGAATGTGCATCCGGCGAATGTGGCAGAAGTGCGCCAGAAATTAGATGCCGCAGGGGTTGAATATGGTGTTTTGCCTTTTGATGATGAAGGACATGGCATTAGCAAACCAAAAAATCAAAAAGTGCTCTATCAGGAGCTTGTGAACTTTTTCGAGAGTGCTTTCAACTAAAGCCCATCCGGTAAGTGATAGCCATTTTCATCTTTTGGAACAGAGACCACTTTCAGTACAGCATCGAGGTTGATAATGCCGTACACATGGGGGAACTGTTCCTCTTCTACATTTTCAGGAGGTTTGTGTCCCTGTGGATGTGCAGGAGCTTCCCATTTCAAAGTTGACCGGAGCATCGTTTCGTCAATACAGAGTAAAATGATTGTGCTTTCGTCTTTGTAGAAAGCATTGGCGACAGGAATCACCTGTTCTTTCGTGGAACAGTGGATGAATCCTTCATTTTCCAGTGATGGTGCGGAATAATCACCGCGTTGTTGTGCGAGTGTCCATTCAATCGGTGTGGTGATATGGTAAATCATACCCGTTTTTCTTTCCATTCATCGCGCAATATGCTGTATTGCACATGGTCAACAAATTGTCCTTGAATAACAGTTTCATCTTTTTGAATGAGTTCAAGTTGCATTCCCAATCGTTCTGCGATGGCACGGCTACCTTGATTGGCAACTGCGGCTAAGATACCCATACGTTCAATACTATAGTTGCTAAAGGCATCATCTAGCAGAGCTTGAACAGTACGGGTCATGATGCCTTTGCCGCGTGAAAATTGGTCAAGCCAGTAACCAACATCGCCACTTTTACTATCGGGGTCTATCGAAGTTGAGGCATTCCCGACCATCACATTATCCTGCCAGATTGTGACTCCTATACCTGTTCTCCGGGCATAGCGTTTCAGTAATTTTCGTGCGATATCTTTCTCTTTCGCCAGTGTGAAACGATTATTTGCCCACCAGAACCATTGACTGAACTCACTTTGATTTGCCCGTAATAGATTATATTTTATATCAGATTGAAAGGGCTGATAGAGCCTCAGACTCAGGTTGTCATCCAGAGGATATTCAAATGCCGGCATATTTTTTGACTGCCAATCTTTTTCTAACATTCCCCAAAAATGTAAACTGCGCCATTCTGCTTCGTGCATTTCAGCGTCGCGCATGGTGTACTCAAACTGAAAGCCAAGACGTTCTGCGACTGCACCACTTTTGGGATTCTGTGCTGTGAATCCGATTAGAACATGTTTTAAATGCAGCACATTAAACGCAAAATCAATGACCGTTTTTGCGGCTTCTGTGACAATACCTTTGCCTGTGAATTCGCGCCCGAGGAAATAATAGAGTTCGCACTCATGCAATGACGGTACAGTGACAAACAGTCCGATACGTCCGGCGATTTGCCCCTTGTAACGGATAATCCAGGCATAACGACGCTCCTGCACCATGCCCGTTAAATCACGAGCCATATAATGCTTGATGTCTTTAATAGTATGAATTTTTCTGACCCAGGAGAGATGTTGTCCGATAAATTTACGATTTTCATTGACCAGGTCAAATAACTCCCGCGCCTGAAACGGTGATTGCAATTCCAGTGTGATATGTTCATCAACGTGATATTGAAAATACATCATTCAGTCTTCCAGTCAGGCTTTAACTTCGCGTAGGCATTGACATCATAAAATTGATTGCGAATCCGTTCGCCGCGACGTAATACGCCCTCATGTGTAAAATTCAGACGTTTGGCAACGGCACAACTGCGTTCATTTTGAACTGCACAGAGTAATTCTACCCGGTGCATTCCTACTACGCCGAAAGCATAATCGAGCATTGCCCTGACAGCTTTTGTCATAATGCCTTTGCCTGTATACGAATCAGCTAACCAGTATCCGAGGTCGGCTTTAAAATTTCTGAGGCTCCAGGAATTAAAACTCACTTGACCGCAAAATTGACCGTCATACCAGATGCCTGTATCCAGACCATCATAATCGCTATAATGTTCAAGCGCTGTTTTGATAAATGATGTGCTATCTCTCAGTGTTTGATGCCCATCAACCCAATCCATCCACTGACGCAATGTGTTGCGGTGTTGATTGACAAGGGCAAAGACTTCCTGAGCATGATGTGGCATAAATGGTCGCAATTCGGTTTTTTCGTCTATCTGGAAAGCAAATTCCGGTGTGGTCTTATCCTGCCATTCTTCCGCCAGCAGATAATGGACACTATAGTCATAATATTCGCCACGCAGAAAACGTTCTTTGACCTGAATGCCTTCAAACTTGAAACCGAGTCTATCTGCAACAGCGATGCTTTTATCATTGCCGACAATAATCTTTAAGATGACCTTGTGCATATTGAGGGTATTGAACGCATAATTTGCCAGGGCTTTGGTTGCACGGGTGACAATCCCTTTCCCGGTAAATGATGTACCTATCCAGTAGCCGATTTCACCGAAACCATGCGTTTTGTTATGGATGATGAGTCCGCAACTGCCAGCAACTTCTCCCCGGTAGTAAATTACCGTCGGGATAGCATTGCCTTCTGCGAATTGTCTGCGTTCCCACATGAAATAATTGTGAACATCATCGACTTCTCGATAATTCTTTTCCCAGTTCATCCATTGCCGGAGATGTTCCCGATTGTGGTCAATCAGATTATAGAATCCTTCGACATTGTAAGTATCATGCAATCGCAATGAAATATCATCATCAACCCGCAAAACAAACATGCAATCCTCAATTAATTAAGTTCAGTAAACTCTCTTGCAATTCCTGTAATTCAGACGGGGATAATCCCCATATATCTGCGCTTGCTTCTGCTATCGCTTTATCATCAATTTTACCCTGATGTGCCGCACGCGATAGTGTCACTAACTGCTGATGAACAGGATTTTTTGCCTGATATTGTGGAAGGCGTAATGTATTCAAGATACCGGGTTGGGCAAAACTTTTGCCGCCGCTCTGTGTATGACTGAGAACAGCAAATTCAAATGGCGCACTATTCAAACATGCCGCGAGAAAGTGGGCTTCATTTTCATTTTGTAACCCGACAAAGGGGTGCATCGCTTGATTACTCATAATCGGTTTGTCATCAATTGAACCGACGACTGCTGCTTGCATTCTTTGCTTCCCGAATCCATGCCAGAGAACTTTATACGGGTTAAATGTATATTGACCTATATCGAACATGGTATAGAAGGGCGCAGAATCACGGAAATAGCGTTTGAATGCTGCTCGTTTACGCAGGATTGGTTCAAATTTACCGAGGTAATTATAGGTGTTGGGATAGTGTTCCCGTAGCCAGTCAATATCATAGCCCTGACGTGTTTCAGGATTTTGCACGATAAGGATATGAATCGTCGGGTCAGCGTTCCAGCGAGAAACATCTCTTCCGCGTAGCATAGGATAGACTAAATCAGCTTCGAGCCATGTTTCAATCTGTTCGACTTTGCGTTTTGACCCTGTGACAATATTTCGCACCCGTAGCATGTCGCCATCACGTTCTAGCACATTCAGCCAGTAAACAGCATTTGCGCCTCCGGTATAAACCCCCGCATGGGCAGTGTAGTCCGATTGTCCGATAATCTTGCGAACGGCTTTCAATGCAGCAGGTTTACCTGTCAACCAGGCTGACCCCCTATCATCTACAGGTTCGGCAACAAATTCACTATAGCTGAGACGCTCAATAATAGAATTTTTTGCATTTTCGCGAATTGTCCGCTTCTTGCCTTGCCAGAGATAATAAGACGGTTTTTCCGGGGCATCATGTGAAAGAATCAACACGATTGGCTTTGTTTCTGCACCGGAAAATATCCGCAATTTGCTGAAATCATCGACATGAGAAGGTTTGATTGCTTTTTCTCCGAAATCGAATTGCCGGAATCCTTCGGCAGCACCTCCTGCTTTAAGGATTGCCTGTGGCAGGATGAATGCCAGCTTACCTTTATCGCTGAGATAACGGTCAATCACAGCATAGGTCAATACCAGTGAGAGGTCTTTTTTACCTTTGCCGAGAATCGACTCGAAACCGGAATGCGGGAATAAGCCGTATTGTTCCCAGAGTGATTTTGTCTGCTGACGATAATTTTCCGGGAGTGTTTCCCAGTTAACCCAGGGAGGATTACCTACAATACGGTCAAATGTGCCGATGTCCGGCGGATTGGTAAGCACATCGGCACAGTAAATCGGCAAAACCGTGTTTTTGTCCCATTCCAGCAGATTGATAACTAAATTTGCTCTCGCACTCAAACAGGCAAGCGGATTAATGTCGATTCCAGCAATTTTATTGAGAGGATTGGCTATATTTGCTTCGAGCATCCGGCGATATGCCAGCACAACAAATGTGCCACTGCCGCATGTCGGGTCAAGCAGACGTTGTTCCCCTGTAAAACCTGCCCTATCCAGTACAAAATTCGCGAACCAGTCCGGTGTGTAGTATTCGCCGGGTGTGTGCCGTAACTCTCGCGGGAAGAGGTCATGGTAGAGTGCTTTGAGTGCATCTGCCGGAGGATTCTCAAAATTGAATTTTGCAATCAGTGAAACTAAATCAGAAACATCTACTATAGTTGGATACCAGCTATAAAAATCGCCAGAAGTGAAATTTTGTATACCTGCTTGCTGGAAGTGAACACCATTTTCGACTGATTCAATATCTGCAATTTTGTTGAGCCGGGCTGCTGCCAGTAGTTTGATGACAATGGCATAGTAGGTCTGTAATGCGAATATCAGACGCAGAGACTTATGTTTTTCGATGCCGTAGTGCGTTGCGATTTTCTGTGTTTTGAGTGTTTTAGGTGCAGTCGGGGCAAAATATTTTTGCCATTGCTTAAATTTCGGTGACGTTTCTTTCACTGCCGTATAGAGTGCCGGGATAATTTCCTGTGCAATCTCTGATTTTTTCCCGCAATGTGTGGCAAGCTCTTCCAGCAACAGTCCCATTCAGGATATTGCCTCTAAAATTACGCTGACAAAACGCTCTGCTGCACCGGGTGAACGACTAAAATACAATTCCGGTTCGACGCATTCCATTTCCATCAGCACAAAATCATCGCCATCGCGTAAACCATCAACACGGGCATAGAGTGGCATGATTCCGGTGATTGATTCAACTGTGTTGAGTGCTTTTTCTGCTTGAGCAATCATTTCCGGTGATGCTTCGATTGATTCGATTGTGCCACCGCGTTCTTCATGTACGAAAATGCTATCCTGTGGCGGTTTCTTTAGCACAGCGTGATGATATTTCCCTGCAAAAAATATAAGTGAATATTCGCCATCATCATGAATTTGCGGGGCGATTGCCTGAATCATCATACCGATTTCGTTATTCAACCAGTCAAATTGCCGTTGTGACTCCCGGGCAGTTTCGGGTGTAATTGTCCAGGTATTATCGCCACTACCACTGATATAAGGTTTTAGAACAGCTTGCAACCAGTTTTGTTCTGCGAGGACATTTTCTAGCTGAAGGGATTGTCCTTTTGCGAAGATGGTCGGCAGGGTTTTGATATTTTGCTGTGCGAGTTCCTGTAAATAAGATTTATCCATATTCCAGCGTAATAGATGGGTCGGATTTAGAACACGAATATTTTTCTCATCTAAAAAATTGAGCCATGCACGGAAGGCTGATATTTGACGGTGATAATCCCAAGTGTTTCTGAGTAGCACGAGATCATAGCACTGCCAGTCGATTTCAGGGCTATTCCAGATTGTTTTAAAAACCTCAAAACCTGCATTTTCGAGTGCTTCTACAAAAGGGGCTTCGTCATAAAAAAGAGACGCTTCGTCGGTACATGTCGCAAGTGCAATAGATGGCATAAAGTCCTCAATTTTCAAAAATATCTATCAGTATGCCGCAGGGATGAATAATTTAAAAGCATTCAAAACTTGTAAACGAATTATACAGTCGCGTGCAATAAGCGTTTATTAGGCGTTTAATGTTTATGCTGACAGGGTAAGTGACAAGAAACCACAAAACTCAAGGAGTGCAAGACATGCAAGCGGTTAGTAGAATTACAACTCAGGAAATTCAGCAGGCACAACTCTTACCGAAATCATCGGGCTTACCCCTTATTGGCTCTGTTCCCGGACTATTGCAAAAACAGATGGGCTTCTTTGTTGATGCCTGGAAAGAACACGGCGACATCTATGAACTTGACCTCGGGTTAATCAGTGCGGTAATCGTCAATCACCCTGATTATGCTCAACATGTATTGCGCGATAACTGGCGCAATTATGGCAAAGGTGGCGAAATGTATGATTCGATTCGCACCTTTGTCGGCACAAGTGTATTGACATTGGAAAACGAAGCGTGGAAGAAACGTCGTCGTATCTTGCAACCGCAATTTCATCGTCAACATCTGGCGGGACTAACTCATTTAATGGTCGAAGCAATTGATGAATGTCTTGCTGAATGGGATAAATACGCCGCAACAGGTGAAGCCTTTGATGTATCCTCAGAATTCAACAAAATCACTATGACTGTCATTTTACGGGCGATGTTCGGGCGAGATTTGCAGACTGACTCATTAGGTGAATTAGGTGATACATTGCGCTATGTACTCGGCTATATGCTGGCTCAGATGGTCACAGGGAAAATGCCAGATTGGATCCCTTTCACCGGGAAAAAGCGCTATCAAGAGTCTCTGAACGAATTTGATGCCTTCCTCTATGACATTATCGAACAACGCCGCAACTCATCCGATGAACGCAACGATTTGCTGGCGATGTTGCTCAATCTGGTGGATGATGAAACAGGTGAATCACTCACTGACCTCGAATTACGGGATGAAACGGCGACTGTATTTGCTGCCGGATACGAAACAACCTCGGTTGCGATGACATGGGCGCTATATCAACTGTCACAGAATCCTGATATTGCCGACAAACTCACACAATCTGTCGATAGTTTATCGGGGAATTTACCAGCTTTTGAAGATTTTCATGAATTAGGTTATGCCCGCCAGGTCATGGAAGAAACCATGCGATTGTATCCGCCAGCATATTTTATCCCGCGTCAGGCAAATGACCGTGATATTATCGGCGGACACCGTATTGATGCCGGACAACTGATCTTTGTGATGACATTGATTATCCAGCAACATCCTGATTTCTGGGATAATCCGCAGGTATTTGACCCTGAGCGCTTTGCCGGAGAAACGACACGCCATCCACTGGCTTATCTACCATTCGGGGCTGGACAGCGCAAATGTATCGGGCAAGATTTTGCTTTGATGGAAGGTACGATGATTCTGACGCAGTTTGCACAGCGCTATCGCGTGTTGCCTGTACCGGAGAAAAAAGCAGAAACTGCTTTATCAACGACATTAGGCAATAAGGGCGGTGTGTGGATTCGTATCGAAAAACGATAACATAAAAACAGGGGCGATATGTTCGCCCCGTTTGCTTAACCTAATTTTTGCTTTGCGGCGGTTTTGACCATATTGACAATCCCCATCAAACCCTGACCTTTGCCCATACTGACATTCTTGCCGAAAAACTCGAATACGACATCAGCATTGATCGCAGCAACCTGTTCCAGTGGTGCGCCGGAGCAAGATTGCCCGAGAATGACGGATATTGCCATTGCGGATAAACCCTGTGGATTCAGCACATCGAAGTAGTATTGCAATGTGCCATCGTCATTATCTTCCCACCAGACATAGGCATCGGATTCACATTCTTTGACGTGGTTGTATTCGTCATAGGGTTGCGTTGCGATGGATTCCGGTACTTTCACGTCTTTGAATTCATCGGCAATCTGAATGAGATATTGTTGCCGTTCCTGGCGGGTGGTTGTGAAGGAAAAATCTTCGATGGTTTCTTTCAATTTTGCGGGATAGTCTGCCATTTTGACCTCATTTTCTACGTTTTCATCAGTGTAACAAACAGTAGGGGCGCATTATACTGCGCCCTTACACTTGATATTCGCTGCTTTTTCACTCAAGCCTGGATTATTTTTCGATGGGAACGCCGACGCTATTGCCCCATTCTGTCCATGAGCCATCGTAATTTTTGACATTCTCCAGCCCGAGCAGGTATGACAATACAAACCAGGTGTGGCTGCTGCGTTCACCGATACGGCAGTAAGCAATCACTTCATTATCGGGATTGATATTGTTATCTTCCAGGTAAATTTTCTTGAGTTCGTCAACACTTTTGAATGTACCATCCGCGTTAGCGGCAGTTGACCAGGGGATGTTTGCCGCGCCTGGGATGTGTCCGCCACGAATTGCGCCTTCCTGTGGATAGCCTTCCATGTGGAGTTTTTCGCCTGTGTACTCGGCGTTGCTACGAACATCGACCAGTTGACCGCCAGCTTTAACATGCGCTAAAACCTGGTCACGGAAAGCACGGACTTTGCTATCATCGCGTTCCGGTGCGCTATAGCTAGTAGCGTCATAGGAGGGGATGTCACGGGTGAGTTCGCGTCCTTCATCTTCCCATTTTTTACGACCGCCGTTCATGATTTTAGCGTTACTATGTCCGAAAAGCTGGAAAACCCAGAGCGCATAGGTCGCCCACCAGTTGCTTTTATCGCCATAGAATACAACTGTTGTTTCCGGTGTGATACCGATGCGGCTGGCGAGTGCCTCAAAGCCTTCTTTGCCGATGTAATCACGGACAAGCTGGTCATTGAGGTCGCTTGTCCAATCGACTTCAACTGCGCCTGGAATGTGCCCTGATGGATAGAGCAAGGCATCTTCATTGGATTCGATAATGCGTACAGTCGGGTCATTGAGATGTTCGGCGACCCAATCGGTGCTGACGAGTACATCCGGTTTTGCATATTCGCTCATTAAAAAGTCCTCTCCTATAGATATATATGTTGTTTAGACGACGCTGATAATCACAAAATTTCCTTAGAATTGTGTATGAAAAAAGCCAACCTGATTGAGGCTGGCTTGTATTGTGACTATCCACATCACGCGCACGAAAAAATCACCTCAATCATGGATTGGAGTTGATACAACACAAGTCAATTGTTGTGTTTGCGCGTTGTTTTATCATGAACTAACAATAACATGCCCGACAGCTTGTATCAAGTGCTGACTTATACCAAAGATAAGAAAAAACTTATATTTTGCCACTTTCAAGATAGATTTTGTTTTCGTCTATGGGTGGCGGGATTTGTAGGGTGGCGTTGACATCATCGAGCATAATTGCGCCGTGTTCCACTTTGAGAATGAGGTGCGTATCACGCGGAACAAAAACGGTAAATTCGCCGCGTGCCATGCTTCCGACAACCGTGCGACGTTTCGCTACAACATAAACGCCTGCCTCATCTTGATCGGTCATGACACGCCAGCCAAATTTAACATCCAGTACAGTGCGAATCTCGATTTTAGGCAGATACCAGCGTTTGACATGCACAAAAGCGTGTTCTGTGTGCAGATAAAACGTGGTAGGTGGTTCAACCGTGAACTGGTAGGTTTTACGTTCCTGTGCCAGGTCGCGGACTGTTCCGACTGCATTTATCACTTTCCAGAGGGTATCGAGATGCTCCATATTTTCCTATTCCTGCGATAACATCAGATGTGCGACATCTGCAAAAGCTGCAATCCATGCCGCTTCGACTTCTGGATTCCATGTTTCAGGCAAGGTGACAGCCATCGCCTTGATGAATGCCCGCCCCATTCTGGTGTAATCCGTAGAGGTAATGCCATGCTCATGAGTGTGTTTTTGCCCGAGTTCTTTTAACTCTATATTGAGCTTATCCGGGTGATTGAGATTATCAATAATCATGATCAGTGAGCGCAGGACTTTCTTACGCAATTCGGTCAAATCCGTTTTCATAAAGTATGCCTGTGTATCCGGGAACATATTGAACATGGTCGCGTAAAACCGGGCAATGAAAACTTCGCCTTCGACCAGAACTTCGTGAAAACTATCCTGTACCAGTGTGATTTGCTGTGCTTTTAGTGATAATAACATAACTGACCCCCGTTGCTTCGATATTATAGTGCTTCTAAATGCTCTGACATCCATTGTTGATAGACTGCACGCAAGGCTTTTGTCTTTTCCCCTACTGTTCCTTTGCCAATGGCTATACCATCAATTTCGACTACCGGAATGATGCCCCGGCTACTGCTTGTCAAAAATACTTCGCTGAATTTGTCGATATTGCTGACATGTGGCGGAGTCAGATCAATTTTGATGATACCTTCTGCCACTTCAAAGACAATTTGCTGTGAAATCCCTTTTAAGACACCTTCACCTGCTGTATGGAGTATACCGTTCTGGATAGCATAGAAGTTACTTCCCAATCCTTCGAGGATGTTACCCTGTGAATCGAGTAGAAATGTATCGTAAATACCCTCCGGCATCGCATCTGATAGGGCTTTACGGGCGTGCATCCAATCGGTTGTTTTTGCTGCGGCATCTTTACGGGCGCTATCCGGCGCTGTGATACAACGCACCCCATTATCTATCAATTCCTGTGATGGCGGTGTGAATGGCTCAACAGTCAGGATGAATCGCTCTGAATTTTTACCCGGTACTGTCACGCGGAAACGTACATCTCCAAAACCGGATTCATCAATCATCTGACGCAGTGCATCCCGAACTTTTTGCCTGTCTAGCTCCAGTGGAATTCCCTGTCGTTGTGCTGAATCTTCCATACGGTCGAAATGAGCTTCCAGCTTGAGTGTGTCATAGGTATTGAAGGTATTCGCAACCGTATAAATACCATCTTCTGGCTCATATTGAGCAGCATCAGCTAAAGACTCTGCTGAATAATCAACCTCTTCTAAACCATCCGGTGATAGTATTTTGATAAGCGCTGGCATTGACTCCCCTTCGTGGTCTATCAGCTTTGCATTCTACTTAAAATCTCAAGCAATAAGTTGTAGCAAACCGATAAAAATCGAGCTTAGACTATCCCGAAAGCCCTCAGTAATGCAAAAACAATCGCAATTGCGATAAATATCATCCACATATTGCCCATAATCATAGCGGTAAATGGGACTTCATAGCCGAATTCTTGTAATTTGCGTTTCATCTCACCTGCATCCGGTTCGGTGAGGGTGCTGCCATCCGGGAAAACAAAGGTCGGGACACTTTCATAACCGTTGTTGATTTCGCGAACCCGTTCCCGCGCTGATAAATCCTGTGTAATGCTGATATAGTCGTAATCAACTTTTGCCTGTTTCAGCAATCCGAGCATCGGAGGCACCATCGGGCAGGTTGGCGAACCGTACATGATAATTCTGTTGTTTTTGATTTTTTCTTCCATTGTGGATTATTCTCCAATCCGGGCACGACACGTCGTTCCCCTACCAGAAATTTAACTTAATGTGACCAGCGTTGTCTGTAGATTGTCCAAGCAGCATCGGTGAGTAAGCTATCCGTGTAAATAGCGACCCCTGAAAAATACTCACGCCCGTTTTCATCTAATCCGTCATATGCTAATACTGCGGCATCTAATCCGGCAGCAAGACTTTCTATATCCGGGTCATGAGGGTCGGAACGGTCACTATAATTCGGTACACCGATGAGGACTGTTGTTGTACTATTCAAATTCGCCAGTACATCGACATAGCTGTTAATCTGATACGTGACCCACTGTATGTAATCGACAGGATTGGTCTGGTAACTGTTGTAGGCTGTGATAACGATTTGATTGGCGAGCAGTGCGACACGGCGTTTATATTCGGGCGACCATTCTGTTCCTGCTGCAATGAGACCCGGTAAATTGAGTGTTGTGCCTGTTGGTGTTAAATCCGGCGGGACTGCAACTGCGAGGCTGGTTTCGATGCCGATTTGCCGTTTGACTGTTCGGAGCAGGTCTATGTATTCTTCGCTCTCTTCAAAAACGGGTTTGACATCTAATAATATGCCATCAAATCCAACTTGTTCTATCATGCGCTGGCTAAATTCGGCAACAGAATTTTGTATCTGTGTTCTGCCCAGTCGATTTTCAGGACCATTTTCCCCCTGCACCATCGATGGGACAGTAATCCAGGCATATAGTTCAACATTGGGATAGGCTTCCCTGAGTTGATCGAGAAGTGTTTCCAATTGCGGTTCGATGTCAATAAAGCGCCCATTATCAGCGCCCGACCATGTGCCATCAGATGTTAAGGTACTGGTTTCAATATAAATTGTGCCGATATTGTGTTCACGCAGGTCATTGGTCAGGAGAAGTAATTCTTCGTTGCTGTGTTCTTGATACGACCATGCCTTATTGAGCCAGATTGCATTGGGAGGTAAATCTGTTTCCGGTGGGTTGATGAGGCGTAGTGCCAGCACAACCGCAAGCAAGATTAGCCCTGCGGCAGGAATCAGCACGAACCATCGTCCCCCTGGAATGGTAATTTCAGGGAGTTTGATGTTACTCTCAGGGGCAGCTTGAGATGTGCTACGTCCTGATTTGCGTACCATGTCTTTTTGTTGTCTGCGTCGTTTTTGTCTATCGCGGGCTCTGGACATAATCCACCATCTGACTATGAAATCAACTATAAGTACAATTATAAACGCGATTGTAACACTAATTGCGATTCACATGCGATATTGTTTTCTAACGATGGGAAATCATCAGGCGGGGAGTATGATGCCAAATTTTGCTAAGAACGGCGGAGCTAAGATAAGCAATCCGACGAGAATCGAGGCAACAACACCGAGTAAAACAGCAGCACTGGCAACATCTTTGCCGACCTGTGCCATCGGGTGAATTTCAGGAGCAGCAATATCTATAGCAGCTTCAATTCCCGCGTTTACAAACTCAGCTAACCAGACAATCGTTATGGTGAGGATGAGGATTGCCCATTCAATGCGGCTGATACCAAGCCAGAGTGCAATCCCGAAAATGAGAACTGAGGCAACTGACATGATGCGTGTATTTTTCTGTCGGCGCAGCATGTAAAGCCATCCTGCCAGGGCATATTCCAAACTCTTCCAGCGATTTGGGCTGATTTGTGCGGCATAGTCTCCCGGGTCGATGCGAGAAGTTTCGCTGATTTTATCCCACCATTTTCTAATCATGGGAACTATCCTCCAACGCAGGCACGATACTGTCATCAATCCCTAAAGTTTTGAGTGCGGCGGATTGTTCTGCCCACATTTCAGCACGATTTTCCGGCGTGTCATGGTCATAGCCGAGTAGATGCAGTGTGCCATGAACCACCAGTAGTGCGAGACTGTCATGAAGCCGATGTTTGTGTTTTTTCGCCTGTGAACTAGCATAAGGGTAGGCAATGATTAAATCACCTGAATATGGGGCTTCTTCCTCAGCTAATTCGAGCGGGAGCGGGTCAGCTGGAAAAGATAAAATATCAGTCGGAGCATCGATATTGCGGTGTTGCTTATTCAGGTCATGTACGGCTTCATCTGTGGCGAAAACAACTGTTACGCCGCTTTCTGCATCAACATCATGCCGATTAATCACGGTCTGAATTGCCAATCGTAAGCCTGATTCATCAATCTCGAATTGATGCTCATTTTGAATTTCAATGTTGCTCATGCTTCGTCTGATTTCTCTTCGTCAGCCTCTTTGCTGCCATTTTCATCAGAATTACCGGATTTTTGTGTTGCGCGGCGTTCATCCAATGATGGTAAACGGGGCACTTCCGGGAGTGGTTCGTCATCTGCGATTGCCGTTTCTTCTGTTGAAGTTACTAACCTCGGTATCGTGCGGGTGACAGGTTTCAATTTTTCAGTGGTGTCTTTCGGATTGCTTTTTACCGTTTCTTTTGGCGTATCTTCAGATTTTTCCTGTGGCGCGGGCGTACCGTTGCTTGATGCTACAGGTACGATTTTTTCCGTTTCAGCCTTCAATGCTTTCGGTGGTTTTGGTGATGTGTCGGTTTTCTTATCGACTGCCTCTCGATAATTGATGCGTGGATGGAACATGCCCTGTAAAATATCGACAAAAATTTCACGGATGGTATGCAGGTCATTGAGTGTTAAGCCGGACTCATCAAGTTGACTGTCTACCCGTTTGCCATCAATAATTTTTGCGACCAGTTCACGGATTTCCTGTTTGCTCTGTGGTTTGACCGACCGGACTGCCGCCTCGCAACTATCAGCTAACATCAGAATTGCCGTTTCTTTGCTGCGGGGTCTGGGACCCGGATAAGTAAAATCACTAATATCGACTGCTGATTTATCACCCTCAACAGCATTTAAGGCACGTTGATAAAAGACAAAAACTTGAGTTGTGCCATGATGTTCACGGATGAAATCACGCACACGCTGTGGCAAACCTGCTTGCTTTGCCATTTCATCGCCTTCGGTGATATGTCCGATGATGATGTCAGCACTACGATAGGGGTCATTGAGCGTATCGTGTGGATTGCCGATGTCCTGTTGATTTTCTGTAAAATAGAGTGGATTCCCCATCTTACCAATGTCATGGTAGAGCGCGGCAACGTGCGTTAACTGTGCATCCGCGCCAATTGCATTCGCTGCCTGTTCCGCTAAATTGCCGACCTGTAAAGAATGTTGATATGTTCCGGGGGCTTCACGGAGCAAACGTTGCAATAATGGTTTATTCGGTTGCTGTAAATCAATAAGTTTGAGTGCCGTTGGCAGATTAAAGAGCATCGTGACAAGATACATGGCTGCTAAAGCGGTTGCAGGGGCAAGCAATAAGCCACTGAATACGCTGAATGCCAGATTCGGGAGTAATTGCCCGTCATTGATGGTGTTTGGTGCGATATTGAAAATAATGACAATGGCTGCATTTGAAATGGCGATCAAAATCCCTGCAAGAAAGAATTGATTCAAGCGTTCGGCACGTTGCAAGCCGAGTGTTCCCATCAAACCACCTGATGCGATTAATCCTGCTGTTTCGAGGGAGGATCCGTCAACGATGCCAATCAAAAATGCCAGTCCGAGTGTGGCGATCACTGCAACATGAGCATCAGCTATTGCAACAAACAATAGCGCAAGGGCTGCCGCAGGGAATAAATACATATTGCCGTGAATACCGAGTAATTGTGTAAATGCCAGTAAAATCAGGAAAATCACAGCAACAATCGTCAGACGTTTGAACTGGTGATACAGTAAATTCGGTGAAAAACGGGCGATGTATAAACCAAAAATGACCAGCGTAATCGTACAGGCGATGAATGCCCGGGTGAGTTCTTGAAGACTGAAATCTTCACTACGGATAAGATTGAATTGCACCAGTGCTTCATAGGCTAAGTCATCAATACGTTCGCCTTCACCGATGATAATTTGATTGGGAGCGAATGTTCTCTCCACAGGCGCGACGGCTGCGGCTGTCCGTGCCCGTTCTTCTTCTGTAGCAACTTCATTTTCAAAAGTATTGGGCTTCACAAAATCATCGACAATATCAATGATAAGATCAATGGTATTGTTATCGAAAGTACTACTCACCTGTAAGGCAAGCTGGGTATTGATGTAGGTTTGCTCGTTGCGAATTTCAGTGCGATAGACACGTTCCAGCACATCATCGACTTCTGCAACAATGGCATTCCAGGCTTCATCATCCAACCCTAATACTTCGGCAGCATGTTCTGCATTCGAAAAAACAAGATATTCCATTTCACCGAGGTCGGATAATTGTTGTTCGGCGGTGTCATATCGTCCGGCTGCCCGTACATCTTCTATGAAATCGAGCGCTTGCTCAGCCCGTTCGTCCCATGTTCGTGCTGTGTCCTGTTCTGGACGCGAATATATGGGTTGAACGTTACTGCGTGCGTCTTCCCGCGCCCGTTCAGTCAGAATTTCGCTGACATAAGGAGCAGCATTACCGGGAGCTGTAATATCACGACCGGCAACCTTACCAATCGCGAGATTACTGGCACTTCCTGTTGAAAGAAACACTGAATCGAACGCGACAATTACGGTTGAAATCAACACAAACAGAATGGTCGCGATTGTCACCAGACTCCGCTTACCAAACGTTGTTAACTGCTCCGGCGTAATTGAAAATCGCGTTTTGATGAATTGCTGCAAACGCTCAATCATAAGTCATCCTATTGAATCAGGAATTCAGCATTTCACGGACAATGGTGCTGACCAGTTTGCCATCAGCTTTGCCTTTGGTCTGTGCGGATAGCTTGCCCATCACTTTGCCCATATCACGCATTTCGCTTGCGCCTGTTTCTTCGATAGCCTGTTTTGCCAGTTCACGAATTTCATCTTCTGACATCTGTTCCGGCAGGAAGCTCTCGATAATAACAAGCTCTTTTTCTTCGTCCCCGGTTTCACGACCTGCTTTAGACAGTTCTTCAATGCTTTCGCGGCGTTTTTTAGCTTCTTTGATGAGTACATCCATCTCTTCATCAGTGGATAGTTCTTTACGCTCATCGACTTCAATTTGCTTGATTGCCGCCTGTAATTGACGGATGGTGTCGCGAAGCTCTGTGTCTTTATTCCTCATCGCCTCTTTAACGGCTGCCATCAACTTATCTTTGTATTCTGCCATGTTTTTCTTTACCTCGTGTCTTGTATGAGTCAATTTGTGACGGTATGCGGTTATTCTATCACAGGACTCACATTGGCTACACCATCTTTGACCGTGTTCAGCGTGGCAGGGGTTATCAAATTGGTTAAGACACGCGGATGTACTGTCTGTACCCGGATGTAATTATGGGTATACCCTGTCTGGAAAAATCCTTCATCCGATGAACCGGAAACTTGCTCCCACAATACAGGCAATTCCTGTCCGATGTAATTCTCTGCAAAGCGATTTTCCTGCCGGGATGCCCATTCCAGCAATTCATGGATACGGGCTTTTTTCACATCTTTCCTGACTTTGCCGCGCATTTTTGCTGCGGGTGTACCTTCACGAACACTGTAGCGGAAGGCATGTAGTCCATCGAAATCCATTTCTTGAATGAATGCTTTGCTGATTTGCCATTCTTCTTCGGTTTCGCCCGGGAATCCCACGATGATGTCACTTGTAATACGAACATCAGGGATTTTACTGCGTGCGGCTGCCATCAATTGGCGGAATTCTGCTTGACTGGTATTGCGGCGCATCCGTTTGAGTGTCGCATCACATCCACTTTGTAAGGGCAAATGTAGATGCGGTTGTACACGCTCATCTTGCCACAGGTCAAAGAAACCGTCTGATAAATCCCAGGGTTCTAATGAAGAAAGTCGCAAGCGCGGCATATCAGTTTCCAGCAAAATGCGCTGTGCGAGTTCTAATAAGCCATCGCGATTATCAAGGTCATAGCCGTAGCTGCCGAGATGAACACCTGTCAGAACAGCTTCCTGATAGCCTAATTCTTGATGCAAATATTGAATTTCATTGATAATTTCATCAGCATTGCGTGATTGTCCTGCACCGCGTGCAACAGTCGTCACACAGAATGTACAGGAATTATCACAGCCATCCTGCACTTTGATAAATGCGCGGGTTCGTGCCCCGAATCCGGCTGATGTGACATCGCGGGCATGAGGCTCAAGGTCAAAGGGTTCAACTTCGACACCTGTGATTTCAGTGACGATACCACTTTTCTCTGCGTTGCCGACGACCCGTTTAACGCCATCAATGATAGCAATATCATCAGGCTGAATCTGAGCATAACAGCCTGTGACTGTAATTTCTGCTGTTTGATTGGCGCGATTCAGTTCGCGAATTAATTTTCGACTGCTGCGGGTGGCTTCATTGGTGACAGCACAGGTATTGACGATGATTTGTTCCGCTTCATCAGGATTGTCAGTGATGGTGTGTCCCTGTTGCTCAAATTGACGTGCCATCATATCAATCTCACTTTGATTGAGACGGCAACCGAGCATTCTTAAATGAACTTTCATGCATCACCCTCGTCACTAAGAATATCATCATCAGGGGTGAAGACAGTGAAATTATCAAATTCGACAATATCACCTGCCATTGATGCACCGTTAACCACGACACCGAGTTTACCACGTGAGTAAGAATCATCTTCCCAGAGATAGGTTTCTTCTCCAAGACAATCGTCTGATGTACCTGTCGGGAGTTCGCCTTCATCAGGAATGCAAAGTAGTGCCGGTTCTCCATTCAAGAAAAATTGGAATTGATTGCCCTGTCCAACAACGCGAATACGGTTTTCTGCATCTTCTTCAGTATTGATTAACCCGAAACTATCGTGCCAGATGGTCACTTCTTCGACGAGTCCGGTTTCACTGTTGCGGCGCAGAATTTGATAAAAGCCGTCGTTGCTAATCAGGAAGAGGTAAGAACCGCTTGCTTCCGGTTGAGGTGCAGGTGATATGATGCCGATAGCCGTATCCAGTAGCGGCAATTGCTCTAACTGACAGAGTGTCACATAGTCGCGGAGACAATCTTGATTATTTGCAGTTTCACTCAGGCGGAAGATGATGCCGTAACCATCATTCTGTTCTTCTCCGGCGATCGCACGTGTGGTTACAGTCACGTCAAAATCGGTATAAACAGGGGATGATGCACTGTAAATTGTGCCCGGTGTTTCTAATCCAAGACGTAAAACGCCATCTGAGATTTCAGAGTATAGGCGTCCCTCGTAGAGTTGCCATTCATCTTCAAAGCCATCGAATCCAGCAGCATAGACCAGTTCGCCCGGTTCGCCTGTTTGAAGGCTGTTCCAGTTCGCGGCGACCGGATACAGTAGATTCACGCCAAAAAGCAGTAAAATCAGCACGATAAGAAAAACAAGCCGCATCAGTAGCGGATTGCGGGATGTTTGTGTTTGTGTTGTTTCAGTCAATTTCTTGTCCTCTAGATTACCCGTCCGAATTTTATCACAGGGCGAAAACATCAAACAATGAAGTTTTTACGGGTTTGAAACGGCTTCTAATGTTTTGTTGTTCAATTTGCCATATATAATGAGTAGAAAATGAGTAATGGATTGTAAGACTATGGAAGCCAAATTTATTGTTAGCGCTTTTGTCGATGCGATTAACACCCGTGATATAAATGCCCTGCAACAATTAATGGTCACACCCTGCCTTGCTGAAAATGACGCAAAATCCCCTCTGCCAGAATATCGCATTCAAGTAGACCGCATTATCTGCGATTGCCACAATGTTGTACTTATCGGACAGGCAATCAGTTGTTATGGCACTGTTCCGGCGGTATGGATTGCTGAACTTTGTGGACAGCGCATTGTTGACTGGCAAGCCTACTTTGACGGACAAATTTCCTGCGCCAATTAAGGGATTTTTGTGTAGATGCTTTTGTATGCAACACCTTTGAGTATGCGATAACAGCGATTGGTTATGAAAATGAACAGTAGTACTGTGATAAACAGTCCACCTGAATAAAAAATACCCTGTATGTCGTTTACCCAGTTTGGACGGGGATATTCAGGATACTTTTCATAAACCCAATTCCAATACCAATCACTAAATCGATAACTTACCCATGATGTGCAAAAGCCATAAATCCAGATAATCATTCCCTGCAAAACCCACATCAGAATAACAATGACAAATGATACGGGTGCAAGTAAGGTAATATGTTTGATGCGTGCAGATAGAGCAACACCTATCGCCGTGAATGCATTTACGCGCCAGATAGGTTCAAGCAGATAAAATCCACAGATCAGAGTAGCCATGATACCGATAGTTGTATATATAAGTGGATATTCCCTGATTTGCCAGGCTAATTCTTGCCAGTATCCATAGGGATTGTTGTAATATCCAAATAGATAGTCATAGAAAAGGAGCAGTAGCCCTATCATCAAGAGAACGCTCACCCGTACCGAGAGATTAAATACTAAAAATCGGGCAATGCGTAAACGGGCGAAATTGTGTTTACTTCGTATGATTTGCTCTTTATTAGCGGCGAGTATCAATAAATCCCATCGTTTGAGAACATGCTCATTGCGGATACTACCGAATGTGATCACCATCGAAGCAAAATCTAGTGAGCCAGCGAGCAGTGTCATCGTTCCTACAAAGATAAACCACATATAATTTTCATACCATAAGTTCCATTGTTTACCGATAAGGTGATCACGATAGATGAAAACCAGCCACAACATTAGTAAGGCAATGACAGGTGGGACAAAGATCCAGACAAGTGATGTTATAGCCCTGTCAGGTGTCGATGCCCATTTGAGTTTGCGCCGTTCCAGTTGAAATAGCGGAAATGGCTCATCCGGTAATATGATGCTGCTACGTTGTTTCGGGTGTTTTGATTTAGACATGCCGACATCTTAGCACGAAAAATTGTATGTGTGGTCTTATCGTCAGGAAATCGACAGGTTAGCTTTCGCGTTCCAGTAAACCCCGTGCGGGACCCGCAAAAACAGAATCACCTTCTGCCAGAATCTCTAAAAGTGGAATTGCCAGTTCAGCACGGTCTGTTTCAAGGTAAATCCGGGCTTTATCGAATAAGGCTCGCGGGTTGGTCGGGTCGAGTGCGAGGGCTTCTTCTACGAGTGCCAGTCCACCTTCTGAATCACCCTGAACATGTAATGCCCATCCATTTGCCGAGATAATCGACGGGTCTTGCAAATTGGATGGCACAGGTTCATTGCCTATCAATGGCTGTGTGGCGAGATAATACTCCTCATAGAAGTTTTCTAGCGCTTCGACCATCAGTGGATTGTTGTCAGAGACAATTACTGCTGTTTGTAGCCAGAGTTCAGCATCAAGGCGATTGCCCATCTCATGATAGGTGATGCCTAATTCAGTGAAAAAAATAGGGTTGGTCGGATCGAGTGCAATGGCAGCAATGAGTGCCTGTTCGCTGAAAAGATATTCTCCTGCTTCGCGCCAATAGACCCCTGCTACATAATTGACATCAGCATTATCAGGGGCTAAGAGCAAGGCTTCGTTAATCCATGTTTCGCCATTTTTCCCTTGTAGAATCCGCATCAAGCCTGTGTTTGCTGTCGCTTCAGGGAAGGGATAATACAAATCAGCCGCATATTGATAAGCATTTTCAGCAAGTGACCATTCGCTAGCGCGTGCCATTTGTGCGGCAACACGCAGGATAACATCAGCATTATTTTCTGTATCACCGATTTCATTGAGGATATTCTGTGCTGTTTCAGAATAAGGATTGCCGGGCGCAGCGACCTGTCCGAGATAACCATAAGCTGTCGCCGGGTCGGAAGGAGCTAATATTAATCCGCCATAATAGAGTGCCCAGGAATCATTCGGGGCAAGTTCAAGCAGAGACTGTATGCGTTCCCATGCGATGTTCCATTCACCTCGTTCCAGATAGATTGAGGCGATTTGACGCAGTAAATTGGCATTGGGTTCTGTTGCAATCGCAGATTCCCAGTGAGGCAATGCCCGTCCTAAATCACCCATATCCCGCCAGAGATTCCCGGCTTGAATGTGTGTTTGTGCTGTCCAGCCATTAAGCGCGGCATCTGCTTCAATGTGATAGAGTGCCGCCTGGAGTTCATCCTGGCTCCGGTGAAATTCGTATTCTTCCTGCGGGGTTGATGGCGTTGTTGTTGCCTGTACAACATTGGTTGCCGGCAGATTTTGTGTCGGGCGGGTGTTATCAGGGAATGATATTTCTGGAAATTTGAAAGAGGGAACGAAGAAAAATGCGATACTCCCTAAAATAATAACGAGCAACGCAATTAAAGGCGCTGCCCGTTTTGAATTTCTGCTATTCATGAAAATTAACCCGTGGTGGTCGATTCACCACCAATATGCGGGTCAACCGGTTTTTCACCACGTAAGACCATACCCACCAGTTCTTCAACCTGATCGGGCGTAAAAGGTTTGAGCAAATAACTATGAATATTTTGCAATTTGCCAATCAGACGATTTGCCGGGTCACCATAAGCGGTGATAACGATGATGGTGGGCATTTTCGCTTCATCGGTATAATGTTCTTTGATGAAATCTAATAATTTCCATCCGGTAATATCAGGCAAGCCAATATCCATGATGACTAAATCAGGATTAATTTCTTTGAGTTTTTCCAGCCCTTTTTTACCGTGTGTTTCATAGACAGATTCCAGCCCCATCGCTTCCAGAGTGGCTTGAATGACTTCTGCTAATTCAACGGTATCTTCTACAATCAGAACAGGCGATTTTATGGTCATATTGCTCGTCTCTGTTTCAGCGTCATATTTCATTTTCGGTTTTGATTCTTCCCTTGTCAAGGAAGCATCCTGACGGTCATCAAGGTCTTTGCCATCGACCTGTAATTTTACCATGAAATTGATGCCTGTGTCTCCGGTAGTTAAATCTGCTGCATCACTGATAGCAGGAACAGTAGATGTCCGTAAAGGGGTAGCAGGTTCTAACTGCTCCCGTTCCGTTGGCTCGCCCTCAGCTTTTGTGCTGAGTTGGACAGGTAATTTCGAGCTACTTTGACTCATCAGGGATATTGCCTCAAATACCACTAAAATTCTCGTCTTCGTAATATATGCTAGTATAGCACATGAGCCTATTAATAAACCTTGAGTTATTACATATAACAATTCTAACCATTATTAGTCATCTATCTCAATAAATTCATGGCAAATATTACAAGATTCAAACACAAAAAACGAATTTGTCTGTCGCATTACGGGGAATGTTATTTTTCTGGTATTGATTCTGCTGGAAATATCTACTGTGAGGAATATTACGAAAATGGCTATATCGCGCAGTATTGTATTACAAAGCAGGGGGTGATTATTACAACGGTCGATGAAGATTCTGGTAAAAATGACATCAAATTTATCGACTTACCGGAGGATATAATTCCCCCATCACATCCTCTGGAACACCCTTTGAATTTTACCGGATTGCGGTATCGCGGAATGCGTGAACAGGAAAAAGTGATGGAATGGGTCAAGCCTCTTGCCGTCATGGAAAAAATGCCACTGATACAGGCACTAAAATTGACCATTTCTCCGATGATGATTTTCGGGATTGCGGAAAGTCGTGTTTTAGCAGAAACAGAATTTTCAGATGATGAAGTGCTGGTTTGTAGAAGAATCCGATTGTTGCGTGCCTTGCCCGAAATTCAACATGATGAACAGGGCTTACCTTATGACTATGATACGGTTACGTTTCATGTTCTGCACACTTATAACGATGAAACTGAATCTGTTCCTCCCCTGCATGAGGCGATTAATTATTTTCCAGAACTATCTCATCCGATGGATTGCATGATTCATGATGATCAATTGATTGTGGCGAATGGCAGCGATGGCGAAAATCCCTGTGAAGTCCATCTATTCCAATTACAGGAAAATCCCCCGCAAGAATGATACACTGGTGCTATTCAAAATCGACTCAAGAGAAAGTATGCAAGATGTCCTCAACCGATACGCAATTGTCTGTTCAGCGCTTCGAGACCAATTCCGGGGTGATACTCTATCGTATCCCGATGAATGTGTTTCAGGGCTTTATTGGATTTGCCTATTTGATGCTCGGCGCAGGTGTTCCGACACTGATTGATACAGGGTCTGGCAACGACATCAGCAACAAAGAATTGCTGGAAGGTTTGCGAACGGTGCAATCGGATTTTGGTGAAAAAATCGACGTGACCGATATTGAGCGTATCATCATTTCACACGGACATATTGACCATTTCGGTGGATTGACTGCTATGCTGGAAGCAACGGGTGGCGCAACAGTCGGTGTGCATCCTCTGGATAGACGGGTTTTGACCAATTTTGCTGAACGCCGCACAGTAGCGACTAAAGATGTGGTCGTTTTCATGGAACGGGCGGGCTTGTCACAGGAACGTGTTGATAAGATGATTGGCATGTACAGTGCCAGCAAGCAATTATTTAGCTCTGTCAAAGTCGATTTTATGATTGAAGAAGGCACAGATTTAGATGGTATCGAGTTTCATCATGTTCCGGGGCATTGTTCGGGACAGGTTGCGATGCGTCTGGATAATGTTTTACTGAGCGCTGACCACATCCTCTCACGGACATCACCACATGTTGCTGCCGAAAGTATCACCAATTGGACAGGTCTGGCACATTATCGCGAATCGTTGCGGAAAGTGCGTAAATTAGAAGGCATCGACCTCGTTTTAGGTGGTCATGAAGAGGTGATGCACGATTTACACGGACGCATTGATGCCATTCAGACACGCATTGATGAAAAACTCATCTGGATGATGGATATTATCCGAGAAGCAGGTGAACCGCTAAGTATCAATGATATCAGCAAACGACGCTATCAGAATAAGAGTGGCTATGATGTGTTACTCGCATTGCAGGAAGCCGGAGCATTTGTCGAATATCTTTATGATAGAGGCTATCTCGGCATTGCGAATCTCGATGAAGTCGAACGCGAGCATAATCCTGTCTTGCTGTATTACGTGCTGGATTGATATTTGCCTTGTCGAGGAAGAATAGAACTACTATGAAAACGGTTTTATATCGCTGTATATTCATTTTGATTTGTTTTAGTCTACTGTCATCTGTTGTAATTGCTCAAGATGATGAGCCTGCATTTGAGTTGGATGCAGAATTTATGATCACATTGGAAGACGCTGAGGTTGAACTTAGTTTTGATTATCCTTCCGTGTGGGAAATGCCTGAATTCTTTGATGGTGGTTTTGGCGTTCCAAAATCACGGTTAATTGAACGTATAATGACACGTTATCGCTCATCTCAGGAGCCTGATTATGAGTGGGTGGCATATTTCAATGATGATACAGATGAATATGCTTTAATTGCCTGGAGTGAGGATATTGAGGGAGTTTTCCTGGTAACTGAAAATACAGAATTAACACAGGTATCGGACATAGATGTAGATAATCTACCGGAAACATTCGAAGACTTTGAACTTCTATCAGTAGAAGATACGATTGGTAACTTGCATATTCTGACTGATATTGAATTTGGAGAAAGTGATGATCCGTTTATCGTGGATGGTTTAGGCATCGGTGGATTTTTCTCTCCAAAGTACAGATATGATAGTGAACTGGATGCGTTCGTTGATGTGGATGATGACACTATCTGGACGGCAACACTTGATGGATTCAGAGGACACTTTCTCAATGCAGATGGGGATAATTTATGGAGTAGGTATAACTATGTCAATGCACTGGCGTTTCGGAATTATGTTCAGATCGTTTATCAAAGTAATGACGAATATGACCCTGATAATTTTTCTGCAGAGTCATTTGAGGGCATGGTCATTGTCATTGATGTAGAAGATTTATCATACCTGAACTATTTAGCGCCTGAAGATGCTGCAATGACTTACCTGGATGGCTTTATAATAGATACCGATTTCTACAATGAACTGACAGAGATTGAAGAATTATCTGAGGAACCACAAATTTTGCAGGTCGATTATGCCACTGATTTCCCGCAGGGTATCGAGCCGCAAACCTGTCGAATCAGAACTTTTAGCCTGAATGATGAGGGTTTATTTGCTCAGTTTAGTATGTGTGTGATACGGGATGATTTTGAAAATTATAGTGAAATATTTGAAGAGATTATTCAATCAGCCATGATTGATGGGCAAACTCTGTACGACTAATCCTGCTTTGCTCTACTACATGCTGGATTGATTGGCTTTATAGCACCTCTGACTGTCCTTCGCTATACTCCCTTTTAAATTAATTTAAAAAGGAGTGCGATTTATGGTTGATGTGTCTTTTGATAGATATTATCGCTACGATGATTTAAGCCGTATTATTCAAGACTTTGCCGATGAATACCCCGATTTAGTGAGTGTCGAGAGTATCGGGCAGACTCATGAAGGGCGCGATATCTGGTTGATGACGATTACCAACAGTGCAACAGGCGATGCCAGTGAAAAACCTGCTGTCTGGGTTGATGCCAATATTCATGCGTCGGAAGTATCCGGTTCGAGTGCGGCGCTGCATCTTGTGTATACGCTTACCACAAAATACGGCAGTGATGACCGTGTGACAATGGTGCTGGATACCCGTGCCTTCTATGTGATTCCGCGTATTAGTGCTGATGGTGCAGAATGGGCACTCGCCGATAAGCCGAAAATTGTTCGAAGTAGTACCCGCCCCTATCCCTTTGATGAAGACGCGCTTGAGGGTTTGACTCAAGAAGATATTGATGGGGATGGTCGTATTCTGACAATGCGAATTGAAGACCCCAATGGCACGTGGAAAGCCCACGACGAAGACCCGCGTCTGATGGTCAAGCGTGACCCTGACGAATACGGCGGCACGTATTATCGCATCTATTCCGAAGGTCTTGCTGAAAATTATGATGGTGTGACACTCAATTCAAAGCCAAATAAAGAAGGCTTAGACCTCAATCGCAATTTCCCGAATGACTGGCAACCACAGAATACTCAATTCGGTGCAGGGAATTTTCCTCTGAGTGAACCGGAAACCTATGCTTTCGCTAAAGCTGTCGATAATCGCCGGAACATTTGTCTAGCGACAGCGTATCATACATTTTCAGGCGTGCTGTTGCGTTCATCTTCCCGCAAAGCTGATACCGATTTACCTGCTGAAGACCTCTGGCTCTATCAGGAGCAGGGCAAAAAGGGAACTGACCTCGTTGGCTATCCCAATATTTCCATTTTCCATGATTTCAAATATCATCCGAAGCAATTGCTCTATGGTGGTGCGGATTGGATGTATGAAGAATTAGGCATCTTCTATTGGGCAGTTGAAATCTGGTCGATTCAGCAACAGGCAGGACTCAAAGACTATAAATTCATCGACTGGTATCGTACACACGACATAGAAGATGACCTCACGATTTTGAAATGGTGTGACGAAAATCTCGATGGTGAAGGTTATGTCGATTGGTATGAATTTGAGCATCCACAGTTAGGTAAAGTTGAACTCGGTGGCTGGAATTTCCAATTAGCCTGGCGTAATCCTCCGACAAAATTCCTTGAAAAAGAGATTGAACCCTTTGCCGATTGGTTTATCTGGCAGGCATTGACCACACCAAAACTCGAAACTTTCAAAACAGAAGTTGAGTCATTGGGTGGTGATAGTTATCGTGTGCGTTTTGCCGTTCATAACACAGGCTATCTGCCAACTTATGTCACAAAAGTTGCTGTAGCAAAAGGCTATATACGTGGTGTTGTTGCGGAAATAGATTTGCCGGATGGTGCGGAATTGAAATCAGGCAAACAACGTGTCGAAATAGGTCAATTGGAAGGGCGTGCCGGAACAGGTACATCGGCTACTCCCTGGGCAATTAGTGGCAAATCCAATACGGCTGACCGTGCTGTGACCGAATGGATTGTTAATGCTCCGGCTGGCACAGAAATTGCTTTAATTGCAAAACATGACCGTGCTGGGACTGTTCGCGAGACAGTCACGTTGGAATAGGAGAAAAATATGGTTGAGATTAGCTTTGACCACTATTATCGCTATGAAGAATTGACTGATTTGCTGAATGCTTTTGCGGCGGAATTTCCAAATCTGCTGAAAGTGGAGAGCATCGGCAAAAGCTATGAAGGGCGTGATGTATGGGTTGCGACTGTTACGAATTTTGAATCCGGTGCGCCGGAAGATAAAGCGGCACTCTGGGTGGATGGCAATATCCATGCGACGGAAGTCTCTCCGACAACGGCATGTATGTATCTGCTGAACAAGCTCACATCGGAATATGACTCAAACGATGAGATTACCCGTGTGCTGGATTCACGCACATACTATATCTGCCCGAGAGTGAATCCTGATGGTGCAGAATGGGCGCTCGCCGATAAGCCAAAACTGATTCGCAGTAGTACCCGCCCCTATCCCTATAATGATGAACCACTCCCCGAAGGCTTAACCCCGGAAGATATTGACGGGGATGGTCGGATGCTGATGATGCGTCTCCTCGATGATAATGGTCAGTGGAAAAAGCATCCTGATGAACCCCGTTTGATGGTGCGCCGTGACCCGACCGAAATTGGTGGTGAGTATTATCGCATTTTGCCGGAAGGCACGATCGAAAATTATGATGGTGCGACAATCGCTCCAAAGCCTATCAAGGAAAATCTGGATTTGAATCGTAATTTCCCGGGGCATTGGCGCCAGGAAAGCGAACAACGGGGCGCGGGTACTTATCCGACATCCGAGCCAGAAGTTTGTAATATTGTCGATTTCATCATGAATCATCCGAATATCTGCGGGGCATTGACCTATCATACATGGTCGGGTGTGTTGTTGCGTCCTTATGGCACAAAATCGGATGATGATATGCCCGCCGAAGATTTATGGACATTCAAGAAAATCGGAGATAAAGGCACTGAACTAACAGGTTATCCCAATATTTCTGTATTTCATGAGTTCAAATATCATCCAAAAGAAGTAATTACAGGTGTTTTTGATGACTGGCTCTTCGACCACTATGGCATGTTTGCCTGGACAGTCGAAATCTGGTCGCCGCAACGTCAGGCAGGGATTGCGGAATATAAATACATCGACTGGTATCGTGAACATGATATTGAAGATGACCTCAAAATGCTCAAATGGAGTGATGAGACCCTCAAAGGCAAAGGTTATGTTGCATGGTATGAATTCGAGCATCCACAGCTAGGTAAAGTTGAACTCGGTGGCTGGGATATGATGTACTGCTGGCGTAATCCTCCACCGGAATTACTGGAAAAAGAGATTGCCCCCTTCAGTGATTGGATGGTGTGGTACGGACTCATTTTCCCTGAACTGGAGATTCACCAGGTTGATGTGACGCCACTGGGAGGCGATAACTATCAGGTACGAATGATTGTTCAGAATACCGGATGGTTGCCGTCCTATGTCTCGAAGCAGGCACTGGCTAAGAAAGTAGTACGCGGTGTAATCGCTGAGATTGATTTACCGGAAAGCGCATCTCTGCAAACAGGTAAACAGCGGGAAATCCTCTCGCAGTTAGAAGGTCGCAACGGCACAGCCTCATCGGCAACACCCTGGAGCGTTTCCCCATCAACATCTGATCGGACGAAGGTCGAATGGGTTGTTCATGCACCGGATGGCGGCATCGTGACACTGATTGCGCGTCATGACCGTGCGGGTAAAGTATCTACCGAAATTGAATTAGGCAAATAGTAAAAATCCCCTGTTGTCGATTGATAGCAGGGGATTTTTCATTTTATGGGGCTTGATACCAGAGTGCTTCACCCCATTCGATACTGATAATCGGACTATCGAGGACGGCTGAAAAATCTATGGGATCATCAGAACGGGATGTGCCAAACCGTATCTGATAATCATTGCCTGCCCATGCGATATTAGCGAATACCGTATCATAGTCATAGGCATTGGTTTGATACCCCGTGAGATTTTCACTAAAGCGATTATCGTTTTCATCAAGATTGCGTTCATAAAAGTAGCAACTAGCGGGATTATCAGTTTCACAGGTGAACATGATTAGACTATTATTTGATGTCCATAACACGCGCTGTAATTCAAAACCCGCAGGAAGTGCCACATCGTTTACACATAACGCCAGTGGGACATTACACGCATCCATTGAAGGGGTGGCGTACCTGACACAGGTATTATCGTCAGCATATTCCATACAGTATGGCTCTGTTTCTGGAAGAGGATTATCAAGAACAGATTTCATTTCTACTTCCGGTGCGATCTGTGCAAATCGTGTTTCATCCGGTGAAACGATGGCATCATCATATTCCAGACCGCTGAACACATCTACCAGTATCCATTCCTGTGCCGAGCCATATCTTAGATAGCGTCCTGTTGTAGACAATTCCAGAACAGTTAGATTGTTGATGTCAATTGCATCCATTTCGACCAGCAAACGGGGTTGTACCATAGTGGTCAAATCCATCCAATTTAGCCCGGTGGCATCCAGATACACAATTGCATTGCTATTACCGCTCCATACCGCCTTCAGTGAGAAATCCGATGCAGAGTGATTATTATCTGTCGCAAGTTGCGTATACCATATCGGCGAAATTGTTGGCAGGCGAGCGTAATATCCGTAATTGTCCCACATATTAATGCCGTAAATAGTCAATTCATCCTCATACCATCCCAGAAGAAAATTGCTATCAGGTGAAAAAAGCATTTCCTGCGCAGTAAACCGAATTGGTGTATATCTCAAATTGTCAAATTGCAATCCTGCATACCAATCTTCTACATCAAATTCTCCTGTATACCACAGGGCGTAGGTATCTTCTTCAACAGGAACTCGATGGATATAGTGGCTACCATCAGGTGATTCCAGGACACAGCTATCAGCGCATGTTTGTGGGAGGTTTTCCACAGGGCGGAGGTTATGACTATCCACAGGCATCATATAGTGCTGTCCACTTTGAGTTGTTATATAGAGTGGACGGAAACGGGGATATACGTAACTTCCCGGCGGATGAGGCTGTTGTCCGCTTAATTCAGCGACCAATACTTCAAATTCTTGTTGGGTTGCTTCAAATCTCTCAAAATTATCGTATGAGAGATTTGCTTCATCGGTGATATCACCATTATAGGTGTGATATTCTACGACCTGCCGATCAGGATAGTCGATTATGGGTATACGGTGCAGGTTTGACCGAAACCCGATAGTGTATGTTCCGTCAGATTGATAATCCAATGAAAAATAGGCAAGCGCCCCTTCTCCTGCAATTGCCGATTCTGCTGTATCACATCCGTAATCGTAGTTTCGTTCTACTTTGCGAATATATAAAGATGGAGATTGCCGTACAACGAGCAAATATTGTGAGCCATTGCCGATGAGATAGCGCTGTACTCTAATAATTGAGTTGCCTGCATTATTTTCTACGACAACTCCCCGAACCAGTATGTCTCGTTCTATCATTTGATCCAGTGTTGGAGGTAAGTCATCGCCCCCACCACAAGCATAAGCTGACGGAATCGTTATATTTGCCCATATTAATATGATAATGAACAATAGCAAATTGCGTTTCATAAGCTCCTCTGAAAGTCATTTTTAGTAAATTGTAACGTCTCAACTCTATAAGCTAGAAGAACAGTGGTTAAGCATAGACTATCCGCAGGTTCAAACTTGCCCATTACTAAAGTTCTCTTGACCATGTAATATGGTGTAATGTTAGATGGTTAGGTAAATTAATTCAGGAGTTGGAACTATGCCTTTCTCAATTGAATGGGGTAATGAAGAGAAAACAATCTCACATTTGAAAGTTATAGGGGAATGGGATTGGAATGATTTTTATGCTGCAACTAAAATAGGTTATCAGATGACGGATAGTGTTCAGCATAAAGTCAATGTCATCGTGGATTTTTCTGAGAGTAAGGGCAATATACCTCCTAACGCTTTGACCCACTTGAGAAATGCAAACAAAAATGCCCATCCCCGGCGCGGTGTCGTTGTTATTGTAAGCAAACGTATGATGCTGGTAAAAACATTTGCCAATATAATAGAAAAAGTCGCTCGTACCCGGACAACTGCCCTATTTGCAGATACTCCCGAAGAAGCCTATTCAATTATTGATCACATTATCAATGATAAGCCGGATACGATTCATCTACGATAAATCCACTGTTTCAAAATGATAGACTGTCGGGAACGGCTCATAGAAATGATGCAGGAGCTTTTTCCATTGTTGATATTCATCCGAGCCGCGAAATCCTACTGTATGGTCTTCGAGTGTTTCCCATTTGACCAGTAACAAATACAGATTTTTATCTTCAATACATTTCTGCAATTCGTGCGAAATATAGCCTTTCATAGAGGCAATGATAGCCGATGCCTCACGAAATGCTGTTTCAAATGCTCCTGTTTCTTCTGCTTTTACCTGTAAATAGGCTGATTCCAGAATCATATGTTATGTCCTTGAGATTGTTGGATTGGATGCTTCAACATAAAATACGAGTATAACGCAAATGAGGTAAAGCACAGACGATGGATGATTTAATAAAAAAAGCGGCTGAATTTATCCGGCAAAAGAAAGCAGTCACTGTTTTTACAGGCGCAGGGATTAGTGCTGAGTCCGGCATCTCAACCTACCGGGATGAACAGACCGGATTATGGGAAAATCATGACCCGATGCTATATGCGACCAGCGTTGGTTTTCTACTGCAACCGGATGTTGCCTGGAAATGGTATCTGTATCGACGTGAAGAGATGGGTAAAGCACAACCGAACCCTGCTCATATTCATGTGGCAAAATTACAGGAATTAAAGCCTGATACCGCGATTATCACCCAGAATGTGGATGATTTACATGAACGTGCTGGAAGTGAGAACATTACGCATCTACATGGGAGTATTTATGTAAATCATTGCTTTGAAAATTGTCAGGGTGTGCCAACTGTCATTGATGAACTACCCGATAGCGATGAATTACCCCCAAAATGTCTGCATTGTGGCAAGATGTTACGTCCGGGCGTGGTCTGGTTCGGTGAAGTATTGCCTGTGTTGTCTGTGCGTGCGATGCGGGAACGGATTGCAAAGACGGACTTATTGCTGGTCATCGGTCTCTCCGGCGCGATTACCTATGGTGTACCTGAAATTGTTAAAAATGAAAATGACGGTATCGTGATTGAAATTAATCCCAACGAAAGTGCAATTACACCTTTTGCCGATGTGTTCATTCAAGAAAAAGCGGGTATTGCGATGCCGGAATTGATTGCAGCATTGGAGAAAGAACAATGACTCAGGATTTGATTCAAAAAGCTGCCGAACTGATTTATATGGCGGGAAGTATCGTCATTTTGACAGGCGCAGGTGTTAGTAAAGAATCGGGAGTACCGACATTCCGGGATGCTTTAGAAGGTCTATGGGCGAAATATGACCCGGCACAGTTAGCGACACCACAGGCATTCAAAGCGACTCCAAAACTGGTCTGGGACTGGTATGAGTGGCGACGTGAAACTGCCGGAAAAGTTGCTCCGAACCCCGGTCATTTTGCACTGGCGAAATTACATGATAAAAAATCAAATGTGCATCTGATTACTCAGAATGTGGATGATTTGCATGAACAAGCCGGAAGCAAGAATATAATTCATCTGCACGGTAATATCGCAACCCATAAGTGTTTTGATAATTGCCAGGGAATACCAACGCTGATTGATATTTCTACCTTAGATTTTGATAAAGATGCGGGTCCTCCGGCATGTCCTCATTGCGGGGCACATGTCCGCCCGAATGTCGTCTGGTTCGGGGAATCTTTGCCACATGATAATCTACAGCGTGCGATTAGCTTGAGTCAGAACTGTGATCTGATGATCGTTGTCGGCACTTCGGGTATGGTTTCTCCGGCTTCTGAATTGCCTCGCCTTGCCAGACAAACAGGGGCAAAAATCATTGAAGTGAATCCCGATCAGAGTATGATTACCCGGCTAGCTCATGTGAAATTGCAGGGCGCATCAGGACAAATGCTCCCGAAAGTGATAGAGGCACTGGATGAAATTTAAGAGCCATTTGCTTATTTTATGTTTGATTTTGCTATTTCCTGTATTCGTTCAGGCACAGGACAGTGAGCGTGCGACATGGGAAATCTATGTCGAATATGATGTCGATGATACAGGTTTAGATCGTGTTCAATTTCTCAATTTACTTACAGGCGAAACAGTTGCGCTGGACATCAACGGTGAAAATTACACTGCTCCCGGTAACTATCTTCTGTATTTTGACCGAATCAATCGTCAGGTGATGACCGCCACGCCTGATGGAACAACCATCATTCATCCGTTTATTCAGATGGGAGCAGCACGCCGCATTGATTGGGTGGTATCGTCTGATGAGCGTTTGATTGCCTGGACATTGACCTATGATAATGATGGTGTTTTGACAACTGTCACATCAGTCGCGACACCGCAGGGAACAAATCAGGATTTGATTCTGTCAGATGGACCCCGTAACGATGGTGTTCGAGTGCTTCCGGTAGCATTTACGGTTGATAATAGTAGTATCATCATGGACTCACAACCGGATGGTATTGGCGACCTTGCACCGTATCGACAATATGCGAATTTGTTTCAACTGTCGCTGCTTGATGGCACGATTACACCCCTTGCAGGCGAACCGGGATGTTTCTGTGCAGCATCTTTACGGGCAGATAAACTGGTGCGGTTGGCAATCACAGCCGATTTTAGTGGATATGATGTCGCAGTCTACAATATGCTGACAGGCGAATCGCAGACAATCGCTTCTCCCGGATTGGTCAATTACACCCAGGGCGGTAACATTTTGATTTCACCGGATGGTACACGCGCTGTGTATGCTTTATCTCAGGTTGAAATTAGCGCCACAGAACCCGATGTGCGAACGGTGATTATGCTGGTGGACTTAGAGAATCTGACGCAAACGCAACTTTCACAACCAATTACCTCGTATTTGCGTGCGATGCGCTGGACAGAGGACAATACCGCAGTATTATTTACCATTCCCGGACGCAATGGTACCTGGAAAATGCTTCTCGAAACAGGAGAACTGGAACGCATTTCAACAGCGAACTATATTGGTGTTATCGAATTCTAATCTAATCTTACGCTTCGTGACGTAATTGTGCGTTATAATTTCCTCCGGTTAAGTTTTATAGGGAACTGGATAATGCCGATTAATGTCACATGGTACGATGATAGGAAGACCATTCTGCTGTATGCAATCTCAGATAATTGGTCGCTGAATGATGCCTGGCAGGTACTGAATGAGCTTGTACCACAACATCACGCTGAAGTCGATTATGTCACCGATGTCATCATTGATTTTCGTGAAGCAAGAAAAATCCCTGCCGGAGTGATGAATTTCTGGCGACGGGCATTCAACTGGATGCAGGAGAAAAATCGTGAGACTGCCTTTATAGCGGTGGTGCAAGCGCCTCCGATAATCACCGGGATTGGTGATACACTGCGTGGTTTGCGTGCGCCGATTATGAAGCGTGTTGTCTTTGTCAACTCAATGGATGAGGCTCAGACAGTCATTGATAACCACCGTGCAACAACTCCCCGTATTCACCTCAACAATTAACATCTGCTATGGAAAGCCCAAAAATCCATAATGGTATTACATGGTAGCCTTGATAATTAACGGTCACAGGCATAAGGTGAAGCTGTATCTGACCGAATACTGGACTATATAGATGCAAGAATCAACACTTTTCGGACGACCACGCTGGCAAATTACGCTGGCGATTGTTTTTGTCTCGCAGGTTCTGACTGCTGTGGGCTTCTCACTGGTTTTCCCCTTTCTACCGCTTTATGTGGAACATCTCGGCTCTACTACCGGATTAAGCGTTGAATGGATGGCTGGTCTGGTGATTGCTGTACAGGGCTTCACCATGATGATTGCCTCGCCTTTCTGGGGGGCTGCGGCTGACCGATATGGACGTAAGATGATGGTCTTACGGGCGACCTTCGGCGGCGCGGTGATTATGGCACTGATGGGTATGGTGACAAGCGGTGAGCAACTCATTCTCCTGAGAGCATTGCAGGGTTTAGTGACCGGGACTGTTGCGGCTTATAATGCGCTGGTTGCATCGGCTGTTCCGCGTGAGAAAATCGGTTTTGCGATGGGAACATTACAGGTTTCTCTATGGGGCGGTGTTGCACTGGGTCCTTTACTCGGCGGGATTCTTGCCGATTTATTCGGTTTCGCGATACCATTTTTCATCACCGGATTCGCATTGTTCTTATCCGGTATCATGATTTACTTCCTGATTGATGAAGAATTCGAACCGCAAAATGTCAAAAATAACGAAGATCGTCCTAGCATGATTGAACAGTGGAAACACGTTCTTACAGCGAATGGTGTCCCTCTAGTGTACTTCATGCGCTTTCTAGCAGGTGTTGGACGCACAATCATTATCCCGATTGCGCCGTTATTTGTCGTGACCTTGCTCAATCCAGATATGACCGGACAGAGTATTTTCGCCGGAGCGGTCTTATCTGTTTCATCGGCAACCTCTACGGTGAGCGGTGTTTATCTCGGGCGATTGGGAGACCGTATCGGGCATAGACCTGTGTTGATATGGTCGGCACTGGTGGTCGTTGTCTTCTATATCCCGCAACCTTTTGTGAGCAATATCTGGCAATTATTGGCTTTGCAAGGTTTAGCAGGACTGGCGATGGGAGGGATTATTTCTGCTCCATCTGCTTTATTAGCCCGATACACAGATGCTGGCGAGGAAGGCGCAGTCTACGGACTCGATAACTCGATTGTTTCTGCTGCGCGTGCTGCTGCCCCACTTGTCGGTGCAGGGGTTGCGATGTATTTTGGTTATCGCGGTACATTCGCTGCCACAGCCGTGCTATTCGTGATTGTCTGGCTCACTGCCCTGGCATTTCTCCCCGGAGATGAAATTTTGCCACAGAAACTCAAAGCAGTTGCTGCTGGCGATTAAGTTGCAGAATATGAGAATTTAAAGAGGATGCCCTTACAGGTGTCCTCTTTTTCGTTAGGTGAGTTGTAATTTGCTAAGAAGTCACTATATTTAAGGTTAGATTGTAAAAAGTAATCTAAAATCGGTACAATAAAGCTGATTTGTTGTTAGATAATTTGAGATTTTATGGCAATCAAAATAGATAACCTGGAAGCCAAACAGGAACGATACCGTCAAATCGCGCAACCCCTGGAAGAAACTTATGGTCGCAAACATTGGAAACGCCACGATGGTATGGATGAGTTAATCAGTTGCATTTTGAGTCAGAGTACGACAGATGCCAATCGTGACAGAGGCTTTGATGCTCTGAAAGCACAATATCCACAATGGGAAGATGTGCATCATGCCCCGGAAGATGAATTGATCGAAACGATTCGTCCGGCAGGATTAGCCAATAGTAAAGCCCCCTATATCCAAGGGTCTCTGGCAGCGATTTTCGAAGAACGCGGCGAGTATAATATTGACTTCCTTGAGGAGATGCCTGTCGAAGATGCAAAGACATGGTTACAACAATTACCGGGAGTAGGTCCCAAAACCGCAGCAATTGTCCTGTGTTTCGGCTACAATAGACCTGCCTTCCCTGTTGATACCCATGTACACCGGACAGGGAAACGCATCGGATTACTGCCGGAAAAAATTAGTGCGAATAAAGCACACGAACACATGGAAGCAATCGTTCCCGATGAAGAATTTTACGCCTTTCACTTACAACTGATTTATCACGGGCGTGCGATTTGCAAAGCACGTAATCCGAAATGCGAAGAATGTCCGATTCAACAATATTGTGATTACTATCAAGCTTTAGATAAGCAATAGACGCGAGAGAATTATGTCATCAACCAATATCCCGCCGGATTCAGAATTTCGTCATATGCTCCATGCCCTTGACCTGTTATCGAAACAGATTCGTTCGGGGCGTGTCGAAACCGATTATGCACTCCGTCAGATTGATAAAGTTTCCGGTAAGCTGAAAGAACTTGCACAGGAAAAACAGGAACAAAAGTCTGCCGGGCGCTTCGAAGCACTGTATCAGGTGAGTCGTATTCTGGGGACATCACTGGATTTACAAACTGTGCTTGACCAGGTAATGGACGCGGTGATTCACCTGACAGGGGCTGAACGTGGTTTCTTGATGCTACATGATGATGATGGAAATCTGACGACTAAAGCGGCACGGAATTTTGATCAACAAACCTTAGAAAGTAGCGCACTCGAATACAGCCGGACAGTTGCCAATCTGGTGATTGATACAGGTAAGGCTGTGCTGACCACCAATGCGCTTGAAGACCCGCGTTTTAAAGAGCAGCAAAGTGTGATGAGTCATGCTCTGCGGAGTATTATGGCGACACCATTGATGGCACGCGGACGGGTTATCGGCATCGCATACGTTGAAAATCGGATTGTTGCGGGATTATTCACCAACGAAGACCTCGAAACACTGGAAGCACTTGCGGGTCAGGCTGCGGTTGCCATTGATAATGCGATTCTCTTTTCTGAAACAGATGAAAAGCTGGCAAAACGTGTTGATGAGATGACGATGTTGCGTCGTATTGACCTGCAAATGAGTCAGAAGCTCGATCCTCAAGCGGCAATGCGTTACACACTTGAAATGGCGTCCCGTATCAGTCATGCCAACGAAGGACATCTCGGACTGGTTCAGGGTGATCCCCGTGAAATTATGGCGACACATCATTTTACTGCCGAAACTGATGAGTCAAAATCTACTAAAGAACATCCCATTCACTTGCAAAATGTCTATCCACAGGCATGGGATGCTGTTGATAAAGGCAAGACTGTGATGTTCGATACCGGACAATACGGTCTGAAAACGGTGATGATTGTGCCGATTATGCTGGATAAAGAAGCGATTGGTGTGGTTATCCTGCTACGGGAAGATGGCGACCCCTTCACATCAGAAGAGCAAGAACTGGTTGAGCGTATCGTCACACGGGCAGCAATCAACATTGAGAATGGTCGTCTATTTAAAGCGGTACAGGCAGCCGATGATGCGAAAACCGAATTTGTCGGTATTGTGGCACATGATCTCAAAGCACCGATGACGAGCATTCAGGGATATGCAGATTTATTGCTGATGAATCCAGAAAATCTCGACGATAAAGAAAAACGTTTCTTAGGGCGTATCAGTAGCACGGTCAAGCGTATGGAAATTCTGGTTTCTGACCTGGCTGATGTTAGCCGTATTGAGAGCGGTCAATTCTTGATGGAAGAGATTCGTGTCAGTACTACGACTGTTGTTGAAGCTGTGCGTGATACCATCATGCCACAGATTCAGGAACGCAATCATACCTATAAAGAAAATGTCGAAGACGATTTGCCTGATATGTTCACCGATTACTATCGTTTAATGCAGGTACTCATCAATCTGCTGAGTAATGCCTACAAATACACGCCTGATGGTGGACGTATCACCTTATCAATCAAGCATGTTAACAACCGGATTCAATTTGCTGTCTCCGATACAGGGGTTGGTTTATCGCCCGAACAGATTAAACAACTCGGGACACCCTTCTGGCGTGCTGAAGACGAATTCACACACAGTCAACCGGGGACAGGATTGGGTTTCTTCATCACCCGCTCACTGGTTGAACAGATGGGCAGTAAGATTCAAATCGAAAGTGTGGTTGATGAAGGCAGTACTTTCACATTCAGTGTGGCGGTTGCTGCTGACGATGCTCCGGCAGCATCATAAATAATGCCAATGAAATACCTGTTTTTATCCCCGCATTATGATGATGCCATCTATAGTTGTGGTGGCACAATCTACGAATTGACTCAAGAGGGACATGACGTCGAAATTTTGACGTTGATGGCAGGTGTCCCGGATTTACCTGTCCCGGATACCCCTGTTCTGAAAGACAATCACCAACGCTGGGATATTGGAGATAATCCGGTTGTGATTCGCCGGAAAGAAGATGAACAGGCTGCATCCATCCTCGGGGCAAAAACACGCTATTTTGATTTGCCGGATTGCATTTACAGAGTAGCCGATGGTGAGGCACTCTATCCGACAGAAGAATCCCTCTGGGAAAATGTTCATCCCGATGATCCCGCAATTGCAGCATTACAATCTCTGAGCATCGAAAATGTGGATATGATTTACGCACCAATGGGGGTCGGGTTGCATGTTGACCACCTGATTGTACGGAATCGGGCATGGGAATTGGCGCAAAGCGGGGCATTCCCTGTACAATTCTATGTAGAATACCCGTATTTACGGAGTCGTCAGGCTGTGGAAGATGCTTTTGAGTATTTCCCTGCCGGATTGACATCTGTGAAACGGTCATTTTCGGAAATTGCGATGCAGCATAAGATTAAGGCAATGTCAGCTTACAGGTCTCAGATAAGAAGTTTCTGGGCAGATGAAAGCGAAATTGAGGCAGAAGTCCGACAAACCTTTACAGTTGAGGGACAATTTATTGAAGAATATGCCTTTAGTACCCTTAATTGAATATTGCTAGTATCATAATATATAGCCAGTCAATATTGGATAGAACGCGCCAACGGGAGTTAGCCATGTCAGGTGATGCGAAAGCCCTGCAAGAAGCTAAAGAAAAATTGAACGAATTACTTGAAGCCGCAAAAGCAGGGGCGATTATCCCTATTCGCTTACCGGGACAGATTGAAGAAATTGGTCGATTGCTGGGTCAGGCAGAAGAAGACCATGCTGCTGAACTCAAAGAAGCTGAGTCCAAAGCGGGTCCTGCTGATATGCAACAATACATGGAAGATGAATCGTATTTTGTCGGACATGCTGTGCATGAACTGAATACGCCCTTAACCAGCATCAAAGGTTACTCTGATATGCTGGGGTCAATGGGTGAACTCAATGATATGCAGAAACAATTTCTGGATACAGTTAAGACCAATGTCACGCGGATGCAGTATTTGTTATCGGACTTCCGTTATTTGAACAAAATCCGAAAAGGCACATATAATGCCGAGCCCAAAATGGATATGTTTGCCAACGTATCCGGCGTGGTCAAAAAAGAATTAGACCCGCTTGCTGGAGATTTGAATCGTACACTGGAATTTGACGTTCCCTCCGGTTTGCCCTATCTCAACTCTGACACGCATTTATTCGGGATTGCGCTCACCAAAATTACCGAAAATGCCATTCGCTATAGTCCTGATGGTGTTATCAAAGTGAGTGCCGAAGGTGATGATGGCTATCTGGTTATCAAAGTGAGCGATAATGGCATCGGGATGACCGAAGAAGAAATGTCCCGCCTGGGCGAAATCTATTTCCGGGGCGAACGCGATGAAGTGATTGCATTCAAAGGCAGTGGTCTCGGGATTCCTCTGGCTTACGGGATTCTTGACCTCATCGGCGCGACAGTTGATGTTGAGAGTGAGGTCGATAAAGGCACAACTTTCACAATTCGAATTAAGGGTCTCGGCTAAAAATCAATTTATTCCGGGCATGGCTTCAGTTACCATGCCCGTTTTCATCTTACTCCGATTGTGCCAGCGCTTCATTTGCCCCTGCAATTGCCGTTTCAGACAGAATGATATAGACATTAGTCCATGCTTCTTTAACATCTTCTGTGAAAGCATTTCCCAATCCCTGTTCGAGTGTCCACAAGAGAGCCTGTCCGACAACATCATACATCTCATTGGTGACACCATAGTCTACATGACGTGCGCCTAATTCTTTGACTGCCGGAACAATTGTGCCGATATTATTGAGACTATTGACTGCGACACTCAACATTTGCATGAGTTTGCGTCCCTGTTGTGTCATATCCGATTGAGCAAAAAGCGGCTTGACCTGCGGGGCAATTTCAAAGACCCGACTATAGAATAATTCTGCGACCTGTTCTGGCATAGCGGCAACCTGCTTGAATGATGATTGAACGAGTTCGATCTGATGGGTAGTGATAGACATGATATTTTCCTTTTTGATTAAATATTGATTAACCTCATCATAGTGAAAACCCGCCTGGAAAAGGCTTATTTTTATGTGTTGTTATATGATTTTTTCGATTTTTTATAATCGATAACGCTTCTTAAATTATTCTGAAAGTCTGCGCCGGATAAAATATATCAAAAAGGTGTCAATTTAAGCCTGTATCCTGTTTTGTGGTTTACTGATAATCATAGAGGGTCACGCTGTTAAGATTATTTTTACTTTACATGGTTATAATTTAATGGTAGAGTTTTGCCTCTTTTGAAGTCAAACACTCTGGCACAGGGCAAATTCCTGTGTCTTTATTGTTTTCGTGTCACCAGAACGATGTGATGCGCTCTCAATTGCATGTTTGGGAAGGAGACCATCATGGTCGAACAAGTACAATATCTCACAGAAGAAGGCATGGATTCCCTGCAAAAACGTCTGGGATACCTGACCAGTGTAAGACGTAATGAAATCGCTGAACTGCTTGCCAGTGCGCTGGATGGTGGTGGCGAATTAATCGAAAATACACAATATGAAGAAGCTAAAAACGAGCAGGCTTTCCTTGAAAGTGAAATTGCCCGTATTGAATCAATTTTACGTACCGCACAACTGATCGAAGACCCCACCAATTCGGATGAGGTCGTTATCGGTTCATTTGTTCAGGTCGTTGAAAAAGGATATGACGAAGAAGAGACGTACCGTCTGGTAGGTCCTGCGGAAGCAAATCCCCGCGACGGTAAAGTGAGTATCGAAAGTCCATTAGGTAAAGCCCTGCTGGGGTCTAAGGTGGGCGACAAGGTCAAGGTCAAAGCGCCTGACGGTGATATTACCTTTATTATCCGCGAGATACGATAACTCACACATTGCGGCATAATCACCGAAGGGCGTACATCAACAGTGTACGCCCTTTTTGTTTTGTTAAGTCTAAGCTAGTATCCGTACATTGTTGAAGAGAATCCGTAGAGAACATTGTCTTGAGTATTTTTGCTGCGGACACAATACATTGTGTCCCTACAATTTTTCTGTGTTTGTAGGGATGGCATAGATGCCGTCCGCTAACTGATTTCTGGACAATACCTCTAATATATTTTTATCATTTGAAGCCGAAAGAAATCAACAGGAGTGAAGCAAACCCTTATGTGGCAGCCAACCAACCGATTAGAAGAAGAGCGCCTCAATAAACTGAACGAACTGAAAGAACGGGGCATCAATCCTTATCCTCGTCGCACTGTCCGTACCCATACATCAACTGATGCGATTGCAGCCTTTGAAGAAGCCGAAGCACCATTCAAAGAGGCGATTGATGAAGCAAAAGCTGCTTTCGATGCCGCAACCAAAGCCGGAGATAAAGATGGTCGGGCAGCAGCACGGACAGCGCTGAATGAAGTTGAAGCAAAAATCCCACCGATTGAAGTAACTGTCGCAGGACGTTTACGCCGTATGAATGTCAAAGGGAAAGTTTCCTTCGCACATTATGAAGATGAACACGGACGCTTACAACTCTTCTTCCGCATTAATGATATGGACGAAACTGAATATGCCTTGATTAAAGACAAACTGATTGAGGTCGATGATTTTGTTCAGGCAACTGGAACAATGATGCGAACACAGGCTGGTGAAGTCAGTGTGCGTGTAAATAGCTTCAAATTGCTGTCAAAATCCATGAGTCCGCTTCCTGTGATTAAAGTGGTCAAAAATGACGATGGCACAGAAACCGAATACGGTGAATTTTCGGATGTCGAGGCTCGTTATCGCCAGCGTTATGCTGATTTAGCAGTCAATAAACCGGTTCGCGACACTTTCCGTACCCGTGCGAAAGTGATTCGTGCGATGCAGAATTTCCTTGATGATGAAGGAATGTTGGAAGTCGAAACACCGATTTTGCAACCGATTTATGGGGGTGCGGCGGCGCGTCCATTCACGACCCATCACAATCAACTGCATCAAGATTTATTCCTGCGAATCAGTTTCGAACTCTATCTGAAACGCTTGATTGTCGGTGGATATGATGCGGTATATGAAGTTGGTCGCGATTTCCGTAATGAAGGCGTAAGCTGGAAACATAATCCCGAATTTACGATGATGGAGTTCTACAAAGCCTACATTGACTATGAAGGTGTGATGGATATTGTTGAACGTCTCTATGCTTATTGTGCGGAACAGGCAACAGGTAGCACAACCGTTATCTGGCAGGGGTATGAGATTGATATGTCACCCCCCTGGGAACGCCTGACGATTCGGGAAGCGGTCAAAAAACATACGGGTATCGACTATATGGATTACCCTGATGCTGAGTCATTGGCTGTGATGATGCAGGAAAAATTCGATGAGAAAATCAAACCTGGCGAACCCTGGGGACGGATTGTGGTCGAGCATTTGCTGGGGAATCACGTTGAACCACATCTGATTCAACCGACCATTATCAAAGACTATCCGCGTGATGTTTCGCCCTTCGCGAAACCGACGGAATACGATGAAAATCACACCGAACGCTTTGAATTTTTCATCGGCGGGATGGAAATGGGCAATGCTTTCACCGAGTTGAATGATCCTTTTGATCAAGAACAACGCTTCATCGAGATGTCGCAACTCTATCGCAAAGGGGATGACGATGAGACACCCTTCGATGATGATTATCTGAATGCGATGCGCTACGGTATGCCGCCGATGGGTGGTTTTGGTGGGGGTGTTGACCGCCTGGTAATGTTGCTCACTGACCAGCGCACAATTCGTGATGTGGTGATGTTTCCGCATCTGCGTAGTCGTGACGACGTTGAATAATTGACAACAGGAACAGGGAAAACTCTGTTTCTGTTTTGCACGTTCTCTATCACCTGTGTATACTTCTGCTATGAGTCCCTAATGTTTTTATATACAGGGCTGGTACTGGAAGTTATTGTCACAGGCACTTAACCGTTCTCATCGGGAGTCTTTCATGTCGGGAAGTTTGGAATTACAGGCTGTTTTAGATGCGCTGGGTCACGGCGTATTGATTTTCTCCAGTGATGGCAAGCTGGTACAAAATAATATCATGGCAGCAACTATCCTGGGGACAGACCTCAACGTCATCAAGAGTGAAGGCTGGTCAGCGACCTCGGAACTCTTTGATACAGGTTTACAGCCGATGGATATGCGTTTGGACGCTGTTAAGGCACAGGCAATTCAATCAGATCGACCGATTCGCTTTAAGATTTATCGTTCCGGGGCATATATCCCCTGCTGGGCTGCGGCAGTCAATTCCGACAGTGGCGAAGTGTTCACGATGTTGACGCTTGATGTGCCGGATTGGGAACTGGTCTCGAATGTCATTGATCGCTTCCGTACTGAAATGCACGAAGCCGTTGATAGCACTGTCGGGCATATGCGTTTGATTGCACGGGTTCTGGAAACAGACAAAGCTGAAAAAAGCACCGAAGCAGCACGAATAGCCCGTCGGATCGGTGGTTTTACACGTCTGGTTGAAATTCATATGAGCCGTGCCGGACGCTTAATCAAAATGCTGGATAGATTGCAGGATATTCGTACCGGACAAATCAAAGATAACATTCGTGAGACCCGTAAAAAGGTCGATTTTGAAGATTTCATGGAGGACTTTATCGAAGCACTGGATGAAGTTAATTTGCTTGACCCCGAGTCAGAAACCCATGATTATCGCTCACGGATTAAGACTTCAATTCGTGACGGATTGTACCTGAATGCGAGTACACCCTACCTCAATTCTGCCTTGCGGGAGGTAGTACGGAATGCTATTATGTACAGCCTGGTTGGTACGCCAATTACTGTCGTTGCGCTTCCAAAAGGAAATAATGTCCAGATCGACATCATTGACGAAGGATACGGCATCCGGCAAAAAGAATATGAGCGAATTTTCTCGCCATTTTCACGGGCGCGGCAACCTCAAATTATTAGCGAATTCGGATACGGTCTAGCGATGTATCTGTGTAAGACAGAGATAGAAGCCATGAATGGGCGACTGTGGTTCACAAGCAAAGAAGGTGTTGGAACAACCTTCAGCATACAGCTTCCGGTATGGAAAGATGCTGATAGTTCTTCCAGTTCTGCGAGTGATTCCTGACCACGCCCATTTCGGACGAGGATAGCAATTCGCGCCTTGCCCCGTTATCGGGCAGGGCGTTTTTTATTGGATACAGTATGAAGGTGCGGCATGAATCTTGATTTTTTGACACCCGAAATTTTCGATATGCTGGTGATAGCGAATTTGATTGTCGCATTATTTTTGATTGCCTTTCGCTTTTATCAGGATGTACGTCATGCGGAAACACAGGCACGCAATCATCGTGAACAGAATCATGATGAATCCTCTTATGATGACCTTGCTGACACTGATGTAAATTCTCACCTTATTCAACAAAGTGAAACCAGAAAACATAGCCAGAATCAATAAAAACAACAGGAGATAAAAACACCATGCTCGCTATTGAAGTCATCCGCGAAAAACCTGAATGGGTCAAAGAGCAAATCCAGAAATTAGGAGATGAAGCTGCTCTGCCGCGTGTCGATAAAATTGTCGAACTGGATATTAAACGCCGTGAATTACGTACTGAAATTGAAACTGTTCAGGGTAAACGTAATCGTCTGAATAAGCTCAACGGACAGTTGCGGGGCAATAAAAAGCTGAATGAAGGGCAAAAAGCAACCGTCGCTATCAGTGCTGCTGCGGCTATCAAAGAAGGCGAATATGACAAAGCCATCGAAATCTTAGAAGCACAGGGCGAAGTCGCTGAATTAGACGATGCCAGCAAAGGTGCAAAATCAGAATTTGATTCACTGATTGCGGCGCTTCGTGAACTCGGTCAACGTATGGATAACGGTTTCAATGAAATCAAAGAAGTTGAAGCCGAACTCGATGAAAATATGTACTGGTTGCCGAACCTGCCGCATGAAACTGTGCCTGTCGCGGCAAGTGATGAAGACAATGTGCCTCATCCCGCACAGGGTGAGTTACCGGAATTCGATTTTGAGCCGAAAGCGCACTGGGATTTGGGACCCGAACTCGGGATGATCGATTTTGAACGGGGTGTGAAACTCTCGGGAACCCGTTTCTATGTCGGCGTGGGTTGGGGCGCACGTCTGCAACGGGCGTTGATTAATTTCTACCTCGATACTGCGATTGAAAATGGTTTTACCCCTCTTTATCTGCCACACCTGGTACATGAAGATGCACTGTATGGTTCGGGGCAATTCCCGAAATTCCGCGATGTGGTCTACAAAGATGAGGGTGAAGGCTATTATTTCCTGCCGACTGCCGAAGTTGCGATTGCCAATATGCACCGTGATGAAATCTTTGAAGAAGCTAATTTGCCGCTTTACTATGTCGCGCATACACCTTGCTACCGCCGTGAAAAAACCAGTGCCGGACGGGATACACGCGGTATCAAACGTGGACATCAATTTGAAAAAGTGGAAATGTTCAAATTCTGCACACCGGAAACCAGCTATGATGAACTGGAATCGTTGACGGTTGCAGCCGAAGAAATCTGTGCGGCACTTGGGTTACCCTATCGCCGTCTGGAGATTGTTACCGGAGATTTGGGTTTCAGCGCGACCAAAAAATATGATGTGGAAGTATGGGCAGCGGGGTGTAACGAATGGCTTGAAGTGAGTTCATGCAGTAATACAGAAGCATTTCAAGCGCGTCGGGCGATGATTCGCTATCGTCAGGAAGGTGGCAAAGGGAATGACTATGTTCACACACTCAACGGCAGTGGGTTGGCTGTTCCGCGTGTGATGATTGCCATCATGGAAAATTATCAGCAGGAAGATGGTAGTATCGTTATTCCTGAAGCACTGCGTAAATACCTCAATGGCGCGGAAGTTATTCCTGCTCCGTCAAACTAGTCACTCCCGGGCAGGGATGTAGTAGATGTTCCTGCCCTTTTGAAATTCCCTCGCAATATTTGTTTTTCATACTATTTGCAATCCACAGTATAGAAGGACAAATTGCATGTTGCGCCGTTTTTTACTGCTTCCCTTATTACTTTTGATTTTTGTACCTGTCAGCAATGCACAGGATTATGATTTTTCTGATTATGAACAGACAATGGAGGCGATGACTAATATTGTCATTGATGCCCATGTGTTTGCCGTCGCACCGGGACATGGCTATTTTGAGGCAATCGGTGAGCATGGTGACCCGCTTTACATTGCCCCGTTGATTGATGTGCTCTATTTTTCATTCGGACTTGCAGGAACAGAAGTCGAAATTTACGGTGCATTGGAGCAGTTGACAGGGCAAGCTCCGACACGCGGCTGGCGTGGTTATCTGGAATGGGCAAGCGAAAATGACATCGAATTGCCGCCGGGCTACGATGACTTCAAAGGTGATTTATTATCTGGCTTGATAGACACCCGTTTTGCAGAATTCTTTGACAATGTTCAGGAAACATCACAGGTCAATCTGGTCGAAGCCGTCTGGGGAGGTGTGCGCGTCGATGGGATTCCATCACTGGTCAATGCGCGGCAAATTAGCCCTGAAGAAGCTCTGGCAGAGGGAGATGCCCTGACACAATTCTGTTCCGCAGGTGATTGTACCTATCCACAGGCAGATGAATATGTTTTTGGAGTGTCAATAGACGGGGATGCCCGTGCCTATCCCTTACGAATCATGAACTGGCATGAGATGTTCAATGATGTCATCGGACATACCCCCATGTACGATGCACCGGATGGGGAGCAACTGTGCAATTTCCGTGCGCCGACCATTTTTAGAGCATCTGCCCGGAGTGGTGATGATTTTGTACACATCACAGGTGAATCTGCTGGCTGTCCGTCTGCTGGCTGGGTTGCAATTGAGGCTGTTGAGTGGCTTGATTCATCATGGGAAATTTTACCTGACGTTGCAGCAAACGAGACAGAGCTATCGGATGAAGCTGCTATTCAAGGACGTGTAATCGGTCGTCCGGTGATGTTAGCCTACTGTACGCTTTGCGGAGCGGGTATTCTCTATGATGTGACGATTCCTGACTTAACCTATACCGATACCGATGGCAATTTGATTGAATCTGGCGAAACCGTGCTGGAATTCGGGTCAACAGGGATGCTGATGCGCTCCAATAAGTTGATGTATGATCGCAATACCAATACGGTCTGGAATGCGTTTACAGGCACTCCGGCATTTGGCGACCTGGCAACAACTGATATCGAGTTGCCTCTTTTACCTGCTGTTGTCACAACATGGAGCGATTGGCTGGAAGATCATCCTGATACCAGTGTGTTGAGTCTGGATACAGGCTTTTCACGGACTTATCGTAACGGGGCGGCATATTCTGAATATTTCAACAGTTCTGATCTGATGTTTCCGTCATTCCAGCAGGATACCGAAAACGTCCAAAACAAAGAGATGATTTTTGGCTTGAATCTGGATGACACACCCCGCGCTTACCCTCTGGTAGCTTTGTTCAATGAACCTGTTCTCAATGACACATTAGCCGGAGTAGATATTGTCATCATCAGTGAATCATCTCCCGAACGCGATTTCTTTGAACCTGGTGGTGCAGCAGTACGGGCTTACGAACGTGCTGGCTTAACCTTCTCGCAAAGTGAAAATCCAGGAGAAATTCTTGATGATGAGGGAACAGTCTGGCAAATCACAGAAGATGCTCTGATTGCAGATGATGGTCGTCAACTAAACCGCATTGCCGGACATCTCGCATTCTGGTTTGGCTGGTATGGCTTTTACCCTGAAACTGATCTGTATATGCCGGACATAGAGTGAGGGCTGATGGGCGGTGTTGTTCCGCCCATTTTTTATTCTTCGGGGATGCCCAGGCGTTTACGTGCTCTGACTTTCAAGGCTTCCATAACATCGTTTGCACGGAGAAATTCTCTTAACTCGCCATCTTCTGCTTCTGTGATAGTTTCAGCTTCGGCGGCATCTAGCAGATAATCCACCCTGTCTAATGTTGTTTTAGAATGCGAAAAATCCAGAATCTGTTCCAGCGTTGGCGCAGAGGTTACAAAGTCTAACAATTCGTCATATGCAGCGTTCATAATAATATTTGCTCCCGATTATGCAGGGGCGAAAAAGCTGTATCCTATAAATGCGATGTATGCCCCTAAGAAAATGGCTGATTCAACCCGTGAGAGTTGATGGTTACGTGCAAAAGGTATCAACAATAATGTGAAGCCAATCATAACCACATATTCAATAATCGACAAATCTGTGCCGTCAATTTGAATGTCCCGTATACTTGCTGTCGCACCTAAAACCAATAGCAGATTAGCTACATTTGACCCGATAACATTCCCGATGGCGATGTCATCTTCTTTCTTGACCACTGCTGTGATGCTGGTTGCGAGTTCCGGCAAAGATGTTCCGAATGCAACAATTGTAATGCCGATAACAAGGTCACTCACACCGATTTGCCGTGCGATTTCGCTTGCGCCTGTTACCATCAATTCTGCACCGATAATCAATAAAACACTGCCCGAGACGACATAAGCAACATCAACCCACACACTGTTTTTTGTTGTGTCAACTTCCTCTTCATCGGGGACTTCAATGTCAACATCGTCATCTGAACGGGTCGCAATGTAGTAAAAGAAAATGTTGAAGGCAATGAATCCCGCTAAGAGAAACAATCCATCATTCCGGCTAACGCTTCCATCCAGCGTGAGGGCGCTTGCAACCAGCGTAATGAGAATGAGAATTGGAATTTCGCGCCGAATCAGAGTTTGTTTGACAGCAACGATGCTAATTGTCCCGGATAGACCAAGAATTAAGCCGATGTTCGCTATATTTGATCCGATCACATTGCCCAGTGATAGCCCCTGTTGTCCACCGAGGACTGCGCGGATACTGACGAATAATTCCGGTGCAGATGTTCCCACAGCGACAATTGTCAAGCCAATAACAAGTGCCGGTACTTTGAAACGCAATGCCATACGCGATGCTCCGGTAACGAGCCACTCGCCACCGTAATATAAACCCGCTAATCCAAGTATGACGAGTAAAATGTTAAACCCCATATAATGTGGTACTCCTGCCTTGATGTCTAATGTGTGTGAAATGGCGCTTGCCATTACCAATTTTTGTTTAACCTGCGAAGGGCGACTCCAATGGGTCGCCCGGTCACTGTAATTTTAAAAGAAATCTGGATTAACTTTAAGTAAAACTAAAGCTTCTCTAACAAGTGCCTCCAATGACTTTTCTCCTAATAAATTTACCAGAATCGGTGTTGCATCCTGACAGCCACTGTTGCCAATCGCTTGCACGGCGGCTTTACGTATCCAGAGTTCGTCATGGTCTAATAGCGATTCGAGAATTTCTAATTGCTCACAGCCTCCAATTGCTCCGATAGCCAGTGTAGCTGCACGGACAACCGCAATTGAATCATCTTCCAGTACATTCCTTAGAAACAAAATTGCATTTTTGTCTCCGGTTTTGCCGATGGCTGTTGCCGCAGACATGCGAATTTTTACATCGTCATGTGATAGCTGGTGGATTAATACCTTTAAATCACCCATCAGACCATCGCTTTCTGATACAGTGCAAGCATGGTTGTTACCTGTTTTTCAACAGTAAACTCTGATGTGACCCGTTGATAGGCTTTTTCTGCCATTGTGCGCCTGAGTGTGTCGTTGGATAGCACATTTCCTAATTTTGCGGCGAAATCCACTATGTTATACGGGTTGATAATGTATCCTGTCTCACCATCTTGCACGGCTTCATGTGAGCCGCCAAAGCAGGTCGCTAAAACGACACTGTTACTTGCCATTGCTTCTAAATTGACTGTCGGGAAGGTATCAAAAATGACCGATGGAACAACCGTCACATCTGATAAATGAAATGCGGCGGCTAATTCGTCGCCGGATAACCATCCCCCTGAAACCATGTGCTTTTCTTTCAAACCTGCGTATTGCTCATCTTGAATTTGTTCGTCTATTGACACTGATGATAATACCAGTAAACAGGCTTCCGGCACATCGTTTGCGACAAATTGTAAGGCGTTCAGCAATTGTTGTGTTCCTTTTGCCCCTGTTAAGCGTCCGGCAAACAAAATGACTTTGCGTCCATCAAGTTTAAGACGATTTTTCAGAGACTCAATACTTTCCTGTGATGCTGTGAACTGATTGACATCAATTCCGTTGTGAACACAGGTGAAAGCTGGCAAATCATTGACATGATGAGCATTACAGAGTTCTTGAGATGGCGCGGTTCTAATAGCCGTGTGATTTTTTAGAATGTGCTTGATTGCGATATTGCGGAAAGGGTTATATCGCCAGCGCATTTGCTTGAGATTGTAAAACGGTGGTAAGCGATAATCTTCCGGTGAACTTACCCCGCAAACATCCGGTTTAATGAAATAGCTCATTTTGTGATAGGCAAAGGGCATCACATCATGCGACGAGAACACTGTTGCAATGTTCATTTTGTGGGCGATGCTCAGAGCATTGTATGTCAGATACTGATGAATGTTATGCGCGTTAATCACATTCGGTTGAATGCGCCTGTACAAATTTTTGAGTTCTTGATTAACCTGTGGATTGTAGAGTGAGAAATAGGCACGCAATCTGTCAGGATAGTTTACATGGATATGATAGGTCGGGATGCCATCACGGACTTCTTCAAAACTGTCTTTTTCTGTTGCTGCGATTACATGCACATCATGCGATTGTCGTTTGAGTTCGAGCGCTAATCGCCAGACAACTGCCCCTGCGCCTCCGCGATTTTCCGGCGGAATCCGGTCATTGAGTAAGAGAATCCGCATTATTGACGATTTCCCCGCTCAAGATGAATACGAATCAGATTAGCACGGGCTTCCCATGTATAGTGCTTGAAAACACGCTCTCTCGCAGCCATAGCGATTTTTTCTGCAAGATCAGGATTCTCTTTCAGACGTGCGATTGCTTCTGCCAGTGCATCGACATCACCCGGCGGAACAAGTAAAGCTGTTTCTTCATGGGTAACAACATCTGCCCATCCGGGTAAATCCGAGGCAACAACCGGACGTTCGGATGCCATGTATTCAAATAATTTGAGTGGCGAGGTGTAGTAAGCAAATTGCGGATTAAAAGGGTGCGGCATTGCACAGACATCAAATGCGCGGATATAAAGCGGGACTTCATCCGGTTTGACCTGTCCGGCATATAGAAATCGCTCTTTATCTAAACCGTGATTTTGCCAGCGTTCACATAAAGCTGAAACAGCCTCTTCGGGACCGCCCACCAGCGCAATCGACACATTATCGAGTTTTGCCAGTGCTTCGATGAGTGTTCCAACGCCTTTATCCAGAGAAGCAAGCATTTTTAATTGTCCGACAAATCCGACAAGAAAATCTGTTTTTGACCAGTTAACTTGTTTTCGTGCTGTGAGTTTATCAGGGAGATTAGTGAATCGGGCTTCGCGGATACCATCATGGGCGACGATAATTTGCTCCGGTGTCGCTTCGCGTTGGTCAATGAAATCTGTGCGGAGCTTCTCTGTGATAGCGATAATATGTCCAACCCGTTTTGTGACTGTTTTTTGTACCTGTGCGCCGGATTTAGAGGGTGCAAATTGATGGACTTCAAAAGCGAGTTTCTCTTTCGGAATTATCAAACTCAGTGCAATCAGCGCGTAACGATCCCGTGAATAATAAATATCTGCCGGATTGCGAAGAACTGTAAAAATGAGCGCCAAACAATAAGTGATGACATGCACATAAAATGCGATGAACTCTAAACGTGAATTACCCCCCGTGAGAGGATAGAGGTCAATTGCGGGAATGCGTTTGATGGCGAAGTTCGATTTCACACCATAATGCCCGTAAATATCATCAATAGCATTCATTTCATCTGTATTTTTGCGATTGCTTGCCCATAGTGTTACATCATAGCCAGTATCTGCCAGTGCTTCGCAATTCTGTGCGATTTGCAGACCATTTGCTTTTTCTGTGGGGAAGCGTGCATAGGAAATATAATGCAATGTCGGCATTATGTTGATGAATCCTGCCTGTGTGTTGAATGAATGGCGATTATAGCGGAGTTGAGAACATCAAAATAGGGCGCAGGGTACGCCCTACTGACTATGCACCGCGACTGGTAATCCAGATATTGTTCTGGTCTTTGTTATCGGATTTGTTGCCGATTAGCTTAAACAACCGATGCTTTTGACGACGGGCTTTATCTTCGTCATTCCAGAAGCTCAATGTACGGTCTTTCTGTGATGCCATGTATTCCAGTGTTGCCAGCACATGCGAACAGCCAATTCCTTTGAACATCGCCCACTGACAGGTACAACGCGCTTTGACTGTGCGCCCTTCATTATCGAATGTCACTGTAACGGTATGGTTTGCATCCGGGTTTGTGCGGCTCTCGACACGATAGGTAAATTTGTCCATACGACGTGCCATCAAATCACGACTGGCATCCTGTAAGTCTTTAATATTTTTGGGGGCAACCATCTTACACCTCCTCAAATGTTATACTCTAATTGTAACACTTGTTCTATTAGAACGGTGTAAAGACCCCCAAACATTAGGGGGTATTGTGATGATTTTCAGAGATTTCAGCGAATTTTTGAGCAACAACAGAGGCTTTTTGATAACGATCTTCCCCTTTTTTAGCTGTGCAACGGGCGATCAGGTCATTGAGTGCTTTCAGTTGACCTGGAGGAAGATTGTCTATTTCTGCCGGAGGTAAGGTTTCGTTGAGAATATGGGCAACAAATTGAATACGGGTGGTCAGGTGTGCCAGAGGATGTTCGCCTGTCAACATTTCGTGAATCAAAATACCCAGGGTGTGAATGTCGGTATATGTTCCGATTTCAGTACCAATAATTTGCTCGGGTGACAGATAGCGCGGTGAACCGATGATAGACCCTGCCATTGTTTCAAAGGCACTGTCAGATTTGCGTTTCGCGAAACCAAAATCGGTGAGATAGGCTTGTCCGGCACTGTCTAGCAAGATGTTTTCAGGTTTCAGGTCGCGATGAATGATATTTTCGGCATGGGCGGTATCTAGCGCACTGCAAATCTGCGTCAGAATAGTGTTTATCACCTGTAATGAGAGCTTGCTAGACCGTTCGAGTAAATCCCGTAAATCGCCGCCATCAATCCAGGGCATGACCATATATACTCTCCGTTCCTGATCCCAGGATTCGATAAGTGGCACAATATGGGGATGCTGTAAATCTTGGATGATTCTGGCTTCCTGCTGTAAACGTTGAATCAAAATATCATCTTCACTGTGCTTTTCCAGCATGATTTTAATCGCAACATCCTGACCGGATTCTGTATGCCGTGCTTTATAGACTGTTCCGTGCCCGCCTTTTCCAACAAAGTCAGTCACCTGATAGTTGCGAATTGTTTGCCCGATAAGTTCTGTCATTGTATGAATATCCCTTTTCCCATTCATCTAATTTTATCCCGGAATGACAACTATATTTTGATATAAGACAAAATTCCCATAAAAGAAATGTTATTCTTAAGGTCAGAAATTCTGATTCGGGGTTACACTAACAACGGGTCGAGTGTATCTATTGATTGCTTGTCATGTGTCCTGCTTATCTGTATACTCGCATCTATATCGAATTCGGGACTGCACAAAAAGGATTTTTTCCCTGTGAGCGAACAAGAAAACCCTACTATTTTAGTTGTTGATGATGATCCCGCGCTGCAAAAACTCGTTGTATCCCTGTTGAAACGTGCCGGAATGCAACCGCTTTCTGCTATTGATGCCCATCAAGCAGCCGAGCATCTTAATACAGAGTCTTTGCCTGATTTGATTTTGCTGGATTTGATGTTGCCCGAAATTAGTGGCATTGAATTCCTCAAGCGAATTCGCAAAAAAGCCGAATATCAAAATCTGCCTGTTATTATTTTGTCTGCATTGGCTGACCCCGAACAAATCCGCGAAGGGCTGGAATCCGGCGCAGACCGTTATTTGACGAAACCGTATCTCGCCAATAATCTCATTAAAACGGTACAGGAAGTCCTGCAACATGGTCGTCGTAAGGCATAAATCACATGACTGATGCTGAACTTACAATTCTGAGTTTACTGGCGCAGGGTCCCCGTTATGGTCATGAGATTCAAAAAATTATTGATGACCGGGGAATGCGTGATTGGCTGGCGATTGGCTATTCGTCTGTGTATTACATGCTCAATAAATTTGAGCGCCGGAATATGGTGAAAAGTGAATTACGTCCGGGTGGGTCTGGCACACCGCGTAAACTCTATTCTCTGACAGAAGCCGGACAGGGTATTCTGAGAACTGCTATTTCGGATTTGCTGCGTGCGCCGCGTTCGATTGGCACAGGATTCGAATTAGGGTTAGCGAATATCTATGTTTTAGCTCCGGCACAGGTCTACCTGATGTTGAGTTATCATAAAGCCGATTTAGAGAATCAGTTGACTGCTGTGCAGGACATCTGGGCGAAACATCAAGAATCAGACGATATTGATAATCGCCATGATTTACGGGCGCTCTATACGCATAGCATCACCCGCATGGAATCTGACCTCAAGTGGTTAGAAGATTTCCTGGAAGATTGGCGCGAACGTTATCCGGGTGTTGAGAAAAATCCGATTGTGCAATCATACGGACATGACGATATGAATACCGCCCAAACACAGATTCATCGTCGTACTCCACCGAATCCCTTAAAAATGCTGCAACGCTTACAACGTCCACCTGTGGATAAACCCGACGAAACAGAACACTAATCGGGCGGCATGAGACTGTAAACAACAAAATTTGTCATTTCATAGTCGAGTTCGACACTGAACCCGGCATTATCCAGTGTAGATAACCACTCGCTCACATCTCTGTCAGATGGTGCGACGAAATAGCGTGTCCCGTGCTCATCCAGTAATAAAGCATCCCTTATCAGTAATTCCGGCGTTGGATAGAATACGCGGCGCTTGTTTGTCCACTGCCCCATGTAATAATCTAGTTCCCAATCCAACCAGGTATCATAGATGACTGTCGCGACAGGTTTGCTATTGAGGTAGTCTGCTAATTCATCTATTTCATCATGCCGACCATCATCCCCGCCGATTGGTAATTGCCAGAATGTTGCTTGAATCGCGAAGAAGAGAATCAATAAAAATACAAATATGTAAGGGAGGGTTTCAAACCCTCCCCTTCGAAATATATATTTTGTCTCGCAACTTACTAAAACGATAATAACAGGCAACAACACAATTTGATTACGGTCAAAGAGATTGAGTGTCAGAATTGTGTGAGCCATAAAAAAGGCAATCACCCATCCCCATAAGAGCAAAAATGTAGGGGCGCTAGCATTGCTACGTCTGTTCAAGAACAATCGAATGATCGCATAGACAATAATCAATCCGGTGATGACACCATGCCCGAAAAGATATTGCACCGTCTCCCACCAGAGCAAAAATCGTGCCGGATAGTCTGATAGCGGGGTAAACATTGTTGCCGTATAGCGTGATTGTCCAAGCAGATAAAAACTCTCTGCACCATTTGCGATTCTCACATTATCCCACGCCCATAAAATCCCGATTCCAATCACAACAGGTATGAAGAATCGTAAAAAACGGGTAGGGACATGATGTATCGTGTCCGTTTTATATGAATGAATCAACAAAACCCCTAAAATCAGAGGCAGATAGAATATGATTTGTGGCTTGGCAGACAGACTCACTATAAACCAGAATCCCGCCCAACCCGGTTTATGTTTCACTGCCATCAGTAGCGCAATCGCCCCGAATAGCAACATCGGTAAATCGGTGAAAGCAGTGGGAGCAAAGACAATGCGAAAGGGAGATAGGGCAGTCAATAACCCTGCGAGATAGGCGGCTCTATTATTGCCTGAAATAGATTTTGCTAATTGAATGACAACCGCAACGAGCATCACACTCATCAGGACAGAGGGCATTCGTCCTGCAAATTCTCCTTTGAGGGCATCGAGTTGGAGAACACTATTATCATCTGAGTCGACAGCGAAAAAAACGAGTGCTAGGGCATTTGTGTAGAAGGTAAGCGGTGTTTTATCGACAGGTTCGGAGATAAGCAACCAATCGCCATTGACGGCAGCATTACGGGCAATCGTCATGTAGAAGGATTCGTCAGGATGAAATCGCCGTGCATTGTCCAATGCGAGGAAACTCAAAAGCGCTGATAACAGAATTATCAACGCAGAGATGGAGAGAAACAGAGTTTTTTTGCTTAATGTTGAGAACACTTTAGATAATCTGCAATTTATCCGAAACGCTTACGCAGATATTCGAGTGCAACACGGTCAATGTAGTCTGACTTATTGTTGAGATTCCAGCGTTCTTCGAGGTTTTCGTTGCCGACCAGTACACGGAATGCCTGTTTCGTCACTTCATCCCAGTCGCCATTTATGTCGCCACCCATATAGCCCTGTCCGACCATGATATTCTGCAATTCACGTGCGATAGCTTCATCAATGCGAATTTGATCTTCCGGTTTTGATTCACCGAAAAATAAGTGATGCGCTTCAACAAGTGAACGCAATTTTTTCACAGGTTGCTCGTCATCATCAACACGCAAATCCAGGTAAAGGTCTGTATCACCACCGTAACCACCATTCGGCTTAACGACCAGTACACCTGCGGATTGTTTGCCGCGTTTATCACCACCTGCTGCTTCTGCTGCACTTAATGCCGCCACCAGACGGTCTGCGAGTTCCCCCCGTGCATTGCGGAAGCTATCTGCCATTGCATCCAGCACACCTGCTCCGGCGAGGATATTGCCCTGCACGCTGAAATTTTCGCCGGATTTATTCCCCGCCCAATCGTGACATTCTTTCCCGGTATGTGCGGCAACATTGCCCTGTGCATCCACAATACCGACCTGGCGTTGTTCGCGGTTGTCATCGTTTTCGAGCAGGAGTGCCAGCGTTTCGCTTGCAGATTTACCTTCCCCGAGCAGTTTTAGCCCATCGGGACCAAATCCGACTTTTGCATAAGATTGTGTAGCGACTGCACCTGCACCTGCTTTTGCCCAGCTTACCACTGCTGCTGCCGCGAGAAATTTGCTGGCGACAGCCACTCCCCAGGCATTTTCCTGCGGATCATAGGCGACAATGGAAAAAGTATTGAGTTGCATTAATGCGTCCCTCCGGGATGCGATTGATAACAATGGAGGTTATTGTAACGCACAATAGCACTTTAACCACATTTTGGAATATTACGGGAAAATGAAAAGGGACGACTGTGAAAAATCGTCCCTTTGAGATGTTTTACTGCCCCTGTCCGAGAGAGAAACCCTGTTCCCCATCGAAGGTGTATAGATTTTCTGTTTTGATGAAATCGAATCCCGCGTCCTGAATGCGACCCAGAAGACTAATCAACTGAGGATGTGTTACAGGGTTGCCATCCGGGTTCTGAAAACGACAGCGCCAATGATCCGCTTTGAATGAGGGGAAGTTGTTATCGGGGTAAACTTTTAAACCACGATTGGTAATCATCACCAGTTCCAGACCATCGCCATTACATTCTTCTTCCAGTTTTTTGCCCATGACATTGGCATCACGGTCAGCTTCTTTCCAGTCTATGAAGACATCAACGCCAACCAGTTCTTTATTGACATTCAGTGCTTCATATTTGCTGGTCACTTTTGTGATTGTGTCACCGGAGTAACTGACTGTTGAAAGAATATCCGGCGTTTTACCCAGATTCTGGATGACTTCATAGGCAAATTCAGTCGTGCCAACACGCATTTTACTGCGACCTTCACGGAAAATATCCGGTGTGTGGATTCCCTGTTCGACAGTGACTTTCCAGGCATTATGGATATTTGCTGCAACTTCACTCTGACCGAGGTGTACCAGCATCGGAACAGCAGCTAACAGTAGACCGGATGGATTCGCGATACCGCGTCCTGCAATATCCGGTGCGCTACCATGAATCGCTTCAAACATCGCAAATTCATCGCCGATATTTGAAGAAACACCGAGACCAACAGACCCTGTCAACTGTGATGCGACATCCGAGAGAATATCACCGTAGAGATTCGGTGCAACAATGACATCAAACATTTCCGGTTGAGCAGCAAGTTTCGCTGTACCAATATCAATGATGAGGTGTTCGGCTTTGATGTCAGGATATTCTTCCGCAATTTCATCGAAAATTTTGTGGAAGATACCATCGGTCAATTTCATGATGTTATCTTTGGTCAGACAGGTGATTTTCTTGCGTCCGTTGCGTTTGGTAAATTCAAAGGCATAACGGATAATTTTTTCTGTACCGGGACGGCTAATCAGTTTAAGTGTCTGGTAAACTTCTGCTGTTTGACGATGCTCAATACCTGCGTAGAGGTCTTCTTCATTTTCACGCACAATGACCAGATCCATCATCGGGTGTTTGGTGTCGATTGCAGGGAAATAACTGGCAGCCGGACGCACATTCGCGTACAGACCGAGTGTTTTACGGATGGTTACGTTGAGGCTTTTGTAGCCGCCACCCTGTGGCGTTGTAATCGGGGCTTTATAAAGTACGGCAGTATCACGCAGAATATCCCATGCTCCGGGTTTAATTCCGGCGGTATAGCCATCACGATAAACTTTTTCACCAACTTCGATTTCCTGAATATCAAGTTCTGCTCCTGCCGCATTCAGAACGCGCAAGCAGGCAGTCATAATTTCCGGTCCAATACCATCACCGTAAGCCACTGCTATCGGTACTTTTGCCATCGTTACTCCTCATAAATTAATCGCTTTTGTGAATATCACCCTATGATACCAGTGTCCGGGTAATTCTTTGTGGGTGATTTTTTACCATAAACAGCCTTTATGCCATGTAAAGAATCTTTCCATAGTACCGATTATCGTGATTTTAACGATCCAGGATGAGGGTATTCTGAGAACGGATGCTCTTTTTGTTTGAATTCGATTATTGTCGTAACCCTGATGATATAGCTGTGTTATATAGTGTGAATTGGCAAGATTGAGGGAATTGACTTTGTTTAATTTCAATCGCAAGTCTAAACAACCGGATTACAAAGAAATGGACGATAGAGAGCTCGTCCAATATGCCAAAGAAGATAAAGAGGCTTTTGGCGAAATTTACGAGCGCTATCTGACCAAAATCTACAATTACATCTACTACCGCACCGGGAATCAGCAGGATGCCGAAGATTTAACGGCGAAAGTATTCTACCGTGCGCTATCTCACATTGAGAATTATGTGGATAAAGGTGTGCCTTTCCAGGCATGGTTATACCGGATTGCCCATAATCTTGTCGCGAATTTCCATCGTGATAAAGGGCGGCGTAAGATTATTCCGCTTGATGATTATGTTGCTCATACGCTCAAAGGGGATGCCCCGGATAAACAGGCAGAAACTTCGGAGCAAACAGAACATTTGATGGAAGCGATTCACCGTTTGCCAGCAGACCGACAACAATTAATCCTGCTCAAATTTATCGAGCAAAAATCGAATGCTGAAATTGGTGAAATCATGGATAGAACCGAAGGCGCTATCAAGTCATTATATCATCGCACACTATTATCATTACGCGATGAAATTGAACTACAGCAATTGACCTTAAAATCAGATCAGCCGAACAATCGTGAGAAGCAAGGTTAGAGGACAAACATGACATCCGACGTACAATGGCAAAATTATCTAAATGAAGCAACCGATGCTATCCTCACGGGCGATGACGTGAATGGTATCCGGTCACGCTATGGCATCTCTCATAAAGATGACACAGAACTTATTGGACTTATCGAAAAATTGAATGGTTCATTTGAAGCAGTCCAACCGACAACACAATTTTCTGCCCGGCTCAAAGATGAGTTGATGGGAGTCGAACGTACAGGTGTTGTATGGCGTATCCGTCGCTTACCGGCACGGGTACAGTGGGCAGCAATCGTTGCCGCAATTCTCGGTGGTGTATTGATTGTCATTCAGTGGTTCATCGGTGCGGGCAATCGCATCAGAAGCAAAGATCACACCCGCATTCCCGAAGAAGTTTAAATCCAGCAATTCATAGAGACTGAGTCATTTGCTCAGTCTTTTTCACTTCTTATACAAAATGAACTATCTCCCTAACCTTGTTTGTCCTCTGATGCCAATTCATCAAGAATTTCTGTAAGCTCTTCCGATATTTGCTTCGTCGAGTCAATTCGCCGCGCAGGGTCTTTCTCCAGCATCGAATCAATGAGTTGACTGAGCGCGGTCGGTACATCCTGTCTATAATCTGAAATAGGGCTGGCATCTATGGTAAGGATATTTTTGAACAGTTCCGGAACTTTTTCTGGTGATTCAAATTTTCCGAATGGTAGTTTGTCTGTTAATAAATAGTAGAGTGTCACGCCAAACGACCATATATCCCGTGCTTCACTCGCTTTTTCACCCTGGATAGCTTCGGGACTCATATAAGGTGGTGTCCCGGGAACATTACCATCAATCTGATCATAATTGGCGATCACAAATTCAATCACACGAATACAGTGGTCTATGATAAGGATGTTCTCAGGCTTTATATCACAGTGAATGATGTTAGCACTGTGCAGGTGAGAGAGGGTATCAGCTATTTCGATTGCATACCGCAGGATGACCGTGATTGGCAGAGATTTATTATTATCAAGTTTATCCTGTAAAGTTTCAAAGAGAATGTCATCGTAAATGTGATAATAATAGGGAGTATCAAAGCCATAATCACGTATCTTCAATAAATTGGGATGATCGAGCTTGTCGATAATACGTTTCTCGTTTTCCATCTGAGTTAGTAGTTTCGTTTCTGCCAGGTCTTCCTGACCGGGACCAACAATCCCTATTTTGCTTATATCCAGTATTCGTATGAGGACAGTCTGTTGTGTTTGCTTATCGACTGCTCGATAATAATTCCCTTCATTAATAGCGCGAACATGTTCTGTGATTGCATAACGATTAGCAATAAGTTGATTTTCCACAGGCAAACCCTTATTTTGTGATTTGTTCTATTTTATGCTGAAAAATACCAATCTTATGATTGATTTAAAGTAAATTTATTCATAAAATAATTTAGAAAATAGAGAAGTGTTAAGGTTTATCCCAAGTTTTATCCCAAAACCTTGCCAGATTATCGGATAGGTGTATAATACTCAAAACTCCACGCCAATCGGGTGGGGCAGTTTTGTATTATTTCTTGACAATACTTTACCCCTCGTTTATACTTCACAGTTACACATTACCCCAATCGAAATAAGGCATATGATCGTCGGGTTCATTGCAATCTTACCCCACAATCAAGCGGTAATCGTACCAGCAGCAAGGTAACAAATCCTTCGCTGTGCTTTTTAATTTGTCCGATTAAGTGACAACCTTGAGGAGCGGCGCTTTGCGAGACTATTTTAACGTCAAGAACTACGCCCGTGTCACGGATGTGCAGGAACTGCCATCTTTGATTGAAGTTCAGTTGACAGCTTTCCAGACCTTCATTGAAGGTGGTTTGCTGGAACTCTTCGACGAGATTAACCCGATTGAATCATTCAACGGTAATCTCAAACTCTATTTTCCCGGTAATATCCCGGAAGCCGAGCAATTTGGCTTAAAATACTGGTTCGATGAACCAAAATATGACCAGGAACTCTGTCTGGAACGCGATATGTCCTATGCTGCCCCGCTTTATGTCCGGGTTGCACTGGTAAATCGTGAAGCCGGAGATGAAGTGACTGTCTCCGATATTTTCATGGGCGATTTCCCGCTCATGACAGAAAAAGGTACGTTCATTATCAATGGTACTGAACGTGTCGTTGTCAGTCAGTTGATTCGTTCTCCCGGTGTTTACTTTGACGCCGAAGCCGATGTTTCAACAGGTCGTTTACTGTCTAACGCCAAATTGATCCCTGATCGTGGCGCATGGATGGAATTCGAAACCCGTAAAAACGATTATCTGACAATCAAATTCAACCGTAAACGTACACTGCCTGTCACGATTATGTTGCGTGCGCTGGCGGCTGTGAGCGATGGTTTGCCGGATGAACAATCACCGATTCAAACAGGTGAAGCCGATGAAATCATGGCACTGTTTGCGGATATTGATGACAACGAATCGCATCAGTATATTGCTCAGACATTAGAGCAAGAACCTGTATGGGATTTGAAGAAAAATCAGACTGTGGCAGAAGCGGCACTGATTGAATTCTACAAGAAGATGCGTCCGGGTGATCCTCCGACACTGGATAATGCCCGTGATTATCTGCAAAGCCAGTTGTTCGATCAACGTCGCTATGACCTTGAACGGGTTGGGCGTTATAAGCTCAATCAACGCTTGCAATTGGATGGTCAGGTTTCACGCAGTACACGTACCATCACCAAAACAGATATTGTATATCTCGTTCGCCGCATGATTGACATCAACAATGGTCGCACTCCTACCGATGATATTGACCACCTCGGTAATCGTCGTGTAAAGACCGTTGGCGAATTGATTATGAATAAGTTGCGTGTGGGTCTGCGCCGTATGGAACGTGTCGTTAAAGAACGCATGTCCATCCGTGAAACAGATAGCATCACCCCTGTTTCACTGGTCAACATCCGTCCGATTGTTGCGGCTGTTCGCGAATTCTTCGGCTCATCACAGTTGTCACAGTTCATGGAACAAACGAACCCGCTGGCAGAATTGACCCACAAACGGACTGTTTCCGCGCTCGGTCCCGGTGGTTTGCGCCGTGAACGTGCAGGCTTCGAAGTACGTGATGTGCATCATAGTCACTATGGTCGTATCTGCCCGATTGAAACGCCGGAAGGTCCGAACATCGGTCTGATCGGTCGTCTGGCAAGTTATGCCCGTGTGAATGAATTCGGTTTCGTCGAAACTCCCTATAAAAAGGTGATCAAATCACTTTCACCCGATGACCCCGATTTGATTGGTCGTACCCTGCGTGATGATGTTGAAGATGCTAAAGAGAATGTCATCGCAGAAGAAGGTGCGGTGATTGATGAAGCGCTGGCTAAAAAATTGGCGAAAGCTAAAATCGAACGTGTTCCGATTGTGCCATTTGTCAGCGAAGAGATGGAATATCTCAATGCTGATGCAGAAGATCATTATGTTGTTGCCCAGGCGAACACAGTCCTGAATGCGAAAAAAGAATTCGTCAACAATCGTATTCAGTCACGCCATAAACAACAGTTCATCACCTCACCTGCACAGAAAATCGACTACATGGATATTGCGCCACGTCAGGTTGTGGGGATTAGCGCCGCGCTGATTCCGTTTCTCAGCCATGACAGTGCGAACCGTGCGCTCATGGGGTCGAACATGCAGCGTCAGGCTGTTCCGCTTCTGCAACCGGATGTTCCTGTTGTCAGTACCGGGATGGAAGACCAGGCTGCTCTCGATAGTGGTCAGGTGATTGTTGCTGATACTCCGGGCGAAGTTCTCAGTGTACAGGGTGATCGTATTGTCATCCGTACAGAAGAAGGCGAAGAACGTCGCTATCAACTGCGTAAATACAACCGTAGTAACCAATCCACCTGTATTGACCAGCGTCCGGTTGTGACAAAAGGTCAGATCATTAAAAAAGGTGATGTCCTCGCAGATAGTTCATCCACCTATCGCGGTGCGCTGGCTCTCGGACATGATGTGCTCTCAGCATTCATCTGCTGGGAAGGTGGTAACTACGAAGATGCGTTGCTCATCAGTGAAGGCATGTTGCGTAAAGATATGTTCACCAGCATCCACATCGAAAAACATGAAGTGGAAGCCCGTGATACCAAACTGGGTCCCGAAGAAATCACCTATGACATCCCGAATGTCGGTGAAGATGCACTGAAAGACCTCGATGAATTCGGTATTGTTCGTATCGGTGCTGAAGTCGGTCCGCACGATATTCTCGTGGGTAAAATCACACCGAAAGGTGAAAAAGAATTGTCACCGGAAGAAAAATTGCTCCGTGCGATTTTCGGTGAACAAGCCCGTGAAGTGAAAGATAGCTCACTGCGTTTGCCACATGGTGATAGCGGTAAAGTTGTCGATGTCAAAACTTTCACCCGTGAAGAACATCCTGACCTCCCTGCTGGCGTCGAAAAAATGGTTCGTGTCAGCATCGCACAACGTCGTAAACTGACTGTTGGTGATAAGATGGCGGGTCGTCACGGTAACAAAGGTGTGATTTCACGTGTGATTAAGCTGGAAGACATGCCCTATCTGGCAGATGGTCGTCCGGTAGAAATCATCCTCAACCCGACAGGTGTGCCAGGTCGTATGAATATCGGTCAGGTACTGGAGTTACATCTCGGCTGGGCGGCTGACCGTCTCGGTTTCCGTGCTGTAACCCCTGTGTTCGATGGTGCGGAAGAAATCGAAATTGCGGCTGACCTTTCCCGTGCATGGTTGATTGACCATTGCTGGCAGATTATCACCGAACGCGCCTGGGAATGGGTCGCTGAATACTACGATACCGAAGAATTGGAAGACGATAATGAAGTTCGTCGCCTCTACATTCACGCATGGCTCGGTGAAAACGAACTCTATGACGTTGATTTACTCGTCAGCGAAGAAGTTTATGCCCGCCGTGCGGTTCTGGCAGAATGGATTCGTGAACTCGGTTGGAATCCTGATGATGTTTTGATTTTCAACAATCAAAATGAAACACTGGAACATCGCGAACTCTCAGATAGAAATGCGGTCGATGTGGGTCTCATTATCTGGATGAAAACCTTCATGCCCGATATCGAAATCCCGGAAGATGCTGATACAAAAACTCTGTACAGCCTTGCAGACCGTGTGATGTTTGAAACAGGTGAATCAGTACCACACTACGGTAAACAAACACTGTATGATGGTCGTACAGGTGAACCGTTTGATAATCCGGTTGCAGTCGGTTACATGCACATCCTGAAACTGGCGCATCTTGTTGAAGATAAGGCACATGCCCGTTCAACAGGTCCTTACAGCCTTGTGACACAACAGCCACTCGGTGGTAAAGCTCAGTTCGGTGGTCAGCGCTTCGGTGAAATGGAAGTGTGGGCGCTTGAAGCATACGGCGCAGCATACACCCTGCAAGAAATGCTCACCGTCAAATCCGATGATGTTCAGGGTCGTGTTAAAACCTATGAAAGCATCGTGAAGGGTGAACCAATCGAAGAACCGGGCATCCCGACCAGTTTCCGCGTTCTGGTGAAAGAACTCCAGAGTCTCGGTCTGGCAGTGGAAGCAATCAAGGAAGATGGCGATGTGATTGCCTTCGGTAAAGAAGATGAGCAAGCACGCCGCAATCAACCCGAAACCGGTCTGATGGGACTGGCAAAAAACAAACCTGAGATGTCATAAGACAAATCAGGATAGATGAAATACAGGAGCGACCTCAATACGGGGTCGCTTTTTTTATTGCACATGAATCACCAGCTTGCCACGTGTATGCTTACTCTGTTGTTGACGGTGGGCATCGGCTATTTTTTCGAGGGGATATGTGTCATGAATAATCGCCTTTAATTTTCGCGCTTCCATCCATTCCCCTATCAGCTTGAAATCATCAGTTTGTGCTTTGACAACAACCAATTTTGCTGTTTTGCTGCTGAAATAACTTAATCCCATGCTAACGAATACATGAGGCTGAATGACTGTCGATACCCATGTGCCATTCTCTGTGAGGATAGGCTTGATTGAGGCGAAGCGTGTGTTCCCGAAAACATCAAAGAAAATGTTAAATTTACTGTTTGATGACGTGATATTCGTTTCTCGATAGTCAATGCAATAGTCTGCCCCGAGCGTTTTCAGAAAGTCATGATTGGATTGACTGGCAATCGCTGTGACTTCTGCGCCATAAATTTTCGCGATTTGCACTGCCATTGTGCCAACTCCCCCGGATGCCCCATTAATACAGACTTTATCGCCTGGTTTGATGCGGGCATCATCACGAAGTGCCTGTAATGTGGTCAGTGCGACCAGAGGAACAGCAGCCGCATCTTCAAACGAGACTGCATCGGGTTTCTTTGCCAGTTGATGTGCTTTGACTGCTACATACTCAGCAGCTGAGCCACCATGCCAGCCTTCTAACATACCGGAAACAGCGTCGCCAATTTTATAGTGCGGGTGATTGGATTCTGCAACTTCGCCAGAAAAATCAAATCCGACCAATTGCGGGAATTGATTGCCTGTAAAGCGTTTAAAGCGACCCTTACGAATGAAGGTATCTTTTGGATTGACTGCCGCCGCTTTGACCTTGACCAGTATTTCATTGTCACTGATAGATGGTTTGGGAACATCAGCTATCTGTAAAACATCAATATCCCCGTATTCGTAAAATACTGCGGCTTTCATGCGTCCGTAAACCTGTCTGCTAAAATGAATATTCATTCACCTATGTTATCCACTTGAAAGAAAATTGACACCATGCAAATAAACCATCTTCATGATTGGACACTCAACCCCAAAGACGCGATTGCTTTACAAAGTACACTTGCTTCACAGGTAATTACTGATACTCCGATTGACCTTTCCACCGTCAAATTGATTGCAGGCGTTGATGTCAGCGTCAAAAATAATATCTCTCAGGCGGCAGTGGTTGTGATGACTTATCCTGAAATGAATATTGTTGAGACGATTCGTGCTCAACAACCGACGGCATATCCTTATATTCCGGGACTTTTAACTTTCCGCGAAGGACCCGTACTGGAAGAAGCATTCAGCAATCTTCAACATGAGCCGGATGTATTTGTATTTGATGGTATGGGACAAATTCACCCGCGTAAAATGGGCATTGCCTCTCATATGGGCTTATGGCTCGATAAGCCGACGATTGGCTGTGGTAAAACACATTTTATCGGAGATTACAGTCAACCGGGTATCAATAAGGGGGACTATAGCAATTTGACCTATAAAGGAGATCAACTGGGGGTGGTCTTGCGAACCCGCACCAATGTGAAACCTGTGTATATCTCTGTCGGACATCGTGCCGATTTAGAAAGTTCGGTGAAACTCATTATGTCCGTGACACCAAAATATCGCCTGCCCCGTCCGATACGCATGGCACATAACGCGGCAGGCGAGTTCTAATTATCGTGGTTCGATTACTTGCTGGGTTGCCTGTCCGATAGCGACTGTTTTTCCGGCTTCATTGGTAATAGTTGCTGTCAAAAATAATTGTCGGCGGGTGCGTTCGGTACATTTTGCTGTGACTGTCAGAAATTTATCGTCCGGCGTAACAGGACGCAAATAGGATGTATTGAATTGCGTTGTCACAGATGGTGGCGCAATCATAAAACTAAGTGGACCCATTGTGTTATCCATCAATGCAACTAAGATGCCTCCCTGTAAAAATCCGAGAGGATTGCGAAAACGGTCTTCCACCGGGTATCTGTTAATCATCGTTTCTGTTTCTAAATCAAATTCGACGATTTCACCACCTAACTCCATAAAAATCGGTGGTGGAATCACCAATTTACCTGCCTGTTCTTCTGGAATCACTTTTTCAAATTGTTCTTGCATCCGGTCAAAGAAATTATCACTCATCGTTGTTTGCTCCATGCCTCAATTAGTTCAGGTAAGCCTTCGAAAATATAATCGGGCTGAATATCATCTATATCGTCACGGCTATTGACTCCGGTAAGCACCATTGCTGTTTGTAATCCTGCATTTTGTCCGCCCTCAATATCGGTGTTGATACGATCTCCAATCATCAGTGTTTCATTGGCTGATGCACCAACCCGTTGTAGCGCAACATCAAACATCGCCCGGGCAGGTTTACCAATAATCACCGGGTCAACATCGGATGCAATTTGAATCATACCAATGACGCTCCCCGCGCCGGGAACGAGTCCATCCGGTGAAGGAAATGATGTGTCGGGATTTGTGCCGATAAATGCCGCCCCGTGATTACGAATCAACAGCGTTGCTTTACGTGCTTTTTCATAGGTGAAGTCAAAATCAATGCCAACGACGACTGCATCAACATCTGTATCCGTAATCGTGAAATTGGCTTCTTCAATAGTCTGGAATAAGCCTTCATTGCCAATGACATAGAGGCGTGCGCTATCAGGATAACGATTTTTGAGGTAATCGACTGTTGCCGTTGCACTGGTGACAAGTTCTTTGGCTGTAATGTCAGGAACACCCATTTTCGCGAGTTTCTGAATGTAATTTGAGGTGTGTCGTCCGCTATTATTGGTTGCGAGGGCAAAGGGAATATTATTTTTCCGCATGAAGTTGAAAAATTCGACCATGCCGGGCAATTTTTGGTCGCCACGCCATAGTACCCCGTCCATATCACTAACGACGGCTTTGATGTCTGATAGGGGCATGAAATCCTGTCCTGACTGTTGGTTATATGTAATACGGCAAGGATAACAGTGAGATCAGGATAGTCAATGTGCTACCGTAGATAATTCTCTTCATGGATGATAACGGCTTCTATCCGATTGAAAACCAGTTTAGGGGATTTTTCACCAATTTGCGGAATGTCGTCATCGCGCAGATAGTCAATTAGCCCGATGATTTCGACGGTCTGGTGTAATTCTTTAGTTGCGGATACAGGCATATGAGATTTGAGTAATTTGTATAAACCTCCCGGACGAATCCATATAATCGTTTCTTCACGGAGAGGACCAACTGCTACTACTGATGCCCGTACCGAGGTTGTCACGAATAGCATATGACTCATGATGTCATTTTTAGAAGGTGTGGTCTCTAGCCAGCCCGAAATTTGTACCGGACGATCTGTGATGCGACGTACATAGCGATTATCCCCTTCAGAGATAAGTTCCGCCGCACTCAGATTATTGGTCAGCATGAGTGTTTTGTGTGACTTAACTGTTGCGCGTATTGTTCGTTGTTCAATATCAAGTGCTACCGGGGCGTAATCGACCTCTGCACGGTAGTCATAGCTATCATTGAGGGTCAATTCTGCGGTTTTTCCAGTATAGGGAATTGTCAGCTTAATAGCACTAACATTTCTCAAAATAGCTTCGTTATCAGCACTCATATCAACTGTTGCACGAAAATTTGCCGGAAAACGGTAAAAATACGGTGGATTGGTCATCTGACCGCGAAACATCAATTGCAACATCGGCAGAGGGCGAATAATCGTTTTAAGGTCGGCTAAGCTATGGTCAATGAAGATTTGTTGCTGTTCGGGGTCATTGTATTCATGAGCGGTAGAGACAAATGTAATTTTGTGTTTCGCTTTTTCAATGATGAAGATTATGCCTTCAACATCAATTTCTTGCCCGACTAAGTCATCTGCCTGTTCAATAATTGTTTCGACCTGCACCATGCTATCCTTTATCAATGTGGAGGAGAGGCGAACCTCTCCAGATTCACTATTAATAGGATACACCGATTTTAGACAACAACGGTATCACGCGGGTCGATTTGGGGTTCTTTTGGCTCGAAACTGCCGATCGTAGTTTTGAGGAATTGCTTCACAACATTGATCGGGACAGCAAAACTGACTTCGGGACCTTGAATCATGGTGTTGATTCCGACAATCTGCCCTGCTTGATTGAACAGTGGACCGCCGGAATGTCCCGGGCGCATTTTCATATCGAGTGCAATCCAGTCACGTTGAACAGGCATTTCAGGTAATTTGTCGCCTGTACCGATGACAACGCCTGCCGTGAGTGCATCAAGTACACCCCATGGATGCCCGATTGCCATCAACCATTCTCCAGCATGTAAATCAGAAGAATCGCCAATTTCGATTGTTGGTAAACCCTGTGCATCAATTGCGAGTGCTGCAATATCCAGCGTTTCATCTGCTACGAGAATTTTTGCTGGATAGTGTTCGCCATTTTGTAGCACGACCTGTAAATTACGTGGTTTATGCCGCCCCATTACAACATGAGCATTGGTGATAATCAAACCATCACTATGCCAGATTGTCCCCGCACCCATGCCACCCTGATCACTTACAATCTGAACGAGACTGTGTTGTACATTCAATACCGCATCTGCGGCGGCATCATTCACTTTTTGCCAGATATTGGACATAAGCATCTCCAAATTGGGCGCAATATGCTGCGCCCCTACAATGAATATCTAACTACGTTCACCGATTGTCACGGTAATATCCTGCAATGCACCGCCACGTACAATCTGCACAGGCACATCCGAGCCGACGCGACTTCCTGTTAGCAGAGAAAGTAATTCATCTAACTGTTCGACTGATTCCTCATCCAGTGAGACCAGAATATCACCGACGAAAACGCCTGATTTTGCAGCCGGACTATCACTTTCAACCGAAACAACCAGCAAGCCTGTTTCTTGCTCTAATTCTTCTGCGATGTTATCCGGTAAGCGTGCAGGTTGAACTCCAACACCGAGATAACCCTGTTTCATCTTGCCATGTTCCCGCAGTGTATTAACCGTGTTGCGGATGGTTGTTACAGGCACAGTCACACTGACACCCCGTCCGAAACCGGAGGTGTTGATGCCGTGTACGACACCATCACCTGCAACCAGTGGTCCACCACTGAAACCGGGATACATGACAACATCAGTCTGGATATAGCCATCGAGCAAGACTTTCCAGATCCGGCGACCACCGCGTTTGCGAAAACGCTTGCTTTCACTAAAACGTCCACCTTCACTGAATCGTCCTCTTTTATGCTTATGGCGATTGCCATGATGACCATGACCGCTTAGTAAAGCACTCACAACACCGAGCGTTGCCTGTACCTGGTCACCGGGACGACCTAATGCCAGAATGAGATTCCCGACTTTTAGAGCATCATCTTCGCCCCAATTAGCGGGTGTTAGTTCTGCATCAACTTTCAGGACGGCAAGGTCATTCTGAGGGTCGCGACCAATTAGAGTTGCATCGTGGGTACTACCATCATTTAGAGTAACTGTGATATTCTCATCACTTTCGACGATGTGATGTGCTGTGACAATCACACCATCGGCTGACCATACAACGCCGGATGCCGGTAAGCGTCGGCGGGCATTGACTTGAACAAGCGAGTCGCTGACAGTTTCTACCGCCTGAGCCATTGCATCTGATAAATCTTTCAATACGGACATTTTCTCTTCTCCTCTCATCGTTGAGACTATCATCTCATAATGAGAAAAAAAGCGGCATTAGCTGAATAGTGAGGCAGACCCTATCCAAATGGCTAGGGAACAAAAAAAGGCAAGCCAGATAGCTCACCTTTGTGCATTTTTCTACTTTATCGCTTAGACCCCGTTATGCAGTGGTCTATTGCCACGATAATCATTTGAAACGGTGTCGATCAGACTACGGTAACGCATTGATAGCATGATCATCAGCGCACCAAATGCGATTGAATAGATACCGATGATGTAAGCTGTAGCTAAAGCACCGCCCATCGGGTCTATCCAGATAAATACACCGAAAATCACCGAGATGATGCCTGCAATTCCGAGCCAGATTTCATTGTCGATTTCTTTACGCAACTGCCAGCCTGCAACCATCTGCATAATCCCTGTGAACACTGCCCAGAAACCGATAATCAGCAGCAGAGTCAAGCCTGTCAGCACAGGTAACAGGAATGCTGCGATACCTGCCAGGACACTAACAATACCTTCGACCAGATTCCAGAGCCAGTTATTAGCGCGATTTGTCACGGCATTATAGATTGTGACAGTACCGTCAACTAAGGCATAAGCACCGAAAATCCAGATGAGTGCCTGTAGTGCATTACCCGGAAATAAGATTGCCAGAATACCGAAAATGATGGCGAATACACCGCGCAATGCCCATACCCACCAGCTATTGAATACGTTTCCCATTGTTACACACTCCTTGTCTGTTTTTATGACATGCTCTAATTCTGAATGTGAAATGTAATATTTTTATCAGACAGGGCTTATAGATTGGATAAGAACAGACAGGGGTTTCAAATACATTTTTTACAGATGATTCACGATATTCCCATGAAATAAAAAAGCCGGATAGCATGTCACTATCTGGCTTAAATTTCAACTGAAATTATTTTTAGAAACCGACCAGTTCACTCAGGTCTGCACGATTATTTTGCAAATTGCTAATTGCCTGCATCAGACCGAGGCGATTGGAACGAATCTTGCTATCGTCGGCATTGACCATCACTGCATCGAAGAACGTCATGATGACCTCAACCATTGGCTCAAAGGCTGTCAGGAAGTCATTGACATTGCTGCTTTCGCCTAACTGTGCTGCTGCTTTTTCATATGCAGAGAAGAGTGCTTTTTCTTCGTCAGTTTCGAAGAGTGCCGGGTCGATATTGTGTTTCACGGCTTCATTGCGTGAGATACGCACACAACGGGCGAAATTATCGAGTGTCACTTCCCAGTTATCTTTCTTGACCCATTCGCTCAGTTGTTGCACACCAATATAGGCTTTATAGGGATTGCTTGCCTGTTCTGCCAGCACCGCACGGATGACATCACGGGTAACATCCAGTTCTTCATCGAGCCAGACATCAAGACGACCTGCAATGAATTCCAGCAATTGGTCGCGGGTTTTACCATCAAGTTCAATCGGTTCGGCTTTAGCAACGACTTTTATAGCATCGCGCAAATCAACTGAAATTTCTTTTCCAACCAGAATTTGAACCACACCCAATGCTGCACGACGTAAACCGAAGGGGTCAGATGTGCTACGGGGAGCAAGTCCTGCTGAGAATAAACCAACCAGACTATCCAATTTATCGGTCAGGGCAATCAATGTACCTGCCTGACTTGCTGGCAATGCACCACCGGCGCCTGTTGGCAACCAGTGTTCATAGATTGCATTGGCGACAGCTTCGGATTTACCCTCACGGAGCGCATATTCACGCCCCATTTTGCCCTGGAGACTGGTCATCTCAACAACCATCTGAGTCGCAAGGTCAGCTTTAGCGATTTTTGCGGCTTCTTCTGCGACTGTTAAATCTGTACCGTTGATATTCAGCATCCCGGATAAATCGGTGACGAGTTTTGCCACACGATTATTTTTCTCCAGCATACTGCCGAGTTTTTCATGATAAACCAGCGTATCAAGGCGTGGCAGATAGCTCTCAAGTGGCTTTTTGACATCATTATTGATGAAATAATCAGCATCACTGAAACGCGCACGAATCACATGTTCATTGCCGTGTGCGACTGTTTCGAGATGTTCCTGATCGCCATTACGAACAGCGATGAAGTGATTCATGAGCTTGCCATCGTCATCCTGCACAGCAAAGTAACGTTGATGTTTACGCATCACGGTAATCAGCACATCACGAGGCAGTGCGAGATATTTTTCTTCAAATGTTCCCATCAGTGCCATCGGTGCTTCGACCAGATTCGCGACTTCATCCAGCAAATCTTCATCATCGGGGATTGTCCCGCCGATTTTTTCTGCCAGTCCGGTAATCTGATCGAGGATGACTTCACGGCGTTCATTGCGATTCAGGAAAATATTCTGGTCAGCCATAATGCCAATATAGTCATCGGCATTTTTGACGGTGAATTCCGGTGAACCATAGGGGCGCAATCCGCGTGTGGTATTGCCAGCAATGACTCCGGCATATTCAAATGGAATCACGATGTCGTTGTAGAGTGCGACTATCCAGCGAATCGGACGTGAGAACGCTATTCCGCTTGCATTCCAGCGCATGGTTTTGTTGAATTTAATCGCTGCAATCAGTTCAGGAAAAGCATCCTGTAAAACTTCGGTTGCGGGTTTCCCCTCAACTTTGACCTGTGCCACCACATATTCGCCACCGTCGATTTCTTCAACCTTGAGTTCGGAGACATCCAACCCTTTACTGCGTGCGAAACCTTCTGCGGCTTTTGTCGGCTTGCCATCACGGAATGCTGCGGCTGCCGGAGGTCCTTTTGCCTCAAATTCGTCATCAGGCTGACGGGGCGAGACTTTTTCTGCCTGAACAACCAGACGACGGGGTGTCGCGAAGAGATGCAGTTTTTTATAGCTCAGGCGCAAATCTTCGAACATCTGCGGGACAAGTGTTTTTAGTTGGGAGAGTGCATCGTCAACATCCTGTGCGGGTAATTCTTCTACACCGATTTCAAATAGCACATCGCCTTCTTTGTCCGGTGCTGCTGGGATGACTTTCTCGAATGTTGGCAGTTCGACACCCCATTTACTCATCATTTTCATGAGGGGATGCCCGAGTTCTTCACGTTTTTCGAGATACGCCTGTGCAACACTGCGGGTCATGGCTTGCATACTGCGATAGAATGCCGCCCGTTCGGTCACACCGATTGCACCGCGTGTATCCAGCACATTGAAGAGATGACTGCATTTTAGCACGTAATCTAAGCCGCTAATCAGTGCATCGCCTTCTAATGCCCGTCCGACCTCACGTTCATAAATTTCATAGACTTTACGTAAACCATCAACATCAGCGACTTCGAAATAATAGCGGGAGTGTTCGACTTCTTCATTGAACATCACATCATGATAAGACAATTCATCCAGCCAGCTAATATCCCAGGCGGAATTTTTACCCTGTAATGCGAGTACGATACGTTCGACACCGTAGGTAATCTCAACACAGACCGGGTCAGTATCTTTACCGCCGACCTGCTGGAAATAGGTGAATTGCGTGATTTCCTGACCATCCAGCCATACTTCCCAGCCTAAACCCCATGCGCCCATCGACGGATGTTGCCAGTTATCTTCAACAAAGCGAATATCATGCTCCCGTTGATTGATACCGAGCGCTTCCAGAGATTGCAAGTACAATTCCTGGGGATTGCCGGGGTCAGGTTTCAAAATCACCTGATATTGATAATACTTTTGCATACGGTTCGGGTTTTCACCGTAGCGACCATCATCGGGACGGACACTTGGTTCAACGTATGCGACGCGCCAGGGTTCGGGACCCAGTGAGCGCAACAGGGTTGCCGGATTACTTGTACCTGCTCCGACCTGTACATTATATGGTTCCTGGATGACGCATCCTTGCGTCGCCCAGAACTCATGGAGTTTTAAAATAGCTTCTTGAAAATTGAGGGCATTTGCCATATTGCTGTCCTGGATTTTGCTGTGTTTAATCAGTTTTGGTGACGGCGCGTGTATTATAGAGGTCATTCAACGCATTGACGAGGGATAAGTAAATGGCAAATTTGTTTGATGGTATAGATGATATTGACTGGCAGGCGCTTAAATTAGGGAAAATTCCTCAAGCTCTAAGAGATTTGCTATCGGATGATGATGAAATAAGGAAAAGTGCTTTTAGTATCATAAGTGAAAGACTGTATGATCGTGTGCCGGATGGAGGATTAATATCTAAAGATTTAATATTTGTTTTGCCTTACTTATTTCGATTGCTTTCCAGTCCAGATTATCCTTATAAAGTGGAATTGTTACGATTGATTCGTCTGGGAAGATATTCTATAGAAGTTTCTCAACATGAAGAAATCTGCAAAATGTATATGAGTCATCACGAATTGTTTTTGAGTCTACTGTACAGTGATGATCTCAGAACAGCAATTACTACAGCAAAGGTGGTTTGTTCGACTTTTCATGAAGTTTTTTATGAATTCAAGTATGAAAATTCTTATCAAATGATCGAAACAGAACATAATCAGTTGATAGATGTAATCCAGCGAATACTGGCTTTTCCGACTTCCCCGGAATTAAAGGAAGCTCTTTTTGAAGAGGGATATATAGTGAGCTTAGCATTGATGGAAAAGTACGATGAAGAAACTGATATATACAGTCCCTGTCTTTCAGATGACAAAATTAATCTTTTTATTGAGACAATCAAAAATGTTGCTATTGGCTCTCCCCCTTCAATGTTACGTATAGATGCTGCCCATGCTATAACAATGTTTTCAGAACATATGGAGACACCTGAAATTATCCTCACAATCTTGAGTGAACCATACATCTATCCTGATGAGTACAGAATTGCCTTTGAATCGATGTATACCGAACGATATAAAAATTTAAAACATGCACAGTCAAACTCCTTAAAAGGTTTGAAACGTGCAGGGGAGTATGGCATATCCACCCTGATTAATCTCATTGAAGGTATTGCTGATGAAAGTACAATTTCAGACTTAATGAGAACCCTGTGGGATGTAACAAAACTAAAAACTCAACCACATGATATGCGTGGAAAGCAGTTGCTTTTACACAATTTCATACTACTATCTGCACAGCAAATTAAAGCTATTGAAACTACCGTCAAAAGTGACATTTTCTGGCAAACTTACCCTTTGCATATGAAATATATTTACGGCTCATTCTACATTCCAGACACCAGAGTGTCAGTGTATTTCCAACTTGAATTGGATAGGGAAAAACTTCGGGATATGCTAGAAAATTCCCTCGCTTTATAGAGATTATTCAACGCATTGACGAGGGATAAAGGGAAAGGAACACTATGTTCAAAGGTCTTGATGATATTAACTGGGATTCATTCAAAATTGATGAACAAAAATCTGCTGGCGAATTCCCTTATATAATCCGTGAATTAGCTAAGATCAACGATAATTCAGCATTCAAGAGATTGAATATCAGATTGATAGAAATCTTATCCCCTGATACAGATGGTTATCATTTATACACAGATGCAACACCATCAGGCATCATATACTTTATAGAATTACTTACTCTGAAGGATTATCCATTTAGGAATCAATTAATAACTACTTTGTTGATAGTGATGGGTGATAACGAGCCTGATAATAATCGTTTATTCAGTGATGATTTTATTCGACTGATTCAAGATGTGCATCAGGAAATTAAACAGCACCTGCACATCATCATAGAATTTCTCTCGAGCGAAGATTCTAAAATCCGTTTACATACTATACAGATTTTAACTAGATTTCCTGATGCGATCCCCATTACATTATTGCCATTAGTAGAGACACTTGATATAGAGCCGGATGATGAAACTTTAGATAAAATGCTAAGCGGAGTTCAGTCATTCTTGCAGGATAATGACACCGCTACTCAAAAACAAAAACTACTATTTTTGCCAGCTTTTTTGCGTTCCTTTCAAAATCTCGGCAAAAGAACTACACCTTACTTTTTCCCTGAGAAAGTCATAATTAATTCCTATGAGTGGGATAATGGGCGAAAACCAACAAAAGCTGAACTTGAAGAAATGCGAGAAACCAGCTTAAGAAGAATGCTTCTTGATAAAGCGTTTCAGATGAAGGCTCTGTTTAAAGAAAATACACCAACGGAAATTCTTGAATATATCAAGCTACAACGTCATAAGTAGTATAAATATCAAAAAGAAATTTTATGAGTAGTTCTTTGCAATATTCGCAACGAAAATCACCACGTCTTGAAGGATATGATTATTCTCAGAACGGGGCTTATTTTGTGACGATTGTGACGCATCATCGGCGCAATCTGTTCGGACATATTGATAAAGACGGTATTATGCACCTGAATGATTTTGGGGAAATTGTGTGGTCATGCTGGAACGATTTGCCTGCACATTACAAATATATCGAATTAGACGCATTTATTGTCATGCCAAATCATGTACATGGCATCATATTGATTAAAAATCCACCGGACACAGGTGTAAGGGAGGGTTTCAAACCCTCCCCTACGCTAGAAAACTACAAACA
>ENA-OWNT01000249-OWNT01000249.1-seawater-metagenome-genome-assembly--contig:-NODE-249-length-149828-cov-6.368552_pt1 | contig 149828 bp, 110 predicted proteins | sample MGYA00238136_ERZ651165 | MGnify/ENA primary metagenome ERZ651165 (study PRJEB26861, sample SAMN08777766) | seawater metagenome | isolation source: coastal seawater | place: USA: Florida | collected...
GCGCGCCAGCGCCGGCTCGCAGCCGTCGAAACCGAAGCGCGCCGGCTCGCAGCCGAACAGCTCGATGTGGTTGGCCACATGGTCGTAGAAGGCGAAGTCGCCGACGGTCACGAAGTCGAGTCCGGCTTCAAGCTGTTCGGCCCAGTGGCGCTCGCGCAGCCCGGCGCCGACCGCCTCCAGCGCGGCGGCGTCGATTTCGCCGCGCCAGTGCCGTTCGAGGGCGAACTTGAGTTCGCGTTGCAAGCCGATGCGGGGATAGCCCAGTGTATGAGTTTTAATCATGATGTTCGATAGTTGTATGAAGAATGCTATCGATTATCGGCAGAGCTGGTGCATAATTCAAACGACAAATTTTTGTAATCACGTGAAAAAAACTAATGGGCACCTCGATCCTCGAATTGCGCCACCTGCGCACCCTGCTGGCCCGCTACGCGACCTACAACGGCTCCGATCCCCGCGTCGCACCGGCCACCCTCAACTGCATCGCCCATGTGGAGCTCGCCCTCGGCGGCTACGGGGTGGAGGGTGGGATCGGTCACATGGTGGACGTTCTCGCCGAGGCCGCCCGTCGGGTCGGCGTGGTGGTGCGCACGGGGAGTCGGGTGGACCGCATCCTCACTCCGAAGGGACGGGTCGGCGGGGTGCGCACCTCGGATGGCTGCGTCTTCCAAGCACCTCTGGTGGTCAGCAATGCCGAGGCCGCCCACACGGCCACCGACCTCCTCGATGGGACGTTGCGGTCGGGCATCGACACGGTCTCTCCCCGCTCGATGAGCGGCTGGACGGGCATCCTGCGGGCCTGTCGACCCGGCGCGGACAGTCCCAGGGCTCCCCACACCGTGTGGTTTCCCGACGACTATGATGCCGAGTTCGCCGACATCTTCGACCGAGACCGTCCCCCCGCCGCGCCCACCGTCTACCTCTGCGCACAAGAGGCCTGCCACGGCCGCACCGGCTGGCCCACCGACGAGCCGGTGTTCGCGATGGTGAACACCCCGCCTGAGCCCCTGCACGGCCCGCGGGCCCCCGAGGTGTGGACCGACCTGTCCACCCGCCTGCACCGCCACCTGGTGGACCGCGGCGCCATCCAAGCCACCGACTCCTTCGTCTGGACCCGCACCCCCACCCAGCTCGCGCGCCGCTTCCCGGGCTCCCGGGGTGCGCTCTACGGGGCCGCCAGCAACGACCGCTTCAGCGCCTTTCGGCGTCCGCCCAACCGCATCGCCAGAGTGCCCGGCCTCTTTCTCGCAACCGGGAGCGCCCACCCCGGCGGCGGCATGCCCCTCGCCTTGTTGTCGGGCCGCCTGGCGGCCGAAGAAGCACTCGGCCACTCCCTCGTGGGATGATGGGACGGCCTGGTGAGCCGGCGACCTCACCTGGGCAGCGGCTGGCAGCTCGCCCGCTCGAAGAGACCCGATTGACCCACCCGAATTCCGGCGGGCCCCCCAGGATCGCGGGCGGCCAAACCCTTCCCCATTCGGCGGCCGGTGCGCTCGCCGCCGGGGCACTCTGCACGGCAATCGCCGTCTCGACGTCATCCTGGCCAATCCTGCTCGTGGGTCTGTTCGGCGTGGCGGGTGCAGCGGCCCTCGCGTGGCGACACGCAAGCCAACTCAGCGAGCGAGGCGCCTGGCTCGAAGATGCGCTGGAGCGGACCACCCTCGATGCAGACACGGCGCGCGCAGACGCCCAGGCTGCCCGCGCCGAGGCCCAGGCCGCCGACGCCACCCGCGCGGCCTTTCTCGCCAGCATGAGCCACGAGATCCGCACGCCACTCAACGGCATCCTGGGCATGGCCGACATCCTGGCCGCCACCGAGCTCGATGGTCGACAGCGGCGGCACCTGCACACCCTTCGCCGCTCGGGTGAGGTGCTGTTGCGCGTGCTGTCGGACACCCTGGAGGCCTCGGCGCTGCAGGGCTTCCGCTTCCAGCTCGCCCACGGACCGGTGCACATCGCCCGTCGCGTGCAGGCCGCCATCGACCGCCACGAAGATGCAGACTCGCCGCCCGTCGGCCTGCGAATCGACCCCCACATGCCCACCGAGGTGGCCGGCGACGCCCGGCGGTTTGAACAGCTCATCTCCATTCTGGTCGGCAATGCCGTGAAGTTCGGGGAGGGCTCGCCCATCCGCGTCTCGGTGCGTCCCACTGCCGAAGACGGCGTGCGGGTGAGCGTCACCGACGAAGGCCCCGGCATTCCCGAAGACAAGCAGCAGCAGGTCTTCGAGCCCTTTGTGCAAGGCGACGGAAGCGCGACCCGAGCGCACGGAGGTGCCGGACTGGGCCTTGCCATCGCTGCGGGCATCGTGCGGGCCATGGGGGGACAGATCGGCCTGCAAGCCGAAGCCGGCCGGGGCACCAAGGTGTGGTTCACCGTGCCCATGCCCGCATGGAGCGACAGCCAGCCCACCTTGAGGCTCCAGCGGCCCCAGCGCCGGCGCGGCCGGGGGGTGCTCGTGGTGGAGGACAACCCCGTGAGCGCGATGGTGGCCCGCGGACTGCTGGAGCGCTTCGGTCTCGACGCAAGCGTGGTCGACAACGGGGAAGGCGCGGTCGACGCCGCCCGTGCAGACACCCACGCCCTCGTGTTGATGGACTGCGAGCTGCCCGGCATCGACGGCTACGAGGCCACCCGACGGCTCCGGGCCCTCGGCGTGAAGGTGCCCATCGTGGGCTGCACCGCCAACGCCATGCCCGAGGACCGCGCGCGCTGCCTCGACGCCGGCATGGACGACTACCTGGCCAAGCCCATCCGCCTGTCCGCGCTGCGCGGTCTGCTCGCCCGCTGGGCACCCGACACCTTGCCAATGGACACCCTCACCCCCGCCGACCAGCACGCCGCGGGGCATGTGGACAGTGCGGGCACCCCTGGATAGCCTGAACAGCCTTTCAGATCTCCAGCGGGAGTGCCCCGCGATGACCGTCCCCGAATCCGCCGAAGACAACCACTCCGTCTCCCCCGAGGAGCCCGCGGTCCGCCGCATCCTCCACATCGACATGGACGCCTTCTTCGCCTCCGTCGAGCAGCGCGACAACCCCGAGCTGCGGGGCCGGCCCGTCATCGTGGGAGGTCGGCCGGGGGGCCGCGGTGTCGTGGCAGCCGCCAGCTACGAGGCCCGCAAGTTCGGGGTGCGCTCGGCGATGCCCTCGGGCAAGGCCGCCCGCCTGTGTCCCGATGCCATCTTCGTGCGGGGCCGCTTCGACGCCTACCGCGAGGCCTCCAAGGCCGTGTTCACCATCTTTCGGAGCATCACCCCCCATGTGGAGGGCCTGAGCCTCGACGAGGGCTTTCTCGACGTCACCGACCACCTCGATGGCTTTGGCACCGGCAAGGCGGTGGCCCAGCACATCCGCTTGCGCATCCGGGAGGAGGTCGGCCTCACCGCATCGGCGGGTGTCGCCCCCTTGAAGTTCGTCGCCAAGATCGCGAGCGCCCACCGAAAGCCAGACGGCCTCACCGTGGTCGCGCCCGAGCGGGTCCGCGCCTTCCTGGAGCCGCTGCCGGTGGAGAAGCTGTGGGGGGTGGGTCCAAAGACCGCCGCGCGGCTCCATACGCATGGCCTGCACACCATCGGCGACATCGCCCGGCAAGACCCCACCGCCATGTCTGCCACCTTCGGCAGTCACGGCGACCAGATCTGGCGGATGTCCCACGGCATCGACCCGCGCCGGGTGCGCGCCCGACGAGACCGCAAGTCGCGGTCGGCTGAGCGCACCTTCGCCGAGGACATCGACGACATCCACCTGCTCGACGACCACATCGACCGACTCGCCGAGCGCGTCGGCAGCGGCCTCAAGGGCTCGGGGGAGGCCGGCCGAACCGTGGTCCTGAAGGTGCGCTACGACGACTTCACCACGGTCACCCGCAGCGCCACCCTGCGCGAACCCACCGACGACGCCACCGTTCTCGCCACCGTGGGCAGCCGCCTGCTCCGCGACCGCACCGCCGCCGGCGACCGCCCCGTTCGGCTGCTCGGGCTCGGCGTGCGGGTCGACCACGAGCGCCGGTCCTCCGCCCGACAGCTCCACCTCCCCTTTCGCTGAGAGCCACCGTGTCCATGAAAGCCCTGGTCGCCCAGATGCTCGCCCTCGACCCAAGCCAGCGGGCGGCAGCCCTCACCGCCATGTCCGGCGGGCTCGATGCCCACCTGGGCCTCACCTTCACCTCCTGCGATGCCGAGCGGGTGGTGGGCCACATCGACGTCGGTCCGCAGCACACCCAGCCCTACGGTCTCGTCCATGGCGGCGTGTACTGCTCCTTGGTGGAGGCCCTCGGCTCCACGGGCGCAGCCATGGTCTTTCTTCCCCAAGGCAAGCTGCCGGTGGGCGTGGAGAACCACACCCGCTTCCTCAGCGGGGTGCGGGCCGGCACCCGACTCCACGGTGTGGCGGAGCTCAGCTCCGAACACGAGCACCGGTGCGTGTTCTCAGTGCGCATCGTGGCCAGCGACGGCACCGTGTGCGCGGAGGGCACCCTCACCGCGCGCGGACTGCCCCCCGGCACCCCGGTCGGCGGGGAGCCGGTCAGCTTGTCGGTGGGCTGAGCGCGCTCACGCCTCGGCGCCCTGCTCCTTCACCACGTCGGTGTCCACCCGTCCGTCCACCAGGCCCACCAGCCGGCGCGCATACTTCATCACGCGCGGGTCGTGGGTGGAGAAGACGAAGGTGATGCCCTGCTCGGCGTTCAGGCGCGCCATCATGTCGAGCAGCTTCTCGGAGGTGACCGAGTCGAGGTTTGCCGTGGGCTCGTCGGCCAACACCACCGCGGGCCTGGAGGCGATGGCCCGGGCGACGGCCACCCGCTGCTGCTGACCGCCGGACAGCTCGTGGGGTCGACGGTGCTCCATCCCGGCCAGCCCCACGTCGGCCAACAGCTTCATCACCCGCTCCTCGCGCTCCTTCTGGGACACCCCCTGCAAGGCCATCACCGACTCTGCATTCTCATAGGCGGTGAGCACGGGGATGAGGTTGTAGGACTGGAAGACGAAGCCGATGCGGTCGCGACGGAGCCGGGCCAACGCACGACTCGACAGCTCGCCGAGGTCGCGACCCTCCAGCTTCACGGTGCCGCCCGAGGGGGTGTCGAGTGCGCCCACGAGGTTGAGCGCGGTCGACTTGCCCGAGCCCGAGGGGCCCCACAAGGCCACGAACTCGCCCCGCTTCACGACGAGGTCCATCCCGCGTAGGGCGTGCGTCTCGACGGCGCCGGTGCGATAGACCTTGGTGACGCCCACCAGCTCGACGATGGCTTCCGACTTGGATTCTTGATTGGACATGGTCGTCCTCAGCCCTGGTTGATGGCTTCGACGGGGTTGACGCGGCCGGCCTTCCAGGCGGGGTACACGCCCGCCAGCATGGTGGCCACAACGATGGAGACAGCGATGATGACGGCGCTTTCAGGGTAGAGCCCGACCCGCAGGATCATGTCCATGCCCACACCACCGATGTCGACCGAGTTGCCCTGCTGGGCGTAGATCTCGGTCATGTCGATGCCCATGCCGTGCACATAGGAGTAGGGTCCCGCCGTGACCGCAACCGCAGACACGAGCCCGAGCGCAGCCAACATGGCGCTCTCCAACATCACCAGGCTGAACAGCTGGCCGCGGGTGTAGCCGATGGCCCGCATGATGCCGAACTCCCGGCTGCGCTCCAACACGCTCATGAACAGGGTGTTGAAGATGCCCGCTGCCACGAGCACGCCGATGATGAGCTCCATGACGCGACCGCCACCCACCTTCATCGCCACGAAGGCCTTGATCTCGGGCTGCAGCTCGTCCCAGGTGAGCACGCTGGCGTCATCGATCTTCGGGTCGAGGCGGTCGGCGACGTCGATGGTGCGGCGTCCGTCTTCGAGGAACACCGCCACCTGGGTGCTTTCGTGGGTGCCATAGCCAACGGTGCGCTTGAGGATGCCGAGGGGAAGCAACACAAGGGCGGCATCGGTGCTGGGCGCGCCCGTGGTGACGGTGCCGGTGAGGCGCTCCATCCCGCTCACGATCTCGCCCCCGCGGTCGGTGATGGTGTAGACGACCTTGTCGCCGAGCTCGAGCTGCAGGTTCTCGGCCAGGATGGACCCCACCACGATGCCCCGGCTGTCGGCGCTCTCGAACAGCTCGCCTTCGTCGAGGTGCTCGGTGAACTCCATGGTCTCGGGCGTCTCGACGGCGGGGTCGAAGGCGATGAAGAAGGCGCCGAAGCTGTCGCGGGCCGTCGCCACCATCATCGGACCGCTGATGCGCTCCACCGCACGCACCACCTCGGCATCGCTCTCGGCGGTCGCGCGCTTGGCATCGGTGCCGGTGACCGAGCGCGTGAGGGTGGGACGGTCCATGTACTCGGAGTGCTGCACGGTGACGTGTCCGGCACCGAGGCGGGCGGCGTTGTCGATGAAGTCGGCGAAGGACTGGTCCTGCATGCCGGTCATCATCACAGCCATGAAGCCACCGAAGGCGATGGACGCCAACGTGAGCAGGGTGCGTCTCTTCTGCCGCCACAGGTTGCGCCAGGCGAGGGCGACAAGCTTGGGTCCGGGCATGGGGGGCTCCTTCGGAGTCGCATCGAAAGGGAGGGGGGGCCGACTGCCTACTGGTGGTGCATGGCCTCGACAGGGCGCACCCACGCGGCCTTGAGGGCCGGGTAGATCACCGCGCCGAAGGCGATGAAGTACAACATGACGACTGGGACGGAGGCCGTGTCGACGCTGTAGCGCCCGTGCCACACAGCGGGCATGGTCATGCCGGCCATCTGCACGCCACCCAACACACCGACATCGATGCCGTGGGTCTGCAGGTACCACATGAAGGGGGCCGCCAGCAGCACCCCGATGCCGGTGGCGACCGTGGCCTGCAGCATGGCCTCACCCGCCATCATCGCCACGATCTGGAGGGGACCATAGCCGATGGCCTTGAGCACCCCGAGCTCCTTGATGCGCTCGAAGACGGCCATGAGCATGGCATTGAGGATGAGGATGCCCACCGCGAAGTACACGATGAAGTACATCACCACCACGACGCCTTCGACGCTCTGGAGCCACTGGGCGAGCATGGGCTGCAGCTCGCTCCAGGTCATCACGTCATTGGCAGGTCGCTCGGATGAGTCTGGATCCAACACTGCCGGCACGCCTGCCACCGCCTGCACAAATGCCTTGGCTTCCGACAGCGGCATCCCGTCCGGCCGCCGGATGAGGATGCGGTGGGCGCCCTCGGGGAACACCATCAGCTCGCGAAAGGCCGACTCCGTCATCAGGATGGCGCCGCGGTCCATGCTGGCCGCCACCGACATCAGCACGCCGCGCACCGTGTACAGGTCGTTGGCCACGCTGCCGTCGGTGCCTTGGGACAGCACCACCACCTCGTCGCCGAGGCCGATGCCGAGCGTGCGGGCGAGCCCCCGCCCGATGACCACCTCTCCGGGTGCAGAGTCGTCGAGCCAGGCCCCTTCAGCGATGGCCCCCGCGAGCGCGAGCGTGTTCGCATCGCGCACAGGGTCGACCCCGACGAGGCTCACGCCCGACGACACCTCTCCCGCTCCGGCCAGCCCGCCGCCATAGAGCCGCGGCGTGGCCCGATAGCCGGCCGCTTCGAGCTGCTCGACCATCTCATCGGCACCCTGCACCGCTTCGTAGAGCGACGGACGCATCAGGTAGCCGTCGGCGAAGATCTGCAGATCGCCGAGATCGGTCTGCACGGCGTCGTCTTCCATGTCGGAGATCATGCCGACGACGAGGCCGGAGTACAGCAGCTCCACCACGAGGGCGAGGGTCATGGCGGCGATGGTGAGGCCAGACCGGCGGGGGTTCCGCCAGACGTTTCGCCAGGCCATCTTGAACAGGGTCATCCGTTCGCTCCGGGCTACGAAGCGGTTGTATCGCGACGGATGACCGTTCGGTCACTTTGTGTTCACCCGCGCTGAGGCAGAGCAGCCCCCCCCCCACCGAAGATCGACGCAGATGCACGCCGTGACCCAGATCTGGTGGATGAATTGTGCGCCTGCGCATTGAGCTCGTGGAGGCGACCGGGCACAGTCTGGGTGGACCTGTGGGTGCCTGCCTGTGCGTGTCGTGTGTGCGACCCTGCGTGTCCACCGCCCCATCCCGGAGCCCCCATGCGCCGCAGTCCCCTCTCCTTCGGTCTCCTGCTCCTGTGGTTGGTGCCCGGCTGCATGCTCGGCGGACAGGAGGGCGAGGACCTCAAGGGCGGTGACACGGGCATCGGCGAGGGCGAGGGCGAGGGCGAGGGCGAGGGCGAGGGCGAGGGCGAAGGCGAAGGCGAAGGCGAAGGCGAGGGTGAGATCGACTTCGAGGCCATCGCTGAGACCTCGGTGGAGGGCGACTACCAGGTCGACGTCGTTGCCGACGGCGAGGTCCTCTGCCAGGCGACCTGGGTGTCCTCCGGAGCTCAGGTGGATGGTCACTGCCCGGACTGCAGCTACGGCTTGTCGGTCGAGCGGGTGATGGAGACCGATACCTGTGGATTCACCGGCCTCGAGGAGTGGGAGGTGGTGTTGTCCTTTCCCTATGCCTATGGGGACGTGGACCACATGATGTATTGGTCGGACTACGGCGGTGGCGCCTGGTATCCGGTGACCACCATCGACAGCATGGGAGAGGGAGCTCTGGCGCACACCGGCCGCACCGACGACTACGCCTATGGCGACGGGACCTACTACTACTTCGGCTACCAGGGCGAGTACACCTACTCGGGCTTCGTCAACCCGGGCGCGTATCCCGTCGGCGACTGAGTCCCGTCGCAGGCGCGGCCCGACCCTCCAAAGCGCCCGCGAAACGCGATGAAATTCGCCTGCTGGAGGCCCTTCCGAGCCTGTGCAATGGACCGCAAGGCGGCGGCACCCTACCATCGCCGGACCACTCGTCCTGTGGGGACCGCATGCTGTTCGCCCTCATCAGTGTTGGACTGGCCGCAACGCTGTCGGTCGACCCTTCCGTGTCCACCGCCTACGCCACCATCCAGGACGCCATCGACGACGCCGTCGACGGGGACACCATCACCGTGGTGGCCGGCACCTTCTCGGAGTGCCTGGACACCGGGGGCGTCTCGCTGAGCATCGTCGGGGACGGCCCCACGACCACTGTGTTGGATGCGGGGGGACTCTGCGCCTACGCCCTGCAGATCGACGCCGGCGAGACGGTGGAGCTGGAAGGGATGCAGCTCCGAAACGGCGGCTGGGACGGCATCCTGGTCGACAGCTCCACTCTGGTTGCCGCCGACATCCGGGTCGATGACTCCGCTGCCAGCACGCCCACCCAGACCGCCATCCGCGTGGAGGGTGGAACCCTGGAGCTCTCCAACGCCTCCTTCGTGGGCCTCGACGGCACCAGCGACCACATCGAGGCCGACAGCAGCGACCTGACCCTCACCGAGTGCGTGTTCGACAGTCCAGCCACGGCCTCCGACACCGCCTATGTGTGGGTCGAGTCGAACAGCACGGTGGTGTCGTCGACCAACACCTTCAGCGACCACTCCGGTCGGGCCTTCGACCTCGACGCATCGACCCTCGACAGCAGCGGGGACACCTTCGACTCGCTGGGCACCAACTCGTGGGGCATGGGCATCCTGGCCGCCTACAAATCGACCATCACGATGACGGGTGCCGAGGCGAACGCCGTGGGCCAGCCCTGGACCATGCCCAACTACCCCTACGCACCGATCTGTGTCAGATCCTCGACGCTGCACCTCTCCAACGCCAACTTCTCATCCTGCGGGGGCGGATACGGAGGCGTGTTGCTCGCCGGCGCCGCGACGGTCACCGTGGACACCGTCACGTCGGACAACGGGGACGCCTACCAGGGAGGGTTTGCCTGGCTAAGCGAAAGCGACGTCAGCATCACCGATGTCACGGTCACAGATAGCAGCGCGAACCATGGCGGCGCCATCTACGCGACGGACTCCACCGTGACTGGAGCTGGCCTCACATTCGACAGCAACCAAGGCAACCACGGGGGCGATGTCTACACCGATCGCTACAGCACGGTCGCCCTCACCGACTACAACGCCACCGGCGGCACCAGCAGCCTGGGGGGCTCCATCTATTCGGCGGCCGACCGGCTCACCCTCGACGGCTGCACCATCACCGGCGCCTACGCCAGCATCCGGGGCGGGGCCATCCTCGCCCAGGGTGAGCTGTCCATCAATGACTGCAGCATCTCCGGCAACGAAGGCGACGATGGCGGCGGCGTGTATGTCCACGACGGCGACGCCGACGTGGACATCTCGGCGAGCGCCTTCTCCGACAACACCGCATCTTCGGGCAGTGGCGGCGCTGTCTACATCCGCGGCGGCAGCTCCGGCAGCGCGTCCTTGTCCGTCTACGACACCGTGTTCGAGTCCAACACAGCAGACAACAACGGGGGCGCCCTCTATGGCTACCAGGTGGGCGACCTGCGCATCGAGGCGTCGCGCTTCATCGAAAACGACGCCAACCTGGGGGGAAGCTACGGACACGGCGGCGGACTCCACCTTCGCGACACTGACGCGGTGGTGGTCTACAGCAACCTGTTCTGCGGAAACACCGCGGCCGACGGTGGTGGCGCCTATTGGACCACCGACGCGACCTCGAGCACCGCCGACGACTGGTCCCACAACATCTTCCTGGAAAACAGCGCCTCCTCGCGGGGTGGCCACCTCCATGTAGACGATGCGGCTGTGGTCAGCTTCGACCAGAACACCCTGCTGGGCGGGTCCTCGGTGGGCTACGGAGGCAGCGTCTATGCAGCGGACCTCGGCGGGGACTTCACCCACAACATCGTGGCCTACACAAGCGCGGGGCATGGCATCTACGGCGACGCCACCACCGCCTCGTCCACCAGCTTCCAATACAACGACTGGTACAGCAACACATCGCAGCACACCGATGGCTGGCTGTCCTTTTCGACCACCGGCAGCGGCAACCTGGAGGACGACCCGGGCTTCGGCTCGCTCACCTTGGACGGCGACTGCACCAACGACGACCTCAGCCTGTCCTCCACCTCCAGCCTCGTGGACGGCGGCGACCCGAGCGTGACCGAGAGCGACGGGACTGTGGTCGACATCGGCGCAGACCCGTCCACCTACACCGACCCCACCGGCTCCGACCGCGATGGGGATGGGTGGACGATTGCAGATGACTGCAACGACCGAGACGCCGCCATCTTCCCCGGCGCCACCGAGAGCTGCGACGGCGAGGACAACGACTGCGACGGCGACATCGACGAGTCCGGCGCCACCGGCGAGACCACCTTCTACCTCGACGCCGATGGCGACGGCTACGGCGTGGCCACCACCACCACCGACGCCTGCGACGCGCCCTCCGGCTACACGGACAACACCTCCGACTGCGACGACTCCGACGCCACTGTCCACCCCGGGGCCACCGAGAGCTGCGACGGCGAGGACAACGACTGCGACGGCGACATCGACGAGTCCGGGGCCACCGGCGAGACCACCTTCTACGCCGACACCGACGGCGACGGCTTCGGCGATGCGGCGGCCACCCTCGACGCCTGCGTCCTGCCTTCCGGCTACTCCGCGGTCGACACCGACTGCGACGACACCAGCGCCTCCACCTGGCCGGGAGCCCCGGAGACCTGGTACGATGGCGTGGACGCCGACTGCGCTGGAGACAGCGACTACGACGCAGATCTCGACGGCTTCGACAGCGACGCCCACGGGGGCACCGACTGCGACGACACCAGCGCCACCACCTGGCCCGGAGCCACCGACGACTGGTACGACGGCATCGACGCCGACTGCGCCGGAAACAGCGACTACGACGCCGATGCCGACGGCCACGACCTCGGCCCCGACTGCGACGACACCGACCCCACCGTCCACCCGGGGGCCGACGACGCCTGGTACGACGGCCTCGACGACGACTGCGCCGGAAACAGCGACTACGACGCAGACTTCGATGGCCACGACCTCTCCGTGGACTGCGACGACACCGACCCGGCCATCCACCCTGGCGCACCCGACGACTGGTACGACGGCATCGACGCCGACTGCGCCGGAAACAGCGACTACGACGCAGACTTCGATGGCCACGACCTCACCGACGACTGCGACGACACCGACGCCGCCATTCATCCCGGCGCGCCCGACGACTGGTACGACGGCGTGGATGCCGACTGCGCCGGCAATGATGACCACGACGCCGATGCCGACGGCTTTGTCCGAGATGACGACTGCGACGACACCGATCCGGCGGTCCACCCGGGCGCCACGGACGACTGGTACGACGGCGTGGATGCCGACTGTGCCGGAAACAGCGACCACGACGCCGACCTCGATGGATACGACCTCGGCGACGACTGCGACGACACCGACCCCGCAATCCATCCCGGGGCAGCCGACGACTGGTACGACGGCGTGGATGCCGACTGCGCCGGAAACAGCGACCACGACGCCGACCTCGATGGATACGACCTCGGCGACGACTGCGACGACACCGACGCGGCGGTCCACCCGGGCGCCACGGACGACTGGTACGACGGCCTCGACTCCGACTGCGCCGGCAACGACGACTACGACATGGACGGCGATGGCTTCACCAGCGACGCCCACGGCGGCACGGACTGCGCCGACCACAACAGCCAGGTCTACCCACGGGGACCCCGCGACCCGCTCGATGGCACGACCTCGGACTGCGGGCGGGACCCGGGCGAGGACAAGTCATCGGGATGTGCGACTGCGCCGTCGCCGGTGGGTTGGCTCTGGCTGACGGCCTTCGTTCCGTTGGTGGGAAAGCGTCGGAGGTTGTGAGCTACTCCACCGACGCCCGCAGGTCGGCCCGGTCGACGTCCTTCGAAAACAGCGGCGGCTCGCCAATCGGCGCATCCACGCTCACCCAGCTCGGTCCGGTGTGGCTGTCGCCGGTCCACACATGCACCCAGGTCCCCTCGGGCAGGTAGACGTCGCGCTCGGTCATGCCCTCATGCAACACAGGGGCCACCAGCAGGTCGGAGCCCAACAGATACTGGTCGCTCAGTCCATACGTCTCGACATCGTCGGGGTAGTCCAACATGAGGTGGCGCACGATGGGGGCGCTGGTGGTCTGGGCGGCCTCTCCCAGTGCAATCAGCTCGGGGGCCAGCGCGGCGTGGAGCTTCGACATGGCGGCGAAGTGGGCGGTGGTCTCGGCGTCGGCGTCCCAGCGCCAGTTCTCGTCGCGCTCGTTGCCGTCGTGGGTGCGCATGAAGGGCGACAGGGCCCCCAGCTCGGTCCAGCGGAGGTAGAGCTCCTTGGTGGACGGGCCGCCCGAGAAGCCCGCGATGTCGTGGGTGACGTAGGGCTGGCCGGACATGCCGAGGGACAGCATCGCGGGCACCACCGTGGGCAGGCCGTCGTGCTCGAGGAAGTCGGCCTCCTGGTCGCCGTTCCAGTGGATCATGGCGACTCGGTGTACGCCGGTCCAGCCCGAGCGGGCGTACATCAGCCAGTCGCCATCGGGACGCACCTCGTCCATCACCTCGCGGGTGAGCTCCTGCCACAGCTCGGGGTAGCGATTGTGCACGGCGGCGGCGTCCTCTCCGGAAGCAAGGGAGGCGTCGAGGGGCAACCACTCGGCGAAGTCGGCCATCCAGCCATCGAGCCCGAGGTCGACGACCGCTGCACGCAGGTGGTCTTTGATGTAGGTGCGGGCAGCCTCGGAGGTGAGGTCGGCGGTGGTCATGCTGCCGCGGGGGCCGATGAAGGTGTAGACCTCGCCCGTGTCGGGGTGCAGGGGCAGCATCCCGCCGGCCTCCATGTCGTCCCAGTGCTCCAGGATGGGGTCGACGAAGGGATTGACGTAGCCGACCACCCGGTAGCCGCGTCCCTTGAGCTCGGAAAAGAAGGCCGCGATGCCCGGGTACAGCTCGTCTTCGTCGGCCACCCACCGGTACTGCACACCGTAGCCGCCCCCCACGTTCTCCCGGCGACCGGTCCAGTCCTGCACCCAGAGCGTGGAGGCGACAATGCCCGCGGCTTCGATGCTGTCGACGAGCTCGCCAACCACCTCGGTGCCGCCCTGGGCGCACATCCACGCGCCGTCCCAGGCCCAGTCGGGGGGCATGGCGGGCCGGCCCACCACCTCGCCGAGGCGGGCGATGACGTCGAGGGGACCGTCGCCGTGGAGCACAGACACCGACAGGGGGGCGCCGTGCATCACCTCGATGCTGGCGACGGCGGGGTCGGCGAGGCAGAGGTCGACGTTGGTGCGGTGGTCGGTCTCCACGAGAACGCCGTGCCCGCGGGCATCCAGATACCAGGGCATCGGGAAGTAGGTGGTGTTTTCGTCGCCGTCGAAGGACCAGGCCTCGCCGTCTCGTCCGATGCCCTGCTCGCTCACCAGCAGCGGGAAGGCCTCGCCCTTGCGGTCGAGGCTGCCGTACTGTTCGCCCCAGCCGAAGAAGGTGCCGTCGTCGTCGCAGGCGGCCTGGAGCACGACCGCGGAGGTGTCGGTGTCGCTGTCGATGGACAGGGTGGTGCGACCGCCCGAGTGGGCGATGGTGAGGCTGGCCGAGGCGCCCGTGTCGGTGGAGTAGGACAGCGTGACGGTGCCGTCGGACTCGGAGGTGCTGTCGAGGGCGGGCGTGTGGTCGGTCTGGCCCGAGCGATCGAAGCGCCACATGCCGAGCGCGGCCTCGGTGGTCTCCTCCACGTCGCGCAGCAGGAAGGGGGCCCCGGCCGGGGTGGCGAAGGTGCGGTCGCCGTCGACGAGGACAATGAGGCTTCCGTCGGCTTCGAGGACGAGCTCGACGCCGGGAGACAGGGTCCAGGCTTCGGAGCCGGAGGTGGACTTGTCGGGGTCGGTCCCACAGCCCACCAACAGGCCTGCGAGGGTGGGTGCCAGCAGGCAGCGTCTCATCGCGTCCTCCGCTTGCGGCGGCCAAACTGCGACAGACCGCCCGCTTACAGCCGATTAGCCCAGGCCCGGTCCACCAGGATCCAGAATTCCCCAGATCCCGGTGACACCTCCAACGAGCCGCGGTGTTCTTCCAACCGACGGCCCGAGGGTGCGGCCTGAAGCCCTGCCGGGGCGACCACCGGAGCGCGCGTGAGCGTAGACGTCGAGGCGCTGTACACGAAGTATGGACCCATGGTCCTGCGCCGTTGCACGCGTCTGCTGAAGGACGAGGAGCAGGCCATGGAGGCGATGCAGGACACCTTCGTGAAGGTCATCCGCTACCAGCATCGGCTCAACGACGAGGCGCCGTCCTCGTTGCTGTACCGCATGGCCACCAACACCTGCCTCAACAAGATCCGCAGCAAGGGACGCCGTCCCGAAGACGCCGACTCCGAGCTGGTGGCCCGCATCGCTGCCGTGCCCGATGGCACTGGCCAGCCCATGGCCCGCATCCTGCTCGACCGCATCTTCGCGCGAGAGCAGGAGTCCACCCGCACCATGGCGGTGCTGCACCTGCTCGACGGCATGACGCTGCAGGAGGTCGCCGACGAGGTGGGCATGAGCGTGTCTGGGGTGAGAAAGCGCCTGCGCACGCTGAAGAAGCATGTGGCCGAGCTGGAAGGAGTGTGAGATGACCTCGCCGGACAAGTCCAACACGCAGGTGAGCGTGCCCGACTGGCTCCTGGAGCGGTACGCGCTGAACGAGCTGCCCGCGGAGCGTCTCGAGGCGCTGCGGCTGCAGATCGAGGCCGACCCCGAGCTCGCAGCCCGTCTGCGCGACCTCCGCAACCACAACCGGGCCGTGCTCATGCAGCACCCGCCCCGAGTGGTGGCCCGACAGATCGAGCGCCGGGCAGGTGTGGTCCCCGCTCGCAAGGCACGCAGCGGCTGGTGGATGGCTGCGCCCGTGGTGGCCATGGCCGCGGTGGCGCTGTTCTTCGTGGGCCCGCACAACGGCTCCGACCCCGACGTGCTGGCGAAAGGACGGGCAGGCGGCACGGTCTACGAAGACGCCCCTGAGCTGCGCATCTTCCGGGCAGACGACGGCGAGCTCGTGCCCGGTGATGTGGCCGGCGCCGGCGACGTGCTGGGCTTTCGCTACCACGCCCAGGGCCGCGACTTCGGCGCGCTGCTGAGCATCGACGGGGCCGGCGTGGTGACCCTGCACATGCCCGAGACGGTCGGCGGTCCCCTCGACCTCGACGACGGCCTGGTCACCGTCAACCTCGGCTATGAGCTGGATGACGCACCCGGCTTCGAGCGTTTCTTCCTGGTGCTGTCCGAGTCCCCCTTCGACCTCGACGCAGTGCTGTCCGCAGCCCGCCAGCTTGCCGATGGCGACGCCGAGACCGGTCGTCTGGAGCTCGACACCCAGCTCGAAGTGGTCGACTTCGTGGTCGACAAGGACCGCAGATGACCGCTTCACAGGCCATATTGAGTCCACCTCGGGTCCCGGGGGGAGCATGATGCGCGCGACCCTCCATTCCGCCGCCCTCGCATTCGGGCTGGCCCTGTCTGCCGCCGCTGCCGAGCCCGCGCTCGCTGCAGACGGCGGCGTTCGTCGTTTCGCCCTGGTCATCGGCGCCAATGACGGCGGTCCGGAGCGGGCCACCCTGCGCTTCGCCGAGACCGACGCACGCACCGTCGCGGGCGTGATGACCGAGCTGGGCGGGGTGTCCCCCAGTGACCGGGTGCTGGTACTCGACCCTGACAAGGCCAGCCTCATCGTGGCCCTGGGCGAGCTGCGTCGAAGAATCGAGGCGGTCGACGGGCAGCGCACCGAGGTCATCGTCTACTACTCGGGCCACTCCGACGAGCGGGGGCTGCTGCTGCGCACCCAGCGCTTCACCTACAAGGAGCTGCGGGAGGCGCTCGCCAACCTCGACAGCGACGTGCGCATCGCCATTCTCGACTCTTGTGCCTCGGGTGCCATGGTCACGGGCAAGGGCGGTCGACACGTCGCCGGCTTCCTCGACAACGAAGCCAACCGGGTGGCCGGCCACGCCTACCTCACGTCGAGCGCCGCCGACGAGATCTCCCAGGAAGCCGCCAGCCTGGGTGGGTCCTACTTCACCCACGCGCTGGTCACCGGTCTGCGCGGCGCCGCCGACGTCAACACAGACAACCTCGTCACCCTGAACGAAGCCTACCGCTTCGCCTTCGAGGAGACCCTCGCCCGCACCGAGTCGTCTCGCTTTGGCGCTCAGCACGCCAACTTCGACATCCAGCTGTCGGGCTCCGGCGACCTGGTGATGACCGACCTGCGCGACCGCACCGCCACCATGCGCCTCGACTCCGCCATGGCGGGTCGGGTCTACGTGCGCGACGACGACGGGCGACTGGTGGCCGAGCTCGGAAAGACGCCCGGGCGCGAGGTGGCTCTGCTGCTGGAGCCCGGCCGGTACAAGGTGAAGCTCGAGCACGACGACCAGACCTACGGTGGCAGCGCCCGGGTGGACGGCGCCAGCCCCGCCTATGTGGCCTTCGCCGACCTGCAGCCCACCGCAATGGTGGCCACGGTGGCCCGCGGCGGCACGGAGGACTCCGGCCTCGCCGACACCATCACCCGCGTGGTGGACGGCGCCCTCGCCACCACCGATGCGGTCGACGTCGACGTGATCGCGCACGGCGACACCCTCCGCGGCACTGCCCTCGGCCTCGGCCTCACCCGCTACACCGGCGATGTCACAGGGGCTCAGCTCGCGCTCGGGGCCAACTCGGCCGGCGGGGAGTTCGAGGGCGTGCAGATCGCAGTGGGCGGCAACCTCGCGGCTGGCGAAGCGGCCGGCGTGCAGGGCAGCACCGGCATCAACGTCACCGGCAGCTCCCAGGGCCTGGCGCAGTTCTCGGCTGGCGTGAACATCAGCGAGCAAGGCGGCCGCGGCACCCAGTTCACTTCGGGCGCCAACATCTCCGGCGGCGACTTCGACGGTGTGCAGGGCAGCGCGGGCACCAACATCACCGGCGGCGACCATGCCGGTGCCCAGCTCACCGCAGGCGCGAACATCGTAGGCGGCGCGATGCAGGGGGCCCAGGTGGCCGCGGGCGTGAACATCGCCCACGGGCTCGCCGGCTACCAGGGTGCGGTGCTCAACATCGCCGGCAACGGCCGCGGCACCCAGACCGGGGTGATGAACATCGCGGGCGACTTCGACGGCGCCATGGTGGGCGTGGTGAACATCGCCAAGAGCACCGACGCCCCTGTGGGTGTGCTCAACATCATCGGCGACGGCATCCACGCGGTGGAGCTGGGGACTCTGAACGGCGACCTCGCGGGCACCCTCAAGCTCGGCGGACGCAACGTCTACACCAGCTACAGCGGCGTGTACGGGCCCGACCGGGCCGACATGATGGGCGACTGGCAGGTGGGCATCGCCTTTGGCGGACGAAGCGACGGTGGCTTCTTGTTGTCCGACCTCGACGTGGGCGCCGACTGGATGGGCGAAGGCGCCATCGGTCCCAACGACGGCACGCTCACCAACATCATCGCGCCCCGCATCCGCCTCGCCCTGGCCATCCCGCTGTTCGACGGGCACATCTCCCCCTACGCGGCGGGCAAGGTGTCCATGGGCATCGCCCTCGATGACACCCGCATCCTGCCGGCGCACCTGACCGAGTGGGAGGTGAACCCGCAGATCGGGCTGTGGCCATCGGGTGAGCTCGGACTGCGGATGGCTCTGTAGGGCACCACACGGATAGGCTCGGGCGGCTGGAGGTCGCCATGAGCCGAGTCGTCCGAACCGTGCTGAGCACCGTCGTCTTGCTCACGTCGACCTCGGCGCTGGCCACCCCGCCCGACATCTTCCACGCCACGGTCACCCCCGAGTGCACCTCCAAGACCGCACTCGCGGTGTCGCTGCGGTCCCGCTTCAACCAGGGCTCCCACTACATGGTGGAGACCAACTGGCGCCTGGTGCTGGTGGAGCCGGACGAGGCACGCATCACCCCCGTCGACCTGGGCACCCTCGAGCAGGACTGGATCGACGCCGACGGCGACCAGACCGACCCCAAGCTCACCTGGACCACTCCCGCGGCCAACCCCATCCAGGTGCTGCAGGACTGGGGCATGACCGACTGCGAGCCCCAGGTCCACACCCTGGTGCCCGAGTGGATGAGCGCCCGCCTCGACCCGGAGAACGGCCGGCTGGAGCTGGTGTCCGGAGAGCACCGAAAGAGCGTGACAGTGAGCATTGTCGACATTCGCAGGGAGGCGGAGACCTGGCGGGCGCCCAGCGGTCCCACCCCCTTTTCCAAGCTGGACCGGTGGTCCCCCGCCGAGCATCCCGTGGAGCAGAAGGCCGGTCCCGTGCTGGCTGTGGGCGGGCATGCGGTCGCCTTCTTCCACATGTCCGACCCGCTCGAGCAGTCCACCATCCTCGCCATCGCGCCCACCGAGGCGCTCGCCCATGCCCGGTCGTGGATGCACAACGCCGTGGGCCTCGACCACCACCGCGCCGGCGACTTCAAGGCATCGGTGGACTGGTTCTCCAGGGCGGTGGCCATCGCGCCCGGCAACACCACCGCCCGCTTCAACCTCGCCTGCGCATGGGCGAAGCGGGGAGAGGTGCGCCAGGTGGTCGAGGCCCTCGGGGCACTCGTCGAGGTGGACGGCATGGGCGTGAAGGTGGACAAGGACGGAGACTTCGACGCCGTGCGCAGCCACCCGGACTTCCTGGAGGTCCGCGCGCGGCTCCAATGACTCAGAGGCCCGCCAGCACCGTCACCAGAACCGGGATGCAAGCGCCGAGCACCACGACCGCGAACAGAGCCCGGCGGAGCAGGCGCTGGCCCGACCCCTCGGACGCCCGCGTGACCGCAAGCACCCGGGCGTAGTCATCCGACAGCACGAAGCGTCCCTTCGCGCCGAGCAGGGTGACGAGGCCGCAGATGCCGAGAAAGGTCCCCACCGGGAAGAGCGGGAGAAGCACCGACGAGGCCAGCAACCCCGCATGCCGAGCCGACGGGGACAGCTGCCACAGCCGCACGCCAAGGGCGCCGAGGAGCGCCCCCACCAGGAGCAGCACGCAGCCGAGCACCACCGTCGCCGCCATGCTGAAGACGGGGTGATTGACGAGCAGGCGAAAGAGGGCCAGGCCGAGCTGGTAGAGGCCACCGCTGCCGAGCAGAGCGCCACCTCCCGCAAAGACGAGCCCCATGGTCTGCACGCTCTGTTCGGCGCGGGCGTGCCTGGCCCGGATGGCGAAGGCCGCCGCATCGGGCCCGTGCTCCAGCTCGGCACTCGGCGGCGCGTAGGGGTCGTCCATCCGGCGAAGGCTACCCCAAGAAGGGAGACACCCGGCCGCAGGGGCCGGGTGTCATACGCGGTGGGACTGGATTCGTCGGGGAAAGCAGCCGGACCGCCTCAGCGTCTCGCGGCGGCCCTATGCACCTGCTGTGCCAAAGTTGAGCAGGCACCGAAAACAGTGAATGGCACAGTGTCCACCGCCACACTTCCAATTCTATTGCACCCCTATGAGCGCCAAACCGCGACATCTGTGTCAGAGCACCGCCGCTCGTACTCCATGTACGGATCTGCGTCACATTGCCGTCACGGAAGGGCCCGACAGACCCGACAGACCCCGAATCTGGGGATGTGGCGAGAGCCGGGTATCTGTGATGCCTTTCGACAATCCGAGACAGAATTGGCCGTGGAACGCTGTTCCTCGCGGCGCGAATCCAGGCGGGAGCAACCGGGACACTGGTGTCAACGCTCCAACGGCTCGGCCTCGGGAAGCTCGGGGACAACCGGCGGACCCAGCTCGTTGAGAATGTCGGTGTTGCGCATCAGCACGACTTCTTCCCCGAATCCCACCCGGGTGTCCATCGGACCGACCGGCCCCCTCAGCACCCCGGGTCCCGCCAACAGAGCGACCGTGGTGCCCTCACGAAGGCTGTGGGCCTTGCGCAGCTTGTGTCCCGCCGACCAGTCGGCTGCCCAGCGGTCCAGGACTGGACGCACCCGGTCGTCTCGAAGCGCCCACACGAGGGCCACGGCCACGCCCAGAGGCCAGGCCGCCCAGAGCCCCTGTCCCACCAGAGCGAGGCCCGCGACCACCATCGCGGCGAGGTGGACCTGCTCCGAGCGCCTCGACAGAGCCTGCCGGACCGACGGATCGCGGGTCTTGTCGGCCTGCACCAGAAGCACCCGACGGTGGTGGTCGCCCACGCCCAGGGCCAGCAGGCAGCCCAACAGCGGGTAGACCGCCTCCGCCATCCGCGAGGTGGCCGCGCGCAGCGACGCTGTAGACGCACCGTCGAAGAGGGCCGGCAGCATCAACACGAACACCATCACGCCGGACAACAGGCCCGCGATGCGCGCCCAGTCGAAGCCCGGCCGGGCCTCGGTGGGGGGCTGGAGGCCCGCGTGGGTGAGGCCAGAGCGCACCACCCGACCGAGCACCATGGAGACCACCACCACCAGCATCGCCTCGCCTACGGTGGCCATCGGGCCGAGCAGCTCGTTGGGAAGGCCGGGAAGGGTCGTCTCTGCGGGCATCTCACCTCCAGGTCCAGCGGGGAGGACAGAGCAACGCGCGGGTGCCCCGTCCCCATGCACACCCCCCTGGGATAGCCCGGGGGCCATGTCCACACCGTCGATCGCCACCGCACTCTGGTCCGTCGCTCCCGGGCGCGCGGAGCTGCGGGATGAGCCTCTGCCCGAACCGAAGGCCGGACAGGTGCGCGTGCGCATGGTCCGCAGCGGCATCAGCCGGGGCACCGAAGCGCTGGTCCTGCACGGCCGGGTGCCCGACAGCCAGGTGGAGGCCATGCGGGGTCCCCACCAGCAGGGGGAATTCCCCTTTGCCGTGAAGTACGGCTACATGGCGGTGGGGGTGGTCGAGAACGGTGATCTGACGGGCAAGCTTGTCCACTGTCTCCATCCGCACCAAGACCGCTTCGTGGTGGACCGCAGCGCAGTCGTGCCCGTTCCCGAGGGAGTTCCTGCCCGCCGTGCCGTGTTGGCCGCCAACATGGAGACCGCGCTCAACGGCGTGTGGGATGCCCGTCCCGGCCCCGGCGACCGGATCTGCGTGGTGGGCGGCGGCGTGGTGGGCTGCCTGGTCGCGTGGCTGCTCGGACAGATCCCGGGCACCCAGGTTGTGCTGGTGGACACGCTGGCGGGTCGGGCCGGCACGGCGGCTGCCCTCGGAGTCTCCTTCGAGCTCCCCGAAGATGCGCCTCCCAACTGCGATCTGGTGGTCCACACGAGCGGAGCTCCCGCCGGCCTGCGCACGGCCCTGGCGGCGGCAGGCACCGAGGCCACGGTGCTGGAGATGAGCTGGTACGGCGACCGCCCGGTGCCTGTGATGCTGGGCGAGGCCTTTCACAGCCGGCGGCTGGTGCTCCGGTCATCGCAGGTCGGGCGCATTCCGGCCCACCGCACTGCCCGCTGGTCGTATCGACGGCGCATGGGGGTCGCGCTGAAGCTCCTCGAAGACGACGCCCTCGACGTTCTTCTCGACGGACAGACCCCGTTCTCCCGGCTGCCCGCCCGGCTCGCGGAGATCTGCGACAAGCCCGGGGTGCTCTGCCACAGCGTGGTCTACCCCCACGCGGACGTTGGCCCATGACCACCTGCGCGCTGGTGGTGCCCGGCGGACCGATGGGGCGAACGGGCGGCACCTTGTACGGCCAGCACCTGCTCGCCGGCCTGCGACAGCTCGGTCACCGCGTGCAGGTGGTGACCTTGGACGACCGCTGGCCCTGGCCGCGTGAGCCCGACCGCCACGTCCACAGGCTCGGCAGGCTTGAACAGGGTCTGCCATTGCTCGTGGACGGCCTGCTGTGGACGGGGCTCGCCCCTGCCCTCGGTCCCGTCCTCCCCCGCCACCCCTGCACCGTGATCGTGCACAGCCCCCTGTTTCGGGAGACCGGCCTCACAACCGTGCAGCGCGCGCGTCTGTTCGACGCCGAGGCCGAGGCGCTGCAGCTTGCGCAGCACATCGTCGGCACCGGCGGTCCAACCGTTCGGGACCTTCGGGCGCAATTCGGCTTGAAGGCCCACTGCATCGAGCCTGGCATCCACCCCCGTCCACCTGCGCCCGCCAGCGACCCGACTGCGCTGGCCTGCCTCGCGACGGTCACCCCCCGCAAAGACCACCCTTTCCTCCTGAAGGTCCTCTCCGAGACCGTTCTCCGCAACCATCGCCTGGCCTGTGCTGGCTCGTTGGCGCGCTCGCCCACCCACGCCATTCGCTGCCAGGCCCTGGCGGAGACGCTGTCGGTGGCCGACCGCACCACCTGGCATGGGGAGCTGGGCCCAGGTCCCCTCGCCCACCTGCTCGACCACACGGGCACTCTCGTGCAGACCGCACACTATGAGGCCTACGGCATGGCCATCGCAGAGGCCGTGGCCGCGGGGATTCCGGTGGTGAGCCGACCAGCCGGAGCCCTGGAGGGCGCCTGCGGAGAGGCCGCCGTCATTGTAGACACCGACGACCCCGCCGTCTTCGCCGAGGCCATCCACGACCTCGACCACACGGGCCTGCGACGAATCGCCCGGCGCATCGCGCCCACTCTGCCAGGCTGGAAGGCGGTCGCCGGCCGCTTCAGCTCAGAGGTCCTCGGCGGGCGTCTGGTCTGACAGCAGAAAGGACGAGCGGGCCACCAGCTCCTGGGGCACCGGCAGCAGGCCACCGGTGACCGGGTGGTACTCGATGGTGGTGGTGACCGTGATGGCCAGGTAGCCCTCGAGGGGGTCGGGACCGGCATCGATGGCGCAGGAGCCGGCCATCTCGGTGGCCTCGCTGCAGTCGAGGCCGAGCAGCTCCAGCGACTCCCGGGTGTGGTCGGCGGCAGCCTCCGGCGCAGTCTCCACGTTGAAGTTGGGCGTGGCCCCCCAGCGGGCGCCATCGCGGGTGGCACTCTGGATGGACAGCATGGTGCTGAACAGGGTGCCGTACTCGATGATACCGAACAGCACGGTGATCAGGATGGGTGAGACCAGCCCGAACTCGACGCTCATGGAGCCGCGGCGGGCCCCGTTGGGGCGCACCATCACTGCACCTCCAGGTAGTACATGTAGCCAGCGGACAGGCGCTCGGCGGTGGGGACCGCGTTGACCAGGGGCGAGTAGTCGACGGCCAGGGTGCAGCGGAGTCGCTGGGTGGGCACATCGCCCACGACCTCCACATCGATGTCGCAAGGCACGCTGCCGCAGTCGACCCCGAGGGCGTACAGAACGTCCTCCATGCGGTCGTTCACCTCGGTCTCGATGTCGTGGTCGTAGACGTTGAGCGTGGCGCCATGTCGGCAGCCCTGCCGGCCCGCTTCCTGCACCACGGTGCGGTGGAAGAACATCCAGCCGTACTCCATGATGCCGTAGATGAACATCATCAGGACCGGCAGCAGCAGGGCGAACTCGACCTGCGCGGAGCCGCGGCGGCGGCGCGGCATCACCGTCCACCTCCGTGGGAGTGGGTCATCTCGATGAGGCCGACGGGGCCGGTCGACGCCGGCAGCTCCTCGGGATGCTCGCGAAAGTGCTTCACCCGCTTGCTGCGACCCACGAGGCGGTCGGCTGCGTCGGGGTCGTCGGACAGCTGCATCAACAACGGCAGCAGCACCTTCATCTCATCCTCGGAGAGGTCGGCTTCATACCGCCGGCGGAGGAGGTCCTCGTGGGCCCGCGACCCCACGGCGACCTTGTCTGCAACCCGCAGGGCAGCCCGCGCGGGGGTGCTTCCGAGGGCGGTCTGGTCGAGCGGCTTTTCGTTGTTGGCGTACACCCGGTCCGAGCGGTCGGCGCCGTCGACCTCACCCTGGCTGACCACGGTGCTGCCATCGGAGGCTGGTGTGGGCACGAGGTCGCAGTCGAGGTCGAGGCCGACGAGCGGCTGCCGGAGCGGGAAGGTGCGGGCGTGGGGGTCGGACCAGGCGATGCGTCGGGTGGAGCCCTGCACTGCGGCGATGAAGCGGCGGGGCCCCGAGGGCATCGCGAGCAGGAAGGTGCCGTCTTCGGCCACAGGCGCGGACACCTCGGGGGCACCTGCCGGCAGGCCCCGGCCATCGCGCCGGTTGTTCATCGGCACCCGCCAGCCGTAGACGGTCCAGTCGGCGCCATCGGCACAGAACAAGGTGCCGGCCGCGGTGGGGTGGTCGTCGGCCAACAGCTCGTCGACGGTGTGGTCGGCGGTGAGCACCCGCGCGCTGTCGGGGCCGTCGGTCCGGCCATCGACCCGCTCGGCAGGGTCGCCGCCGCACGCCGCGAAAGCGACCATCATCACGGTGTTCAGGAGACGATTCATTCGGGCACCAGCACCACCTGGGAGCGCCACACGATCTCGGCGAACACGCCCTCAAGCTCTTCGGGGGTGGAGGGGTTGTAGACCTCGCCGTCACCCACCGCGAGGCTCTCGTAGTAGGCGAGGGTGGTGGAGGAGCTGCCGTAGTAGACCGGGAAGATGTGGACGTTCTGCTCTTCTCGGAGGGTGGTGGCGTAGCCGGTGGTCTCGGTGAGGAGGTTGCCGCCCGATGCGCAGGGCTCGGGCATGGCCGCGGCATTCGCGCCGCTCGGGCAGAAGTCGATGCCATCGCCGAGCACGATGACCATGCGGTAGGCGCCCGACAGGCTGTTGGTGTCGATCTCGTCGGATGCGACCTGAAGGCCCCACAGCACGCCATTTCCGTGACCGTAGGTGTTGAGCCAGCTCCAGAAGCTGGACTCCCAGGGGTTGGGGTCCTGGGCCTCCAGGGTCTCGTCGCAGTGGGGCTCACAGCAGCGGAAGGTGTGCTCGACGATGCCCTCGGTGCCGTAGTGGGCGTCGCCCAGCTCCAAGGGATGCATCGCCTCTTCATCGTAGGAGGCACTGAAGGTGTTGGTGTCGAAGGCCTCGACGAGGTTGGGGTCGGCACCGTCCCAGTAATAGCCGTAGTACTTCACAAAGGGGTCGAGGGTACACAGGCAGATGCCGTCGGCCCATTCGTCGCGCAGGCTGGCGTAGTTGTCGGCCACGTTGGTGAGGGGGGTGTGGAGCACACCGGTGTCGCCGAAGCCGATGAGGGCGGTGTGGTCGATGCCGTTGGGGTCGGTGTCGAGGATGGCGTCGAGGGCGAGCAGCGTGCCCTGGGTCATGCTCGCCACCTTGGCGTCAGACGACATCGAGCAGCTCTGGTCGAGCACGAAGTAGATCTCCCGCGGCTGGATGGCGGACACCGAGTCGATGTCGCCGCCACGAGCCGCCAGGGGCAGATCGAGCCGGGGAGCGAGGAACAGCTCGTTCTGGAGCACATCGTCGGCGGCCACACTCACGCGGACGGCGTTGGTGCGGTCGGCCGGGCTGTAGAAGCTGCGGGTGTCGAACTCGTAGGCCCCGACCTCCACCTCGGCGTCCTCGTAGCCGTGACGCGACATCATGGCCTCGGCCACCAGCCGCATCTCGTCGGCGTCGCCAGCGCCGTTGGTGTAGGCGATGAGCGCGGCATGGGAGGCGGAGTCCACCGCGTTTTGCGCACGCTGCCGCTCGAACATCATGAAGGTGAAGTCGATGGCGAGCGACGCGAAGGTGAGCATCATGATGAGGCAGACCGCAACGATGACGAGGATCGCGCCGCGGCGGCCTTTCTCGGTGGCTCTGGCGGGGGGTCGCAGGGACATGATCGTCTCCGGATGAGCACAATCTGGGGGGTGGTACGGACCCGTTCGGACCCGGCGGGCACAAATGGAGGCCCAACTTCTGATTGGAGCCGACGGCTGCCGTCGAGGTCAAGCAGATGTGATGCGATTGACCCATCTCCGGCATGGTCCCACCCGGAAAAGACCCAATGTGCATCCCGCAAGTGGACCGACCTCAATCTGATCCCGGTCAGGCCGAACTGGAATTGAAAGGCGACTTCAACGCCTGATCGGGAGCCCCTCATGACGCCGGCCTGGCACACGTCCCTCGCGAAGCTGATTCGAGACCGGTTCGGCTTCCAGCTCGATGGACACGGGCGCAATGTCCTCCCCCTCATCGAGGCGCACCTGCAGAAGACCGGCCAGAGCCCCGAGCGGTGGCTGGAGCGCCTCGGACGCGCGGGCAACCGAGACCCCGAGCTTCGCTTCCTGGTGGAGACCTTCACCATCGGCGAGACCACCTTCTACCGAGACGGGGGCCAGCTCGACGGCATCCGGAGCTTTCTGGTGGACCGCTACAAGGCCCGGCGGCGCCCACTTCGTGTGTGGAGTGCGGCCTGTGCCTCCGGCGAAGAGGCCTACACGCTCGCCATCTTGATGGCCGACGCCGAAGTGCCCGGCACGGTCACGGGCACCGACCTCAACGAGGCTTCGCTGCAGGTCGCGCGCTCGGCCGGGCCCTACTCCGGCTACCGCTTGATGCCGGTTCCAGCGGACTGGCGGGGCAGGTGGTTCGAGCAGTCCGGGGATGGGTGGACGGTGCAGGCCTCGCTGAAGTCCAAGGTGCAGTTCTCGCCCCACAACCTGCTGGAGCGGGCCTTGTCCACCCCAGGCGGATGGGACGCCATCGTCTGCCGAAACGTCCTCATCTACTTTTCTCCGGAGACCGCGGGCCAGGTGGTGGAGCGGCTCACATGCGAGCTGAACGACGACGGAGCCCTCTTTCTCGGCGCCTCCGACCCCACCCTTCGCATGCCCTCCTCGGTCAGCCGCATCCGCGTGGGCACCCGCTCGGCGTGGCGGCAGGGTCCATCGGCGCCGCGGCTGCCTCCACCATCGTCGGGAGCCAGGGCGCCGGCCAGCTCAGGCGGTGCGCTCGCGAAGATCCAGGCCGACCTGCAGCGGGGCCCCCTCGACCGCGCCCGTCGGCAGCTCGACGCCATGTTGACCGACAACCCGGGCCATGCCGAGGCCCGGCTCGAGCGCGGCGCCGTGCTGGTCGCCCTCCACGAATTCTCGCTCGGCGTGATGGACCTGCGCATGGCCCGCCGAGCGGTGGCGGACAACGCCCGCGCCGAGGCCGACTACCTGCTTGGGGTCGCCCACCTCAAGAAGCGCGAAGATGCCCTCGCAGCGCGCGCTCTGGAATCCTCCATCGAGCGCGACGCCCGCCTGTGGCCCGCCATGGTGCTCCTCGCCGACATCCGCCGGCAGCAGCGACGGCTGCTCCACGCCGAGACCCTCTACGAACAGGCCCTGGGCCTGCTTCGCCGCGGGGTGAGCCCCCGCTTCAGCACCAAGGCCATCGACCGAATCAACAGTGCCCACAGCAGCCCCATCCAGACCCGAAAGCTCGTCGCGGACGAGATTGCCGATCTGCAACGCGCCCAGCACCGCGCCCACGCCTCCTGAGGAGTGACCATGTCGACCTGGACCAACCCCGCCGACCACCCGCAGTTCCTCTTCCGCATCGGCGACACCTGGAGCGTGATCCCCGCCGTCCTCATCGAGACCATCATCGAGGACCAGGAGCCCACCCCGCTTCCGATGGTGCCCGGCCACATCACCGGCATGGTCCCCTATGGCCAGAAGGCCTTGCCCATCTTCGATCTGCAGGCCTTCCTCGACCTCGACCACCAAGGCGACGAGGAGGCCCTCCCCCGCCTGCTGGTGCTCAAGCACAACCAGATGCAGGTCGGCATCCGCGTGGACCAGTCCGCCGGCATCCTCCACCTGGGCAACGACGACCTCCGCTCGCTCGACGGGCTGGCAGGGACCACCCTCGCGCAGTGGGCCACCGCCGTCGTCGAGACCCAGAAGGGCATCGCGGTCGCCTTGAACGTGGACACCCTGCTCGACGCCGCGCGCGTCTGAACGGAGGTCCGCATGAGCCACCTTCCCTCCGACGTCATCGCCGAGTTCCAGTCCATCAGCCGCGAGCGCCTGGACAAGCTGGGACGCAGCCTGCTCAAGCTCGACGACAACCCCCAGGCTGAAGGGGTGGCCGACGAGATGATGCGAGAGGCCCACACCCTCAAGGGCGACGCCCGCATCCTGGGCTTCGATCCCCTCGTGGCCCTGGTGCACCACATCGAGGACCTCCTCCAGCAGGCACGGGCCCGCCAGTTCGCCGACAAAGAGCTGTTCGACGTCATCTTGAGCGGCTTCGACGTGGTTCAAGCCACCTTGGCCGAAGACCTGGGACAGCCCCTGTCCACCCCGGCCCGGGCTTTGATCGACACCTTCGTGACCCGCTCCAGCACAGGCGCGGGGGCGGGTCCCGTGGAGAGCCTGCGCACCGAGTGTGCCGCGGTGATGCACAACCTGCGGGAGTGGACCCAGACCCTCGACGCCGACGCCACCGCCCAGCCCGCCGTCACCGCCCTGCCCGCCACCCTGGCCCACCTCAAGGGCCTCGCCCAGCAGCTGGGCCTGTCGGACTTCCATGTCCACCTGTGGAGCCTGGAGGCCGAGGCTCTGGAGGTGGTGTCGCTCGATGCCTTCATGTTCGGCAGTCCCGACATCGTGCTCAAGGGACTCGATGTGTTGGAGACCGCACTGGCCGAAGGCTTGGGGGATTCCGTCCGAAATGACCTCCTCACGGACTTTCTGGAGGTTTCCCTCTTCGATCCCGACGAGCGCGCGGCCGAAGAGGCGGGCGAGGCCCCCGAAGCCGACGCCCCCACCGACGAGCCGACACCGGTGTGTGCGGACATCCTCGACACCTTCCAGGCCGGTGCGGTGGAGCGGGTGGAGAACCTGAGCCGGTGCATCTTCCACCTGGAGGACAACCCCGGCGATGAGGCGGTCGCCGACGAGCTGCTCCGCGACGCCCACACGCTCAAGGGGGACAGCCGTGTGGTGGGCCTGATGGACCTCGGCCATCTCATCCACCGCTTCGAAGACCTGCTCCTGCTGGCCCGCAAGGGCGGCTTCTCCGACAGCGGACAGCTCGACCTCGCGCTGAGTGGCGTCGACCTCATCCAGCAGGTGGTCTCCGCCGACCTCACCCAGCCCGTGGCCGAGGATGTGGCTGCCTCCACAGCCGCCTACCTGCAGGCCATCGACCGCATCGAGCAGGGGCAGTCCAACGTCACCCCGCTCCCCATGGCCAAGAAGATGGCCGCCCCGGCGAAGAAGCCCGCCGACACGGCCAAGAAGGGTCCCCGCCGTGAGTTTCTGCATGTGCCGGTGGAGCGCGTGGAGCACCTCATCCACCTCGCTGGCGAGCTCAACCTCCGCCAGACCCAGCAGGACCGCATCGTCGCCGACATGCGTCGACTGGTACACGACGGCCGCGATGCCCTGGCCCGCTTTCGGGAAGAGGCCCACCTGCCGCCCGAGGTGGCGGAGAAGTTCGGCGCCTTCTTCCGCGAGATGGGCGCCCGCATCCAGGAGATGCGCGACGACGGCTTCCAGAACGGCCTGCGCCTCACCGAGCTGCAGGACAGCGTGAGCGGAATGCAGCTGGTCGAGGTGCGCAGCGTGTTCGGCAAGTACCCGCGGGCCGTGCGCAGCATGTGCAAGGACCTCGGCAAGCAGTGCGCGGTGGTGCTCGAGGGCGAGGAGGTGGCCGTCGACAAGAAGGTGCTCATGCAGATCGAGGACGCCTTGCTGCACCTGGTGCGCAATTCGGTGGACCACGGCATCGAGCGCCCCATCGACCGCCTGGAGGCCGGCAAGCCCGAGCGCGGCACCCTCCGCCTCACCGCCCGGAACAAGGGCGCCTTTGTGGAGGTCGAGATCGCCGATGACGGCGGTGGAATCGACGCCCGCAAGATCGCGTCCCGCCTCGTGTCGAAGGGGCTTGCCTCGGAGGACGAGGTGGAGGCCATGAGCGAGGAGCAGGTGCTTCAGCAGATCTTCCGACCGGGCTTCTCCACCGTGGAGCAGGTGACCGACATCTCGGGCCGCGGCGTGGGCATGGACGTGGTCAAGCGTCAGATCGACGGCATGGGCGGCTCGGTGACCATCCACACCGAGGTGGGCGTAGGCACCCGCTTCCTGCTGCGCCTCCCGGTGTCGGCCTCGGTGACCCAGGCGATGGTCTTCCGCCAGGACAAGGGCCTCTACGCCGTGCCCTCCGCCATGATCGACTGCATGCTCCATGTGCTGCCGTCGGCGGTGCAGTGGATGGGGGGACGCGCGCTGCTTCGCCACGAGGACGAGCTCATCAGCCTCCACGACCTCGACACCCTGCTGGGCTTTCCAAGCGGACGCTCGAGCGGGCGCTTCTGGCGGGTGGTGCTGCTCCGCCTGGGCGAGCGGCGCATGGCGGTGCGGGTGCGCGCCGTGCTCGGAGAGCGCAAGCTGGTGCAGCAGGCCAGCGACCAGTTCCTCTCCGGACTCTCGCTCATGTCGGGCACCGCACGCATCGAAGGTGGTGAGCTGGTCACCGTTCTCAACGCCGCCCACGTCTTCGCACGGGCCGAGGCCGGCACGGGTGGGGCCACCCTGCAGACCACCGAGCCCGCTGCCCCTCCTGCGGTCAAGACGCCCCCCGCCGCCGAGCCACCCACCGAGTCGACGCAGGCAGCCGCCCACGAGCGCACCGTGCTCATCGTGGAGGACTCCGACATCACCCGCCGCATGCTCGTGGCCTCGGTCGGTCGCCTCGGCTACCGCGTGCTCGAGGCGGTCAACGGACGGGACGGGCTGGAGATGGCTCTGCGCAACACGCCCGACCTCATCATGACCGACCTCGACATGCCCGTGATGACCGGCATCGAGATGCTCCGTCAGCTCCGGAGGACAGACCTGGTCACGCCCGTGGTGGTGATGACCTCGCGCGAGTCGGCAGACAGCCGAAAGGAGGCGCTCGACAGCGGGGCGAACGCCTACCTGGTGAAGTCCCGCGACGCGGCCCAGAGCCTGCGACAGGCCTTCAACCTCCTGCTCGACACCCGCGATGGGCGGGCCGCGTGACGCGCCACCGGCTGCTCATCGTCGATGACAGTCCCATCGTCTGCAAGATGCTGCGGTCCACGCTCGGTGCCCGCAGCGCCTTCGAGGTGGTGGGCACGGTGGGCTCGGGGGCTGCAGCGGTCTCCGCCACGGCCCGGCTGCGTCCCGATGTGGTCTTGATGGATGCCTGCATGCCGGGGATGGACGGCCTGGAGGCCACGCGAGCCATCCAGGCCCGGACCCCCACCCAGGTCATCCTCATGACCGGCAAGGACGGCGCGGACCTGCGTCGCTTCTCCATCCTGGGCACCGCGGCAGGCGCGACGAAGGTGCTCCCCAAGGGCTCCCTGCGAGACCCGTGCTTTGCCGATGCCATCGAGGCCCTGGTGAAGCGCACCCATGGACGGACCAGCTCCGCCCGACGGCCCGCCCCCACGCGTCCCCAGCCTCGGCGCGCCGCACCCGCCTCGGGCCCCCCATCGGTCATCGGCATCGTGTCGTCCACCGGCGGTCCCCAGACACTGTTGCGTGTGCTCCGTCCCCTCCCTGCCAGCTTCCCCGCCGCGCTCGTGCTGGTGCAACACATGGCGGACGGCTTCGAGCACGCCTTTCTCGACATGCTGCGCACCCACCTCCGAATCCAGGTCGCCCTCGCCAACTCGGGAGAGCGCCTCAAGCCCGGACGCCTGCTGGTGGCCCCGCCCGGCGCCCACCTCGCCACCCGCGGCAGCTTCGTCCACCTCGACCGCACCCTGCCGGCCGAACAGGGACACCGGCCATCGGGCAATGTGCTCCTGAACTCGCTGGCCAGGAGCCACGGTCGCCGCGCGTGGGGCATCGTGCTCACGGGCATGGGCGAGGACGGGGCCAAGGGGCTGCTCGCCATGAAGCGGGCGGGCGCCCACACCATCGCCCAGGACGGCGCCTCGGCCATCCTCGACGGCATGCCACGGCGCGCCCGAGAGCTCGGTGCTGCAGGCGTCGTGCTGGCCGACTCCGAGATGGGTGCGCACCTCGTGCGGGGCGTGAAGAAGGCCGCCTGAGGTCGGTTCGATGCCCGACCGGACTCAGCGAATCGAGATGTCCATCAGGTCGGGCGGCACCGGGATGCCAAGCTCGGCGGCGGCGGCCTCGATGGCGGCCTTGAGGTCGTCGACGGCGTCGTAGAGTCCGCCCATGCCCTTCACGTTGGGGATGCGGTGCTCGACCATCAGCCGGGCGAGCACATGGACGTCTTCGAACCAGGTGTTGCACTCGTCTTCGAGGGCTTCGAGCTCCTCGATGGACGAGATGTCCTCCGACCCCCGCACGAAGATCTCGAAGTCGATGCCGGTGGAGATCTCGCAGTAGGCGATGCGGTGGTGGGTGGGGTTCCAGAAGGTGTGGCTGACCCCGCGGGGCTTGATGACGTAGCTGCCCACCGGGCACTCGATGACCTCGCCAGCGTCGGCGCCGCCTTGTGGGTTGAACTGGAACATGAGCGCGGGCGGCGAGCCGGAGGTGTAGCGGGGGTCGGCGTGGTAGGCGGCGGCCTCTTCGTCAGCATCGCTGGAGGTGGCGGTCGCGCTGTCCACCACGCCGAGGATGATGACGAGCTGGTCGGCGTGGGTGTGGACATGGGGGGCGATGATGGTCTTCGCGGTCACGGAGGTCTCCATGTGCGAGACGTGGCCGTGGGTCTGGTACATCGCCGACGACTTGATGATCATGTCGCCGAACTTCTGCCCCTCGGAGATGGGGTCGGAGGTGCTGCCGGAGCTGTCGCCGCCGTCGTTGCGTCGGTAGAGGAGCTGCCCGCCGTCGTAGTCGGGGTCGGAGTCGAGCTCGCAGTCGGAGGTGGCCGCATCGTGCGAGGTGCCGCTGTCGGCCCGGCTCTTGTTGTTGCCGCAGGCCGCGAGCATCGCCGCTCCCCCGGCGGTGAGGCTGCCGCGGAGGATGGAGCGCCGGCTGTAGGGCGCCTGGGCATCGGCGGAGGAGGGTGCGGGCTTGGGGGACATGGACAGGCTCCTGAGGCGTGCCCCGCGGTGGGCTCGGCGAGCGGGGCTGGTGTGGGTTGGACGCTGGGGTACGGGACAGGCGTGCGGAAGCCCCCCCCCGGTCGCCCACCCCAAGGGCAGCAGAACCGGCGAGTGGTGGGACTTTCGAGGCCGCCGTGCAGCGCGCACCCACCTTCTCTCGTGCCAGAGGGCGACACCATCGCCATCGACGCCAAAGACCGAGCACTTCACGACACCGCCCGCGAGGCCGTGCATTCCAGCCCGGTGGCCGCCATCGTGGCGCTCGCCGAGGAACGCGGCATCTCCCTGTCCGCGATTCAGGCGCTCACCCGCCTGCCCCTCACGAGGCTCCTCGATCCAGACCGCCGTCTCGACGACCAGGTGGTGGCCTTGCTGTTTCGGATGTTCGCCGCCGTCGCCCCCGGCACCGTGGTCGGCAAAGCCGCGGTGAACGCCGTCCCGATGTCCTTCTTCGGCCCCTTGCGCGATGCGATTCGCGTGGCCCCGGACCTGCAGTCGGCCGTCGACCTGATGGTGCGTTTCCACCCGGTGCTGTCGTCCACCCTCACCTTGTGGGCGGAAGACGACCGCGACGGGCTGGCGGTGTGGATGTCCCATCCGCTCGACGCCCTCGATGGCGGCTACGGCGCCGAGCTGGCCATCGCGGTGTCGTGCCGCATGCTGCGCGATGAGCTGGGGATGCCCGATGCCGTTCACTCGGTCCACTTCGTCCACGCGCCGCTGGGGCCCCAGGCGGTCTACGAGCAGGCGCTGGGGGCCCCGGTCCACTTCTCGGCGGCCCACAACGGCGTGAAGCTCCACCCCCAGGCCCTGCGCCGGCCCACCCCCCACGGCGACCGCACCCAGTTCCTGGCCATCCAGCAGGGCCTGGCGACCCGCTTCAGCCAGGAGCCGGAATTCGTGCGGCGGCTGCAGGCTGCCATCGCGGAAAATGCGCGCAACGGTGCGTTCTCGACGTCAGCGGTGGCCACCCGAATCGGCGTGGGTGTGCGCACCCTCCAGCGCCGCGCCCGTGCCCACGACGTCGACCTCCGCGGCATGCTCGACGAAGCCCGTGAGGCCACCGCCCGGGTGCTCCTCCAGGACCCCGACCTCAGCATGGAGCAGGTGGCCGAGCGGGCCGGCTATTCGACCGAGAGCGCGTTTCGGCGCGCCTTCAAGCGATGGACGGGAGGCTCGCCGGTGGCGGTGCGAGCGGCGGAGAAGACCGAGGGTTGAGGACGGGCGGTCAAGCGGGCTGCGGTGAACCCAGGAGGCGGGGAGCCGGCGGGGCCAGCAGCGCGGTCAAACGCTCCAGCAGCACGGTGTGGCGACGGGCGTCTTCTACCCCCAGCAGGTCGATCCGGTCGAGGCTGTGGGCGGCCAGAGCAGCGCCCAGGCCTGCGACCAGGCCACCGGTCACCAAGGCGACGGGACCGACGAACGGCAGCAATGGGACAGCAAGCCCCGCGCCCAGCAAGGCCGTGCGGAGGGCCTCCTCGGCGAGAATGCCTGCGCCGACGGCCATGCCCGCCGCCAGCACCTTGCTGGCTTCGTGAAGGGCGCCCACCCGGTCCACTCCTTCCGGCGGCGACGCCAACAGGGCCCCGGCCCGGACCACCGACATGGCGCCCTCCCGCACCAGGCGGGCGAGGTTCTTCACGCGGCCCACCACCTGGTTGAGCACCAGCGTGGCGATGCTGCCGAGAAAGCCCGCCAGGCTGCCCAGTCCGAAGGCGGTCCAGATGTCGCCTCGCCGCTCGCCCACGCGGTCGACGACCCGGTGCATCGAGACCTCGAGCTCTTGCAGCAGCGTGTCCTCCGACCCACCCTCCCGCCACAACCGCTGCACCTCGACGAACACCCCACCCACCAGCTCGGCCAACACGAGCCCGAGGGCCTGCTGCACACCGAGGCCGACCCCTTCCCGCGCGGCGGTCCAGGCGGTGGCGGCGGCGAACTGGAGCTCTCGGGCCCGGATGCCATCGTCCAGGCCGGCGCGGGCATCGGCATAGGCCGCCAGAGCTGCGGTGCGGTCGATGCCGTGGACCTCTGCATTGGTGCGCCCTGGGTGGCCTTTGGCTGGAGCGTCCATCCACTCCAGCAGGTCATGGCGGCCTTTCTTCATGTTGAGGGTGCCGTCGGTGGGCCCGAGGTTGTCGCTCTGGTTGGCGAGCCGGGCGCGCTCGGCCTCGCTCACCGCCAGTCGAGCAACTGGCCGCCGGTGGACCTCTCGGTGGACCGTGGACGCCGCCACGATGTGCTCGGTGTGAAAGCCACCCGCCGGCAGGCCGCGGTCCGGTGCGTAGATGTCGCGCAGGTCGCCGACCTTGGCTGCGTCCCGCAAGCCGTCGCGGGCCCGGACATAGTCGGCGCTGCCCTGATGGTAGGCCTCGTAGTCGTAGTCGAGCGCGGCGTTGTCCCGCTGTTGGTCGAGCTCCCCCTGGCGGGCCTCCGACCAGCCGGTGGCGCGGAACAACAGAGCGCCCAGCCCGAACGGACGGATGAGCGCATCGACTGTCGCCCGGCCACAGCAAGCGAGCAGCCGGTCGACCGCCGCGTCGTCGAGCTGCCCCTCGAGGCGGGCCAGGAGCGCGGCACCATCCTCGGCAACGGGCAGGGGTTCGACCGACACGCCGGGTGCGTCGAGCAGGGCCTGAACGGCGTCGGGCTCGGGCACCACGACCAGAGCGGGCCGCCGTCGCTTGCGGCGGCGAAAGCGGTCGACAGGGTCGCTCATGCGGCGCTCCTGTGTTGGTGCCATGCCGCGAGAAAAGCAGCTTCGTCGGCATTCACGATGCCATCCGCCTCGATGACCAGCCGGATGACGGCCTCGATGGCGTCGTGGTCGCTGTCGGGGAGGTGGGCGACGTGGCCCATGGCGGCGGCAAAGTCTGGCGGCCGGGCAACGAGGTCGTCGATGCGGTGCCGCACGGCCTCCGGCAGCCGCGCATGGGCCAGCCCTGCGCTGAACTCGCGAATCTCCAGCACCTCCTCCGGACCGACCACCCCATCGCAGGCCGCCGCCGCAAGGCCCACCGCCACCATGGCGAGCACGAGCTGGAAGTAGTCGGCATCCTCGGACCGCACCCTGCCGTGGGCCTGGATGATGGCCGCCGACTCAGCCATGCCCGCGCGGTAGCCCGCGTCGTAGGACGCCTGCCGCTTGCGGGCGTCGATCCGGTCCAACGCCAGCCCTCCAAGAGCCCCGCCGGCCGCGCCCAGAGCAGCGCCCACCCCGGTGATGGCGCCCACCGGACCTGCGACGGGCAAGGCGACGACCGCACCGACCCCGGCTGCGACCCCGCCGAGCACCTTCCACACACTCACCCGTGTCATGCGTACCCCCGATGCCGCGGGAGCGTACCGCAGGTGCGAGCGGCAATGGAAAAGCCAGGTCACCGTCCGGGGCACAGCGGCAAGCAGAAGCCAAGACCCGACAACAACAAGCAAACCAAAACGCGGCAGGGACCGACCGAAGGCGGCCGCAGGCCGGTCGCCCCCGGCGACGGAGCGGCGCTCGGGAGCCCCCGGCTCCCGAGCTCCTCGGCCGCGACCCGCAGGGAGAGCCCGGCTGCCGCCCAGAGAACCAGCGACCGCCGAGGAAGGCCCCGGCGGTCCCAGCGAGCTCAGCGGCAATCAAGCCACATAGCGGTGCTCCTGCCCGCCCGCCGACGGGCTCCCCTCGTTGGTGGTGAGGTGGCTGATGACCCGCTGGAAGTCCTGGGACAGCGCCTGGAGCTGCTGGCTGGCGTCGACGAGGTCGGTGGAGGCCGACACCGACTTCTGGGCGACCGCGGAGATCTGGTCCATCGCGGTGGTGGACTGCTGGGTGCCCACCTGCTGTTCCTGGATGGCCTCGGCGATGCTGCCCGCAGACTCGGTGGTCTGGGTGGACAGGCGCGAGGTCTCCTCGACCGCGGACACCGTGGAGTTGGTGGCCCGGCGGATGTCCTCGGTGAGGGCGTCGATGTCCTTGAGCGAGCCCATGATCTGCTCGGCCAGGCGCTGCATCTGCGTGGCGACCAGGCTGAAGCTGCGGCCCGCCTCGCCCGCCTTGGTGCCCTCGAGGGCGGCGTTGAGCGCGAGCAGGTCGGACTTGTTGGCGATGTCCTTGATGAAGGAGACGATCTCGCCGATGCGGGCGGTGTGGCCGGTCAGCTCGCGGATGGCCTCGGCGGTCTGTTGGTTGGTGCGCTGGGCGGTCTCGGCGTTGTTGTAGACCGCCGAGGTGGCCGATGCGATGTCCTTGGCGGAAGACGACAGGGTCTCGAGCACCCGGCGGGTCTCTTCGACGGCGCTGGCCTGCTCGTTGGCGCCGAGCTGCTGGGACAGGGCGGCTTCATGGAGCTGCGAAGCCGTCTGGTACAGCGAGACCGAGTTGTTCTTGATCTGCTCCACCAGGTCGCGGAGGGAGACGACCATCCGCTCGAAGCTGTCGCCCAGCTCACCGTCGAGGCGGGTCTGCAGGGCGTCGTCCACGAGGTTGCCGGCGGCGATTGCGCTGGCCTGGCGAGCCATGAGGCGCAGGTTGCCGGCCATCTCGGAGAAGGCGGTGCCGAGCTGACCCGGGATCTGCTCGTCGAGGGCGGGGTTGCGGAGGTCGCCCTTGGCGATGAGGCGGGCCTGGTGGGCGAGGCGGTTCTGGGTCTGCTCCATGGAGCCGAAGGCGTCGGACAGCACGCCGGTGTTGGCGATGTTGTGGTGGGCGTCTTCGGAGCCGGAGGCCTCGGAGGACTCGCCCCGGGCCACCCGCTCGGCTCGCTCGGCCAGCTCGTTCATGCCGGCCACGAGGTCGTTGTAGGCACCCGCCAGCTTGCCGAGCTCACCGCCACCCGAGGCGTCCATGGGCTCTTTGGCGCGCTCTCCGCTGGCCAGCGACCGAATGCGCTCGGTGGCGGCGGCGATGGGACGGGCGATGGCGCTGCCGACGATGAAGGCGAGGCCCATGGCGGCGAGAATCACCATCATCGTGCCGGCGATGGCCTGGTTGCGGAAGCTGACGACCGGCTCGAGCGCCTCGGCAGTGTCGATCTCGCTGAGGATGACCCAGTCGAGGCCGGGAATGTCGAGGGGACGGTAGGCCGACATCACGCTGGCGCCGCGGTAGTCGGCGAAGGTGGCGGTGCCGGTCTGGCCGTCGAGCGCGGCGGTCGCCCCCACGGTGTCCACTTCGAGCAAGCCCACGACGGTGCCGAGGTGACGCACGGTGTCCACGTCGGCCACGCCCTCCGCGGCGCCGGCCAGGGCAGCGTAGAAGCCCTCGGGGTCTTCCTGGAAGAAGCGCGACTCGGTGCGAATCTTCTTGTCCGGACCCACGATGTAGGACTCACCGGTGTGTCCGAGGCCCGACTCGAGCCAGCGGCCGTTGTTGGTCATGACCCCGTTGATCTTGTCGAGTGGCAGCTGGAAGACCAGCACGCCGATGCGGGCGTCCCCATCGAAGACCGGCGATGCGACGAAGGCGGCCGGTGCGCCGTAGGAAGCGGTGTAGGGCGCAAAGTCGACGACCGCCGACTCACCCCTGGGCAGCAGGCTCGCCGCCCGGAACACCTGGGCGAAGTTGGTCTCGGCGTAGGGACCGGTGAGCAGCGAGGTGGCGTAGTCGGCCTCCTTGAACACCGAGTACACGATGTTCCCGCCATCGGGCTCCACGAGGAAGATGTCGTAGTAGCCGAAGCGCTCGAGGAAGTCGCGAAAGACGGGGTGGTAGCGCCCGTGGGCCTGGGAGTAGGAGGAGTCGTCGCCGGCGGCGTCGAGCAGGTGCTTGGAGCCCACCGGGTTGCTGTTGTCCACCAGGTAGAGCTGCTGCAGGTGCAGACCGGTCTGCGAGTGGGGCAGGAAGCTGCTGGCCTGCATGGTCTCCCCACCGGACAGCTTCGAGAGCATGTTGGTGGCGTAGTAGCGCTCGAGCTTTTCGGCTGCGTCGGGACTCGCCGCTTCGATGCCTTGCCAGTCGGAGCTGAAGCGGCGCATGGCGGCCACGGTCTCGGGCGTGCCGGCCACATTCTCCACCTGGTCGACCACCGTGGACAGGTAGCCCTCGATCTGCGAGGCCTTGTGCTCCCGGATGGTGGTCAGCTTGTCGTACTCGGCGTTGGTGAGCGACGAGCGGGCCGTCCAGTACGCGAACACACTCACGAGGAAGGCGGCCACCGCTGCCGTGCCGACCATGGCGAAGACCAGCCTCGACCGGATGCCGAGCTGCGTGATGCGACGAAGGTTCATGCCGCCTCCTGGGAGTTGAAAGTGGAGTTCACTTTCGAGGTTCGGACTCCTCCATAGGGTCTGAAGGAAGAGTCATTCCCAGTGGCGTGGCGCAGGATCTTCGCCTCAAGTTCGCCCCTGAGCCGCCAGATCGGCCGTCCCCGCCCGGATCCGTGACGCAAAAACTCCTGCCCGGCGGTGAAACCCGGCCCCACTGCTCCCCTTGGTCTCGGGCGAACCCACCGCCCCGACAAGGAGCACCATCATGATGACCGCCGCCCTCGCTGCCCTCGCCCTCGCCCTTCCCGCCCAGGCCGCCCGGCAGGCTGACGTGGCCGCCACCCTCTCCCTCCCCGCCGCCTTCGACGTCGAAGTGGCCGACACGGTCACCGTCACCGTGGACAACGTCGGACGCCGAAACGCCCAGAACGTCGAGGTGGTCATCGATCTGCCCGAGACCAACACCAGCCCGATGGTCCACATCATGGGCTCGGTGTCCAACGTGGACAGCGCCTGCAGCCTCACCGACACCACCCTCACCTGCTCCCTCGGCCGCATCCGGCGCGGCAGGTCCGACTCCGTCACCTTCGACATCGCCCTGCCCGTGAGCGAAGGCAGCCTCGACTTCGTGGCCACCGCCTCCACCACGTCCACCGACGCCGATGCCGGCAACGATGCCGACTCCGACAGCGCGAGCATGATCTACGTGGACACCGTCATCACCGGTCCCGTCGACGTCGAGCAACGCCACTGCACCGGCGTGGGCCTCGAGTCCTTCGCCGAGTGCGAGTACTACCCGAGCAGCATCAGCAGCCACCTCGCCACCTTCGAGGCCAACGGCAGCATCTCCTTCTCCTACGCCGGCTACTCGGGCTCCTGGGAGCAGGACACCGACGACCACCTGCGCTTCGAGTACACCTACAACGGCCAGGTGGTGGCCGAGTTCGAGGGCTTCGGGGTGGGCAACGACTGCTTCGAGGGCCTCACCCTCTTCCCGGGCTCGGCCTACAATGCCCCCTACGAGACCTGCCTCCAGTAGAGCGTCTTGGGGACGTCCCCCGGATGTTGCGTGAAGCCCCTCGGCGAGCGGAGTAGCCTCCTGGCCGCCCACTCGTTGGAGGCGCCATGTCCCACGCACAGCTCCCCGTCGACCTCATCCCCGTGGCCCCGCCGCCCGCCGACCAGCACATGCGGCGGGAGGCCCGGTGGCCCGTGGAAGGGGAGAAGCCCAACCGCTACCACCTTCCGCGCAAGCTCGAGTCCTGTTCGCCGGTGGGCTACCGCACCCGAATCCCTCTGAGCTCGGACGAGGCGGCCGAGGTGGGACCACTGTTGTCTATGGCCGCCCCCACGTCGTTTTCACCGAATGGCACCGCCCCTTCCGAAGGGGAGCTGTTCGACGAGGTGAGCCTCGGCGTGCTGTCCAGTCGCCAGTCCACCAACTTCCGCGGCTACCGACAGGTCACCTTCGGCCCCGACGACAGTGCCCGAATCGCCCCCTTGCTGAACCGCCTACAGGGTCGGGAAGGCGATGCGCTCGAGCACGCCACCCACACCCACCTCGTGCTCGGCCAGCCCTACCGCACGCCCTTCACGCTCCTGCTCACCTTCGTGGGCCACAAGCCGCTCTCCTCGCTGGCCTCGGTCCCGATGCGGGCATGGCGGAAGTGGCGCCACCACGACGTCGACATCCCCACCATCGGCTACCTGCCCCACCTGCACACCGGCATCCTCGCCGAGGCCATGGAGCGCGCGGCGGTGGTCGCATCGGGGGGACGGCGCGGCGCCCAGGTGTTCATGGCGCCGATGTCCGGTCCCGAGCTGAGGGGTCACAACGCCCAGGTGTTGCGCGAGCTGGAGGACCTCTGCCGCCTGTCCGCCGCCGACCGACGGGCCGGTTGGGGACTCCAGCTGGCCGTGCAGGTGGGCGTTGTCCCCGAGGCCTTCGCCCTGCGTCCCCAGACCGCCCGCAAGCTCGGCGCCAACCTGCTGTCCCTTCGCAGCGAGCGCATCCAGCCCGGTGTGAACATGGAGGACAAGGCCCCCGGCGGCTACCAGGTTCGCCAGGACATGGACGTTCCGGAGGAGCTGGCCGTGATGGCCGGACGCGCCGGCTACAACTCGGCGATGCGCTGGCTGGGGGTGGACCGCGACGCCACCAAGTCGATGATCGTGATGGAGCGGGTCGACGTGCAGACGCCCGGTGGCAAGGGACGGCTCCGGCAGATCCGCGGCGAGCTGCACGCCATCACCGACCGGGTGGTGGAGGACTTCCCCCTGTGGGTCGACCTTCCCACCGGAAAGATGATGTCGAAGAACGCCGCCCGCGGACGCAAGGCCTTCGCCCTGGCCGGCCAGCGCATCTACATCGGGGGCCTCGACCGGACCGAGGTGTCGAGCCGAGGGGTGTCCTGGGAGCACGCCGTCCGCGCGACCGGTGCCGCCGCCTCCCGCAGTGCCCTGGCCTGTGAGCTGTCCGGCCTCATCGACCTGCCCCCCACCGCCGACCTGCTCGCGGGCTGCTGCCTGATGGCGGGGCCGGTCAACCAGAACGACATCGGCAAGCAGTACTACGGCTATCCGGACCTCCTCGCCGGCGCGCACCCCGGCCGGGACCCCGTCTCCCTGCTCGTGTGGACCCTCAAGGCCAAGACCATCGCCGACCCCATCGGCAACGAGGAGCAGCTCCTCAATCCCGCCCGCAAGGGAGCCCTGGTGGACCTGCGGGCCGGTCCCCACGAGGTGGTCACGGTGGTGGGACGCGACGGCGAGCACCGCCCGATGCGCAAGGCCGGCGACCGGGTGAACCAGGAGCGGGCCTTCGGCGAGCTGGGCAACTTCGTGCGGGCCCCCGACGGCAGCCCGATCCCCGGAAACGAGGGCGCGCCGTGGCCGGGCCGCGACGCACAGGTCTGGGGCTGAGCACGCAGGGAGCATCCCAGGTGCCCCTCTTGCCCGTCCAGCACGGGACGCGTACCCTGCGTCGGCAGCGAACCCCTCCTCCATCGTGCCGGCGCCTTGACCACTGAGTCCGCCCCCCGTCGCTACGGCGACTACGTCCTCCTGGAGTCGCTGGGCCGCGGCGGGATGTCGGCCGTCGACCTGGCCCGGCGGTCGGTGGACAGCGCCAACTACGTCCGCTTCCTCGTCATCAAGCGCATCCTGCGCAAGAATCACCACGACCCCACCTTCGTGCGCATGTTCATGGACGAGGCCCGCATCAACGCGGAGCTTCAGCACGAAAACATCGCCCAGGTCTACGACTTCGGCGAGAACGGGGGCGAGTGGTATCTCGCGATGGAGTATGTGCCGGGCGTCGACCTCCGGCAGATCCAGAAGGCCGTCGCCAAGCAGCAGCCAGGCAGCCTGCTCCCCCCCCGCATCGCCCTGCGCGTGCTCCACGACGTGCTGTCCGCCCTGCAGTACGCCCACGACCGGGTGGACACCTACGGCCGGCCGATGCGCATCGTCCACCGCGACGTCAACCCGCGCAACATCATGGTCTCGGTGCGGGGCGAGGTGAAGCTCATCGACTTCGGCGTGGCCAAGGCCGACACGCGCCACGACCAGACCACCGGCCAGACCATCAAGGGCAAGTTCGCCTACATGGCCCCCGAGCAGATCGACAGCGACAAGCCCGTGGATGGCCGCGCCGACCTGTTCGCGGTGGGCCTGCTGCTCCAGGAGCTGCTCACCGGCACCCACCCCTTCCGGCACCTCACCGAGATCCAGATCATCCATCGGCTGATGGCGGACCGCATCGAGCCCATGCCCGACGCCCCCGCCCCCCTCGATGCCGCCGCTGTGCGCGACGTCCGCGACCGCATCCTGTCGGCCGACCCCGACAAGCGCCACCCCGACGCCCGCACGCTGCAAGCCGACCTCGTGCGCCTGGCCGCGCCGTTGGGTGGACTCGCCAGCAGTGCGGAGCTCGCCGGCTTCTTCCGCCGCGCCGACCCCGACACCGCCGCCCGCATCGCCCAGCGCCTCCAGCACTGGAAGGACTCCCGCCCCGCGCCGGCGCCGCTGCGTCCCGAGCAGGTCGACGACGGGGACAGCCTCGGCCTGCCCGACGACACCTGGGCCTCGGATGCCCGCACCCACGAGGTCCCCAAAGACTGGGACGCCTCGCCCGACCTGGGCACGGTGGCCGACTCCGCACCCTCCGCCAGCACGGTCGCCGATCCGCTGCCCGCGCCCCTCATCGAGCCCACCGAGGACTCCCAGAGTGCCAGCTCGGTGGTGTTGGCCCCCGAGCCGCGCCGCGGGCTGTCCGTCGCAGCTGCGCTGGGCATCGGCGGGGGCCTCGGCCTGCTGTTCATCGGCGGGCTGGGCGTGGCTTTCCTGATGATGTCGCAGCCCGACAAGCCGCCGCCCGTCCACGATGCGTCCGCCCAGACGCGTCCGGTCGACGACACGCCCAAGGCGCCTGTCCCCCAGGCCAAGGTCCCCGAAGAAGACGCGGCGACCGCCCCGGAAGCACCGCCCCCCACACCCAAGAGCGGCCGTCCCAAGAAGACCGGACCCAAGCCGAAGAAGGCCGAGCCCAAGAAGGCCGCGCCCGAGGCCCCGCCCGCCGAGCCCGACCCGCCGCCAGCCGAGACGAAGGAAGCGCCCCCGCCCGACCCCCCGAAGGAGGCGCCCCCTGCCGAGCCGGCCACTGGCGAAACGGGCTTTCTGTTCGCCACCTCGCGTCCCAAGGGCATGGAGGTCTGGGTGGGCGGCAAGAAGCTCGGCGTCACGCCCGTCCGCCAACATCCACTCCCCGTGGGCGCCCACACCGTGGTCTTCCGCGACCCCGTCTCCGGTGAGAAGATCGAGCAGCGCGTGCAGGTGCTCACCAACCAATCCGCCATGGTCTCCGTGACCCAGTGATGTCCACCATGCTCAGCCTCGCCCTCCTCCTCGCCGGCCTCGCTCAGGCGGGCAATTCCGTGGCCATCCTGCAGTCCGATGAGCTGCCGGTCTACGACGCCCCCATCGAGTCGTTCAGTCGGGCGCTCGGCAAGCCGGTCACGGTCCACCAGCTCAAGGGCGACAAGGAGCGGGCCAAGCGAATCGCCGCCGACCTCACCAGCGACCCGCCCATCGCGGTGCTCGCCCTCGGCGCCAAGGCCGCATGGATTGCTCAGAACGACCTGCCAAAGACCATTCCCGTGGTCTACGCCCAGGTGCGCGACCCCGACCGCTACGGCCTCGACGGCGTCCACCTCACCGGCGTGCGAATGGAGATGCCGCCCGCCATGGTGCTGGCCCAGTTCCGTCTGCTGGCCCCCAACGTTCAACGCATCGGCATCCTCGTGTCCGCCAGCAACAAGGACCCCGCCATCGCCGAGGCCATCGCCGCTGCCAAGGCCGTCGGCCTCACCGTGAAGGCCCAGCGCGTCACCAGTGAGCGAGATGCCCGCCGCGCCGCCGCCCAGATGGCCGCCACCAACGACGCCATCTGGCTGCTGCCCGACCCGGTGGTGCTGACCCCCGGCACGTTCCATTTCGTCCGGGGTCAGGCGCTTCGCAACCGCATCCCCCTGCTCGCCTACTCGGAGGCCCTCGTCGACGCCGGCGCATTGCTCTGTGTCGCGCCCGACCCCTCCGCCATCGGAATCCAGGCCGCCGAGCTGGTGGCCCGCATCCTCGAAGAAGACGTCACCCCGGGCGTGATCGACCCCGTGGCGCCCAACCAGGCCCGGGTGGTGCTCAACGTGGATGTGCAGGAGTCCATCGGCCTGCGCATCGACCCCATGCTGCTGGACTTCGTCGACCAGACCGTGCGGGACAAGGCCGACCGCTGAGTTCCGGTACGACGAAGGCCGCCTCAGCACGGGCATTCCGCACCACACTCCCAGACTTTTTCAACAGAATGCGGGAACCGTGTTTCGTTTGACCTGTCCTGTGCGTAGGCCTGGGTGTCCCTGCTTGATGCGCGGCACTTCGGAGTCCGTGTCGGGTGGAGACCCCCTTTGCGACAGGGTGACGGTTCCTCGGGGGGGGACGGCCGTCGCCCTGCCGCATCGGCGGCGGTGGACTGGACGGGCTGATGCGCTGTGCAGTGGACGCGGCTAGGACAGAGCCATGTCTCGGCATCGCACGAAGACCTGGCGCCGCACCGACCTGTTGGTCGATGACACCCTCTTGCGCCGCCGGTGCGCCGACATCCAGGATGTGTCTCGCACCGCACGCTGTGTGCCCCGCACCGACCATCTCTGGACGGGCGACACCCTGGTGCAGCGGCAGGCCGAGGTGCGCGCCGCCAGCCTGCCAGCGGGGATGGAGGCCCGGCCCCACCTCGACCGGCTCGCAGCAGACCTCGACGCCCTCTCGAGCCTGCCGGTACACGGCGACATCACCCTGAAGAACCTGCTCTTCGACGGCCGACGCCTGTTCCTGGTGGACTGGGAGCCCGCCCACCACCAGCTGCGCGACGGCCGGCGACAGTGGATGGTGAGCGAGCCCTGGGTGGCCCTGGTGGACCGTCGCAGCGGTGTGCTGTCTTCCGCCACCGACCGCATCGGCTTCTTCGCCATCGCCTGGCAGCTCCTGTTCCGGCCCCATCGCATCACCGACCGCCGCGCCTTCGCCCGGGCCCACCACCTGGGACGCGCCCACCTGGTGCCGGTGGACGAGACGGAGCTGGCCACCCTGAGCTGGGGGGACATCGTGGCGCTGGCGGCGGCGAGTCCCCGGTGGCGATGGGTGGTGACGTCGGGCACCTGGGCGTGAGGCCCCCCCGCTTCGACGTCGTCAGCCTCTTCTCCGGCTGTGGGGGGCTCGACCTCGGCTTTGTCGAGGCAGGCGGACGCATCGTCTACGCGTGCGACCGCTCGAAGCATGCCGTCGCCTGCTACCGACACAACCTGGGAGACCACTGCCACCAGCGCGACGTCACCGGCCCGGCCTTCTGGTCGGACGTGGAGCAGATCGACCGCACCGACGTTGTCTTGGGCGGTTTCCCCTGCCAGGGCTTCTCCAAGGCCGGGCCCAAGCGACGCGACGACGACCGAAACCAGCTGTACCGAAGCATGCAGCAGACCGTGCTTCGGTTGCGTCCACGGGTGTTCGTGGCGGAAAACGTCGACGGAATCCAACAGAACTTCAAAGGGACCTTCGTGGACCGGGTGCGCGAGGGCTTCGTGTCGGCGGAGGTGGCCTACGACGTCCACTACCGCATTGTCGATGCAGCCCACTACGGCGTGCCCCAACACAGGCGCCGGGCCTTCTTCGTGGGCGTCCGGCGGGACGACGGGGTGCCGGGGGACTTTCGGTGGCCCGACCACACCCACCAGCGGCGCCGGCGTGACGGCGACTTCGCCCTCACGCCCGACGACCGACGCGACGATGCCGCCCTGCCCCCGCCGGTCACGGTACGTGAGGCCATCGGCGGGCTGCCCGATCCCACCGATGCCGTGCCCGACCACATCACCCGCGACCGCTGGCCCGCAGCCTATGCGCATGTGTTCGCGGCCATCGGTCCGGGCCAGAAGCTGTGCAATGTGCGGCATGCCGACACCTCGGTCTACACCTGGCAGATCCCCGAGGCCTTCGGTCCCACCACAGACACCCAACGCAAGGTGCTCACCACCATCAGCCGCCACCGCCGACACAAGCGCTTCGGCAGCATTCCAAACGGAAACCCCCTTCCGGTGGATGCCATCGCCCAGCTCAGCGGGCTGCCCGTAGACAGGGTGGAGGCCGACTGCCGCAGCCTGCTGGAGCTTGGCTATCTCAAGCCCAGGAACGGTGGCTACGACCTCAAAGGCGCACTGTTCAACTCGGGTCTGTTCAAGCGTCCGCGGTGGGACGCACCGGCCCCGACGGTGCTCACCAACTTTCACAACCCCCGCTTCTTCTTGCACCCCGAGGCCGACCGCCCCTTCACCTTGCGCGAGTGTGCGCGGCTGCAGAGCTTCGACGATGACTTCGAGTTCATGGGGTCGGGCGTCTCGTTGGTGGAGGGACACCGGCTGGTGGGCAATGCAGTGCCGCCGCGGTTGGCGGCAGCGATAGGCAGGGCGGTGGCGGATGGCATGGGACGGTCTCCCGCTCCCAGGAAAGGGGACTCGCCCGCGGCCCAGATGCTCGGTGCGTAGGTAACGCACCTCGCATCCAGCGTTTTCTCTACGGGGGCGAGCCCCCGCGCCGCGCATCAAGATGCGCTCCCCCACGGCACCCTCGCTGCGCGATGCTGCCGCCGCCCGCCCCGGTGGGGCGTTCGGGATGACCGCGTCGGATTCTCCGCCGCGGTCATATAGCGCACGATGTCCGCCCGCTCAGGCGCGCCCGGCCCCAACACAAGTCGGCCCGGAAGTACGTCTCGCGGGACTACCCCGCCCCCACGTCGGCGAGGATGCGTCCCATCCGCTGTCGAATCGTGTGTTCCGCCAGCACCCGCGCCTTGCCGGCGGCTGCGATGCGGACCCGCAGCTCGGGTTGTTGCAGGTAGAAGCGGCACTTGGCCACCAGCTCATCCGGGCTTCGGTAGGTGTCCAGCTCCACGCCGGGCGCAAACAGCTCCACCAGCTCCCTGCTGTGCTCGGCGAGGAGGAATCCGCCCGCGGCCATCACATCGAAGACCCTCATGGCGACGGCATCTTGCTGGTATAGACGCGGGACGTCCACATGGATCTGCGCCTGGGCGTAGATGGCCGGCAGATCGGTGAAGTGGTCGGCCCAACCCCGCCAGGTCACCCCGTGGGCAGACACAAGCGACCAGCCCGGGTCGCCCCACACATGGAGCCCCAGGGCACCCAGGTGGGCCAGCCAGCTGAGGCGCTTTTCGGCCGCGCACACCTCGCCCACCAACATGGCGATGTCGAGGCCATCCCGCTCCCGCCGCACCTTCGCCCGCAAGCCGGGCAGCAGGGTCTGTAGCAGCTCCGGCACCCGCCAGCGCGAGGGGTCGTTGCGTTGGATCTGGGTGACCTTTCCGAGTCGCTCCAGCACCTGGGGTCGGGTGGCGAACAGCTCCCTCAGCTGCGCCTGCATGCCCTTGCCACTAGCGGCCATGGAGGCCCCCACAAATGCGATGGGGACGCTGTAGTCATCGGACCGGTCGGGGCGGTGGACGGCCTCTCGGGCGAGGCGGGCAGCGGGCGCTGCGAGGGGCAGGTGGACGACCTTGCGATAGCCGGCACGCTGCAGAATCGGCAGGTTGCAGCGACGGTAGGTGAAGGCGGTGACGTGGGTGGAGGGACCGAAGATGGGCGCGGGACCGCCGGTGTTGGGATCGATCTCCCAGATGGCCAGGGGGATGCCGTGGGGGGCGACCGCTTCTCCGAGACCATCCTGGGTGTTGATGGCGACCGCGAGCTTCGCCCCGCTCTCGCGGAGGATGTGTTGGTTTTCCAGGGTGGACAGGTGGCGGATGTCCCAGCGCAGCACCCGCCAGCCGTGGGACCGAAGCGCTTCGGCGGCATCGTCGACAAACAGCTCGCCCTGCACCATCAGGGCAAGGGGAGAGGCCGGGTCGAGCAGCGAACGGGCGTCGGCGTAGGCGGCTGCGAACAGCGGATGCTCGACCACCACCGCCTCGCGTGCCTCGGCGCAGTGGGCGAGGTCGACCCCGAGCAGGGGCACGCAGCGGCCACTCTGCAGGGCATCCGCGAGCGCGTGGGTGTGGAGGACGTGGCGCCACAGGGCAGGGTCGAGGTCCCAGGCGTAGATGGTGAGCTCGGTCTGGTCGAGCAGTTCGGCGAGGCGGCCACCGTCGCCGATACCCAACACAAGCAGCGGACGGTGCTCGGCCCTCGCCCGCCCTGCAGCGGACCTGGCGGCCGTGTAGGCATCGGCGTCGGTGAGCACGCGGCCATGGCGAAAGCGGCGCCAGGTGGTGCGGCCAGCGTCGTCGGTGTCGAGGCGGACCGCGGGCAGCGGCGCGGTGAGGCGGGCGACGAGCGCGGGTGGCAGCACCGCCAGTGCGGCCTCGAAGCGGGCGCGGGCGGCGGGGTCCGGGGCGGGGGGCGAGGCGTCCACGGTGGTCCTGGGGTCAGACGGTCCCGATGTAGCCCGGCGGACCCTCCGCAGCAGGACGGTGCCAGCCCCCGCGAATCGGGGCGGATAGGCGGCTGGTCCCCCCGTCCCCCTGATCCCAACCACCTGAGCTGCGATGCATCGACCCTGGCGCCTGGCCCCCCGAGCCCCCCGGCTGGGCCTCCCCGACCACCTGCTTCGGGCCGCTGCCCGCGCCCTCGGCTGGCTGTCCCCTCGAATCATCGCCGCGATTCTGGGCCCGCCGCCGGTCAACAAACGGGGGGACAGCCTCGACGGGCAGCTTCACCTGCTGCTCACCCTCGAGACGGCGGTCGCCGGGCCGACCCACCCCACACTGGCCGAGCGCCGCACCAAGATGCGCAAGGGCATCGCCCTCATCGACGGACCGCCGGCACCCGTGGGCGGACTCGTGGAGACGGTGCTGGCGGAGGACCTTCCCGTGCGGGTCTACCGGCCCGCCAGCCCAAGGGGCCGGCCGTGGATGCTGTACCTGCACGGCGGGGGCTGGGCCACGGGCGACCTCGACTCCCACGACCGCATCTGTCGGCGTCTGTGCAGTGAAAACGACCTCATGGTCATCGCCCTCGACTACAGGTTGTCCCCCGAGACCCCCTTTCCAGGCGCCATCGGAGATGTCCGAAAGGCCTGGCCGGCCGCCGCGGAGCTCGCCGCACGCCTCGGCGCCAACCCTGCGTGGGCCACGGTGGGCGGCGACAGCGCCGGTGGCAATCTTGCAGCCGTGATGTGCCACCACCACCGCGATCTCGACCTGCCTGGTCCGTCGCCTCGCCTCCAGCTGCTCGTCTACCCCGCAATGGACTTCCGCCTGGTGGAGGCCTCCCACGCGGAGTTCGCCGAAGGCTACCTGCTCACGAAGGAGAGCATCGACACCTACAAGGCCCTGTATGCGCCGCCCGACGACAGCCATCCCGACGCCTCTCCCGGCCTGCAACCCGACCTGTCCGGCCTGCCCCACACCATCGTGGTCACCGCCGGCTTCGACCCCCTGCGAGATGAAGGCGAGGCCTACGCTCGGCGCTCGACCGAGGCGGGCACCCCCACGGTGCTGCTCTCGGAGCCCGGACTGGTCCATGGCTTCCTGCAGATGGACGCCGTGCTGCCCGCCGCGGATGCCGCCGTGCGCCGCATCTGTGGCGCGCTGCAGGAGGGCCTTCGCCAGACCCGTCCGTGAGGCGGTGGACGCCGGTGGCCGGGTCGAGGGATACAGGCGCGGCAACCTGCACCCCCGAGGCCGCATGCGTTCCATCCTCCTGGCCAGCGCCCTGGCTCTGACCGCCTGCTCCGACGACGACACGTCTGCCGCAAGCCGGTCGACGGCGGCGGCCACCACGCCCGCGTCCGATGCACCCAAGCCCACCGACAAGGGGCGCAAAGCGAAGAACAGCACCAGGAAGGCGCGCAAGGCCAAGGTGACCGGTGGGGTCGGCCAGGCGGCGCACGGCAAGAGCCCGAGCGGCAACGCGGATCACGGCACGGCCCCGGCTGGCGTCCACACCGTCGGGCAGCCGTCCAAGGTCGAACGCGACGCCGGGATGGTGGCGCGATGCAGCGACGGTCAGGTCGTGTTCGGATTCTGGCAGGGCGAGTACCCGAGTCCCATCGTCCAGCTCGACAAGCAGGTGCAGGTGGATGTGCTCGACGACCCCTGCGGTGGACCTGCGCGGGGCTGCGCCCTGAAGGCCGGCCTGCTGCATCCCTGGGCGACGCCGGGCCAGAAGAGTGGCCAGCAGGCCTTCGGCACCCGCACGCGCACGGTCGCCTACACGCTGCTCCAGGACCACTCGCTGGCCGGCGAGACCCTCCCCAAGGGCAGCAAGGTGGAGGTGCTCAGCTACCTGTCCGAGGGCCTCTGCGCGATGCACTCCAACGGGCGGATGCTGGAGGACATGTGTCCAGGCACCGGCGCCAAGGACGACGCCATCTGGAAGGCTGAAGGCGACCCCAACCCCCCGGCCACACAGCTGGTGGAGGTGGCCTGCCAGGGCGGACCCTCGGGCTGGCTGGTGGTGGACCCGGCGCTGCTGGGCCGCAAGGACGTCCGAGAGGGACAGATGCGGGGCTACGGCGAGATCGATCGCAGCCGCTGAGCCCGTTCAGGCGGCAGGACCGCTGCAGAGCAGGGCATCGATGCGCCGGCTCAGCTCCAGCCGCAGCTCCACGGGAGCCCGTGCCTCCGCATCCCGCCAGCACGCGAGGATGTCCCGCAGGTTGCCCACGGGAATCCGACCGGTGGGCGGGGGCACTGCCGCCTGCACCTCCGCCAGCTCCGGGTCGCCCAGGGCGAGAGCGGATGCCGCGATGACGGCCCGGGCCGCCTCCCGCTCCGCACGGGCGCCCTCGGCCACGAAGCGAGACTGGGCCCGGCGCGCCCACCGCAGGGCCTCGGCGTGCCGGCGCTGGGCGGACAAGGCGAGGGCCCGCTCCAAAAAGGCGTCGGCCGCCCAGTGGGAGCCCAGGCGGTCGAGGGACTCCCCCGCCTCGGCCGCCATCACCTCGGCGAGCACAGCCCCGCCCGACTGACGCTCCACCTGGGCCAGCTTGGTGGTGATGCTGGCGACATTGAGCGCCGAGCCGGCCTCGGCCGCCCGGGAGATGGCGTCCTCCAGCCAGTATCGGGCGTTGTCGTGGTCTCCGCGCTCCAGGGCCACCGCCCCGCGCAAGAACTCGCGCAGAAACCGCGTGCCGTTCACCTCGTCGAGCACCGCAGAGGCGGCGTCGAGCTGCCCGTCGAGCCCGAGGGCCATGGCGAGGAAGGCCAGCAGGACCGACGAGCGGGTGGTCGCGCTGTCGAGGGCAGCCCGGGCCACCCGCACCGCCTCCCCGTAGGCCCCGAGGTCGAGCAACACCTGCACCAGCACCGCCGCCGCCCCCTGAGCAGGACCGCCGTGTCCCCCCGCCTCCGCCTCCGAAAGGGCTGCCTCGGCGAGCCGTCGGGCGCGCTCCCCCTCGCCGCCAATCCGAGCGACCCGTGCCCGGAGCAACCACAACCGGGACCGGAACTCTCGGGGTCTGGGCAGCGACTCGGCCGCCCCGGAGATGGCCGCGTCGGCCATGCCCGCGAGGAACAGCGCCTGCCCGCGGTCTCCCGCGTAGATGCAGCGGTCGATGCCCTCCAGCAGGGGCGTCACGGCCTCCACACGCCGACCCGCCCGAAAGCAGTGCAGGCCGATGTCGGCCGCCTGGGCGTCGTCGCCCACGGTGTCGAGCAGGAGCGCGTGGATGGCGGCCAGGCGCCCGTCGCGACGAGCACCCGCGACAATGGCGTCACGCACGACGTCTTGGGACCAGCTCCAGTCGCGCCCGACCTCCGGCAGCACCAGGCCGGCCCGCACCAGCCGCAGCCAGGTGGACTCCGGGACCGGGACGCCGGCGGCCGCACACGCCCGGCGCCACCACGCGGCGTCGACCTGAGGTCCGAGGGCAGCCGCGAGCTCGAAGGCGGCACGGTCGGCTGGATGGTGGAGGAAGCGCTGGAGCCGCCCGTCCCAGGTGGCGGCCAGGTCGTCTGGAAGCCGCAGCTCCGCGTCGTCGAGAACCAGTCCATCGGCGGTTTTCCGCAGCACCCCGCGCTCCACCCAGTCCCGGGACAGGGCGAGGGCGAAGGCGGGATTGCCGCCAGTGTGGGTGCCGACCCGCAGACCGAGCTCGGGATCCACCGGCAGCAAGGCCTGCAGCAAGGCGAGGTGCGCAACCGGCTCCAGCGAGCCGACCACACAGCGCGAGGCCGCCGCATGGTCGACGAGGGTGCGCAGGCCAACCGGCAAGGACACCCCAGCACGCAGCGTTCCCAGCACGAGTACCGGGGCATCCTCCGCAAGGAGCCGGCGCACCAGGGGCCAGGTGGCCTCCGCGTGTTCCATGTCGTCCACCACCAACACGGCAGGGCCGCCGCGCCGACGACGGTGGAGCATCCGTCCTGCCACTGCCACGCGCTCCTCGCCGGGTCCCGACAAGCACCGGCCGGCCGCGTCGAGGTCGTCGAGTCCGTCCTCCTCCAGCAGCGCCAGTCCGAGCTGCCGCTCCAGCGCCTCCCCGGACAGCCCGCGGGCCCGCCAGCAGCGTCGCAGCAGGCCCTCCAGGCCGTCGCCCGAGCTGCCGCCGACGTGGTGGTCCACTCGAAAGCTCACCGCACACCCCAGCTCCTCGGCCCGCCGGGCGACCGCCAGCGCCAGTGCCGTCTTGCCGACACCCGCCTCGCCAACCAGCCAGACCGCCTGACTACGGCCCGTGCTGGCCACTTGTCGCAGCGCCGACCACAGGGTGTCCTGCAGGTCGTCGCGTCCGAACAGGGGCGGCTCCCGCAGGGGGAACATCCCCAGGCTGGCTGGTGGCGGCGGCGGCACCGCAAAGGGGCGCCAGTCCCCCGGGACCTCGATGACCACCCGCTCCGCCATGCCCGAACCGACCGTGAGCGGTGGGGCGGGCACCCGGCCGTCCTCCTCGGAGTTGCCGAAGTCCCAGGGCACCAGAGTGGGCAGCCCTCCACCGCTGGAAGCATCTTCGAGCGGGGCCAGCTCGACCGGCCCGGAAGGCAGGGTGGCACGCGCTTCAGCGGCACTTCGGGGACGCGCGGTCGGAGCCTTCGCCAGCAGCTTTCGGAGCCAGTCCTCCGTGCCCGCGGGCACCGGGAAGCGCGGCCTGAGAGGCGGCAAGGGGGTGCTGGCGTGGGTGCGCGCCCACTCCGCGAAGTCGCTCGCCCGGGGAAAGGGTGGGCCGCCGGTGACCATCCACCAGCCGACTGCACCCACCGCATAGAGGTCGGTCCAGGGTCCCTGGCTGCGCCACCAGCGGGAGAACTGCTCGGGTGCCATGCAGGTGGGGGTGCCCCCCAGGAGCGGACGGTGCCCGGTGCTGTCGTCGAGCAGCAAGGCGAGACCGAAGTCGGCGATGCGGAGGCGCCCATCGCCGTCGAACAGCAGGTTGTCGGGCTTGAGGTCGCGGTGCACCACCCCACGGGCGTGGGCATGGCCAAGTCCCCGGAGGACCGCATCCAGGCCGCGCCGGGCCTCCTGCCAGTGCGTGGGCAGGCGGCGACTCAGGGGTCCGCCGGGCATCAGCGCGAGCGCCAGCCAGGCGGTGCCTTCCGGGCGGTCCCGAGACACCTCCGCAGGGGTGACCCGGCCGAAGTCGAGGGTGGGGACGATGGCGCCGTGGTGCAGAGCAGCCGCTGCACGGGCCTCTGAGAACAAGGCCGCGGTGTGCGCGTGGCCCTTCTTGCGTCGGGGCTTGAGCAGCTTGAGGGCCACCTCGGTGCCACGGTGGAGGTGACGGGCGCGGTGGACCGTGGCCATGCCGCCTTCACCCAGGCGCTCGCCCAGGACGTAGGAGCCGATGACGACCGGGGACATGACGCCTCCTGTAGGCCGCCCTCTATCGGCTGCGCGCCGCCCCTGCCGGTGGCCTCAGTTCCCGGGGGACGGCACCACCACGCGCACGCCGACCGCCTCTGCCTCGTCGAGGATGCGCGCCCGGTAGGCCTCCATGCGGTCCTCGGGCAGGCGACGCCGCAGCAGCGGCCGGGGCAGGGGCACCGCCGCACCGGACCAGGCCCCTTTCAGGTCTCCCTCGGCCGCCTCCAACCGCGCCAACACGTCGGCCGAAGGGTGCACCACGACAGTCACACCGGCCTGCTCTACCAACGCGCGTCGCCACCGGAAGGGAAACACGCTGTCCACTCCGCCCACCCCACCAAGAGCAGCCGCCGCCTCCCGGACGGGCTGGGTGCAGTTGGTGGACAGCGGGCGGTAGCGGTCTCGTGGCACCACCTCACCTGCCCGGAAGGCCGCCAGCTGGTCGCTGTAGTCGGCCTCGAGCGATGCCAGCACCTCGGCGGCCCGGGCTCCTCGCCAGGGCGTCCACAGCTCGACGATTTCCCGGTTGCGCTCCAGCTGCTCGAAGTAGTCGCCCGCGTCGACGGGGTCCTCGTTGCGAAAGAGGATGAGGCGGTCCCGTTGCAACGACTCGAAGTCCTCGGCGAGGTGCCAGTCCTCCTCGGGGAAGGCCGCCGCCAGCCAGGGACGGGTGGTCCGGTCGACGCGGCTGGTCTCGAACTCCACATCCCGCAGGGCTCCGCCCTCGCAGGCCAGAAAGCGCAGCGAGATGTGGCCCCAGCGGGACCGCCCGGGACGCCGCCCATAGATCACGACTGCCACGCCCAGCACGTCGTCTTCGCGGCCTTCGCACACCGACCCGCCGGTGCGGGCGACCGGGTGGGCCGAGGGCACCAGCGACGAGACGTCCAGCAGGGGGCCGTCGGCGAGCTGGGCGCCCAGCGACAAGGCGGCCACCCAGGGGAGCACGCCACTCACGTCGCCTCCGTCACCTCGGCGATGGCCGCGGCAAGATCGGAGACGAGGGCGTCGATGTGCGCGGCGTGGGTGCGAAAGGAGAGCACGCACACCCGTCCCACGAAGGTGTCCTTCTCGACGCCACGTTCGCGAACCCGCGCGCCTGTGATGAGCACCCGGCGACGGCGGCCCACCGCGCTGAGGACGGCCCGGGTGGTGCGGTCGGCATCGCCACCCGGGGGCTCCACCACAAAGGCGAAGAGGGACAAAGCGGGGCCGGCCACGATGCGGACATGGGGCAGGTCCGCGATGCGGGCACATGCGTCGGCGGCGAGGTCGAGCTTTTCGTCGAGCTGGGACCGAAATGCCCCAGCACCGTGCATCTTGAGCGGAAGCCACAGCCGGAGTCCACGGGCCGGACGCGACAGCTCGGGCCCCATGTCGGCGAAGTTCCAGTGCTCGGGGTGGGCGTCGGGCTCGGGCAGGTAGGTGGCCGGCACGGTGAAGGCATCACGCAGCCAGGCCCGGTCCCGCACGAGGATGGCGCCGGTGCCATACGGCAGGAACATGCCCTTGTGGGGGTCGAGGGTGACCGAGTCCGCTTGCTCGATGCCCGCCAGCACGCGGCGTCCTCGCTCGGTCAACACAAAGGCGCCGCCATAGGCGCCATCGACATGCAGCCACAGACCGTGGGCGTCCCTCACGCGTGCGAGCTCCGCCAGGGGGTCCACCGCGCCCACCGGAGTGCAGCCCGCATTGGCCACGATGAGGAAGGGACGGCGCCCCGCGGCTACGTCGTCCGCGATGCATCGCTCCAGGGCATCCACGTCCATCTCGAAGCGGTGGGTGTGGGGGACCACGCGGACCTGCTCCGCCCGCAAGCCCGCCGTGCGCACCGACTTCACCACCGAGTTGTGGGTCTGGGCGGTGGTGTAGCAGACAAGCTCACGAAGATCGTGCGTGCGCGCCCGTTGTCGTGCCGCAACCACACCGCAGAGGTTGGCGATGGACCCGCCGCTCGTGAGCAGTCCCCCGGCTTCAGGGCCGTCGAAGCCCACCCAGAGACACAACCAGCGCAGCACCGACACCTCGAGCTGAACCAGGGCCGGCGCGGGCTTCCAGATGCCGGTGTAGCGGTTCACCACGCCGGTGAGCAGGTCAGCAAGGGCGGCGTGGGGCAGGCCGCCCCCCGGAATGAAGGCGAGGTAGCCCGGCGAGGCGGGGTCGAGTCCGACCGGCACCACATCGTCCATCACGCGGGCGAGCAGGCGACGAAAGGGGGTGGGGGACTCGGGCACCGGCTCCATCATCCGACGGGCGGCCTTGTGGCTGCCATCTGTCCGCAGCACGGGACGTTCTGGCGTGGCGTCCACCCAGGCTGACAGCTTGTCGAGTACCTGCAACCCCATGCGCCGAAGCGTGGAACCGTCGAGCTCCAGGGGATGGTCGTCGGGCGGACTCAACGCAGCACCTCGGAGGCCTCGAAGAAGCGGGGGTCGGGGTACCAGGCGTAGAGCAGCCCGCCGTCGTGCAGCTCGTCGATGATGGCCTGTGCGATGCGGTCGTCGACGGCTGGACAGCCGTGGCTGCGGCCGAGGTAGCCCCACTCGGCGATGTGGTCCACCCGCGCATATTCCGCGCCGTGGAAAACGATGAGGCGCTCCCGGGCGAGGTCGTTGACCTGGGGCTCCAGGCCGTCGAGGCGCATGGAGCGCCCGTTGCTGCCGATGTAGGTCTCCGAGGCCACGAACAGGCCGAGGCTGGACTGGTTGGAGAAGGGCGTGTTGGAGAAGCGCACGGCGCGCTTGTCGTCGGTGCGGTGTCCCGAGCCCTTGCCATGGGTGAGCAGCAGGTGGTGGCGGAGCTGTCCTCCATCGAGGTTGACGACCCACAGGCGTTCTTCGGTGCTGGGCAGCGAAAAGTCGATGACCGCCAGGGTGGCCCGGCGCGCGGCGGCTTCCGTCCATCCATGGTCGGCCGCGAGCAGTGCAGCCTCGGCCACCTCCGGCCGCATTCCCATGGCTGTGAGGTCGTCCACCCCCACCGCCGTCACCTCCAGCACCGCCGAGGTGTCTCCGGTCGCGGTCAGCTCCACCTGATGGGTGCCGGCCGGAAGCCACCGAGCCAGGGCAGCGGAGCCGATATCGCCGCGTGCTGCGCCGTTGTCGTCGATGGCTGCGCCGTGGCACACCGACCCCACCTCGCCATCCGACAAGCCCACCTGCACCGGCGCACGGTCCCACTCCGAGGCGAGCGCGTAGACCAGAGCAGGCGCCTCCAGCACCACCTCCACCGCAGCGGAGTGGGTCTGACCCACGTCCGCGCAGGCTCCGGAGCCCACCTCCAGCTGCACCACGGTCGACAGGTGGGAGCCCGCCAGGGCCGGGGCCGTCACGAACAGCAGTGCCAGCATCGTGCGCCTCAGCGGGTCAGGTGCAGCGCGCCGGCCGGTACATCGGTCTGCACCACCGACGAGCCGTCGGGCCAGGTCACCGTGAGCGAGTCTACCAGCGGTTCGTCGCCGAGTCCGAACTCCACCACCGCCGCGCTGGCGGAGCCGGTGCCCGCAGGGAGCATCCATGCCGTGCGCGGGGAACCCCGAAGCACGATGTCGACGCGTGCTCCGATGCCCTCGCGGTTTCCGGGGCCGGCATCCAGCGTGAGCCGCAGGCTCTGGGTGCAGCCGCCCGAGATGTCCCACACCGAGGTGTGCACCAGGCCGGCCACCAGCATCTCATCGCGGCCATCCCCGTCGAAGTCCCCCCGCACCAGCGCACGATGGGCGGCGGCCTCGTCGAACCCGTGGGCCTCCGCCACCCGGGTGAATCCATCCGGGCCCCCCAGCAGCAGGGCGTTTCGCTGGTCGTCGCTCCAAGTCCACGAAGGGTCGAGCAGGCCGATGCTGTCGCGCTGCACCTCCGCAATCACCCCGAAGGCCACCGGAAGGTCGACCCACCCGTCTCGATCGAGGTCGAAGGGAGCCACGCCCCAGGCCACCAGCTGGTCCTCCTCGGCCGGCAGGTCGGCGCCCCAGGCCAGCGAGGCGTCGTAGAAGGTGCCGTCGCCAGCATTGGCCAGCAGCTCGGGTCCGCCGATGTCGGTGACGTAGAGGTCGGGGTGCTGGTCGCGGTCGAAGTCCGCCACCGCCGCAGACATGCCGAAGTGGGCGAGGCCACAAAAGCAGTCCTCCGACACCGTGAAGCGGCCGGTGCCATCGTTGACCAGCAGCTGATCGGGCACGATGTAGGGACCGAAGTCGTTGGCGAGGAAGAGGTCGAGATCGCCGTCGCCATCGGCATCGAGCGCGCCCACCGCCTGTGTGTGTGCGCCGTGGACCTCGCTGGGGAGCTGCTCGGAGGCGTCGGTGAACACACCGGGGGACCTCTGGAGGTACAGCGAGGAGGGGTCGCCGGGCAGTCGGTCTTCGAGAATCTCCTCGATGGTCTCGCCCGCGGACAGGCGCCGCCCCACCATCAGGTCGAGGCGACCGTCGCCGTCGAGGTCGGCGAAGACTCCTGTGCCGGTGAAGCCGTCGGAGTCGGGCAGGGCCTCGGCCCGAAACACCCACGGAGACACCTGGAAGAGAAGGTAGTCGGGCGTGCCGGGTTCGGTTCCGAGGAAGATGTCGAGGTCGCCGTCATCGTCGAGGTCGGCCATGGCCGCGGCGGAGCCGGGCGGGAGCAGCTCTCCGTCTTCGAGGGTGGGGGTCTGTGGGGTCAGTCCGAGCTCGCCGCCCCTCAGGACACGGGAGGCGCCGCGGGTGGCCAACAGCACGTCGTCGAAGCCGTCGCCGTCGAGGTCCCCCACAGCCGCGCCCCAGCCGCCCACCCGCGGGCTCGCCGAGGCATCCCAGACCTGAGTGCGCACGAGCTGCAGGGCGTCGCAGACGGGGTCGGGGTCGATGGGGTCGCCCGTGTCTGCGGTGTCGACGCCAGAGTCGGTGTCGCCGGTGCCACTGCCAGAACCACCGGAGCCTTCGCCGCCCCCGCCCGAGTCCTGCGAGTCGACGGACGTGGCCTTGTCCCCTCCCCCCGGACCCGTGCAGCCGATCCAGCCGAGCACCACCAAGGTCGGCAGTCTGTTCATCGCGTCTCCAGAGGCGTCAGTCCGCTCGCATCCAGCTCGGCCAATACCCGCTCGGCGACCCAGCGGTTGCCCTCGGGGGACAAGCGCAGGTGGTTGTGGGGGTGGAACAGCCGGTCGGGCGCCGGCTCCGCATCGAGGGCACCCATCAGGTCAACGACGGGAACACCGCGTGCTCCGGCAACCTCACGAATCATCGGCACCTGCTCGGGCGTTGCGGCCAGGGTATGGACCACCAGCCGCGCGCCTCGCTCGGACGCGGCTGCCTGGATCTGGTCGAGGTAGTGCGCCAGGGAGGCCGCAAAGTCGGGATCGGCGGCCAGCCGGGCATCCCGAGACAAGGTGGCCGCAGACGGCGGCGGCGGTGGCTCTCCTGCGAGGTGCAGCAGGTAGAGCTTGAGGTGGTGGGCCTCCGAGAAGTCGGGGTCGAGGGACAGCACCCGGTCGATGTGGGTGCGGGCCGCCGCTGCATCACCCTTCACCAAGGCCACGCGGGCGTTGTCGACGCCGCCTTTCAGAGCCGCATTTCGCCCGTCTGCCGCATAGTCGGCGCGCCGCTCAGCCACCTTGTCGGCGAAGCGCTGTGGAAAGCCGGGCATCCGGCGGGCGGCATCGAGGTGTTGGCTGGCCTCCTCGAAACGCCCCATGGCCACGGAATAGCGAAACAGGCGCATGCGCAGAGGAGGACGCAGCTCGGCGCCCCCCTGGCTCTGGTGGACCGCCTCTGTGGCCGCCGCGAAGTCCCCCCGACCGGCCTCGAGGTCGGCGAGATCCAGCCAGAGGTCTCCCCGCCCGGGATGGGCCTCCAGCTTCACACGCAGCGCATCGGCCTGGCGCGTGAGGGAGTCGTCGGCTCCCTCGGCCGCCATCCAGCCATCCTCGTCGAGGGCGCTCTCCGGGTCCGCCTCGGGGACCGCCGGGGACACGGCCAGGGAGACCATCCTGGGCAGCAACAAGGCATCGAGCCAGCCCGACTCCCGCTCCGCCTCGTCCGCCGGCGCCATGCGACGGTTGATGCCCACGATGACCAGGTCGGGCGAGTGGGCATCCAGCAGGCCGTCGATGCGCCCCGCAAAGTAGTCGATGGTCCGCCCCCGCACCCCACGATTGAGCACCACCGCATCCACGCCCCGTGCCTCCAGCGCGCGCTCGAGGTGGGCCGGGTAGGACTGCTCGGCGGGAGCGCCCACCCCCACGGTGTAGCAGGCGCCCAGGCACAGCACCCGAAGCGCTCCACCGCGGGCTTCACGGTCGTGTGCGCCCCGCGCGGCATCGGAGGCCTGGGCACCCATTCGCACGAGCTGGAGGCCCCCTTCGACGAGCAACAGGCCAGCCAGCAGGCCGGCGGCAATCCTGGATACGCGACGGGCAGCGGACACGGCGTCTTCCTGGCGACCGCCGCAGGCTACCCGATTGAGCTGGCACCGGAAGCCGGGCCCCTCAGAACAATGCGTAGATGAATTCGGTCTGCTGAGTGCCCATCAGGTAGAGCATCAACAGGGCCGCCAGCAAGAGCACGCCGAGCAGGGGCGCCTGCCACCAGGCGCCTTCGTCTGACAGCAGCTGTTGCAGCTTCTGCGCGACGGTGGGCGGACGGCGCCCCTTCTTCTTGCGGCCCTTCTTCTTCGGGGAGGACACCGCCTCCGTGGAGTTGGCGGTGTTGCCGCCCGCTTCGGTCTTGTCAATCGTCACGGTCGCTCACCCCAGCCAGAACAGACGCTGCAGCACCCGGAGCATATGGGCCGGGTCGGACATGAACACGATGTTGCCCACCGAGAACCAGGTGTAGGTGATGGCGATGGCGACCGGTGCCGGCACCTTTCGGACCACCCGGTGGAGCCGAGGCCAGCGTCGGCGGGTGCGCTGGAAGGCCTGCACCCCGATGACACCGAGGCCATGGTACACACCGAGGAAGAGGAAGGCCGGCGAGAGCTGGTGCCAGATCTGGAACAAGAAGATGGTGGTCAGCACGCCGAGGTAGACCTTGAGCGGCCGGGCCCCCACTCCGAACAGCGGCAGGAACACGTAGTCGCGGAAGAAGTGGTGCAGTGTGATGTGCCACTTGCGCCAGAAGGCCGCGATGTCGGTGCAAAGGATGGGCCAGTCGAAGTTCTCGGGGACCTTCAGGCCGAACAGCCGGCCGAGGCCGATGGCGACGTCCGAGTAGCCTGAGAAGTCCATGTAGAGCTGGAAGCTGGCGGCGTAGACCGCGAGGAGCAGCATGCCGGGAGAGGTGGCCTCCGGCGCCATCAGCATCGGCTGGGCCCAGTTGCCCAGGGTGTCGGCGATGGCGAGCTTCTTGACGAGGCCACTGCAGATGCGCAGGGCGGCGGCGTTGAGGTCGGGCAGCCTGGGCCGCACCGCCTCTGTCAGCTGGGTGGTGAAGCTGTCGTAGCGCTGCAAGGGTCCGGCGATGAGCAGAGGCGGAAACAGCAACCAGGCGAGAACACCCGGTGCGTCGGCGTTCACGAAGACATCGGACCGGCGCCTGGTGCGCTCGACGAGCAGATGGATCAGCCGGAAGGTGAGGAATGACAGCCCCACCGGCACAAAGACGCCCGCGTAGCCGGGAAAGGCGGACCGGCTGTGGTCGGGGTCGGCGAGCAAGGCCGTGTGGGCCGGAATCTCGAACAGCTTCCACGCGAGGAGGTTGGCGACCAGCAGCCCGAGCATGGCCACGAAGCCCGCCCGCACCGGCCGCTCCTCTGCGCGCCGGCGGCCCAGCGCGCCCGAGACCCACAAGGTGGTGCCGGCCAGCACGAGGTAGAGCGCCACGAAGACCGTGGCCTGAGTGACGGCGAAGGCGATTCCCGCCAGGACCAGCACCCACACCCGCGCGCGTGCCGGGACCGCCCAGAACACCCCAGCGACCGCGACGAGCGACAGGAAGACCGGCAGGCTGACGAGCGACATGGCGTCCGGGGTCCGACAGGGGGCACGTCCGTAGCCCGAATTGTGGTGGGCCGAGGGCGGTGCGGGCTGGCCGCCGGGTCAGGCCGCGTGCGATATGCTCCGGGCCCGGCCTCGCCCGGGGGGAGCCCCGTTGTCCGATCCCGAACAGCCGCAACTCGACGATGTGATGGCGCGCCATGGTGGCCGCCGTCGACGGAAGCCCGTCCGTGACGAACCCATCGAGAAGAGCGGCATGGACGACCTGTTCGGCGACAACGGTCCCCGGATGGAGGAGCAGGAGCCCGACCCACCCCGCCGGCGTCGTACAGCTGCGAAGGCCACCCCAAAGCCAGCAGCCTCGCCGCGACCTGCCGCCAAGGCCAAGCCCGTGCCGGCGCCCGAGCCTGCACTCGCGCCGGAACCCGAGCCTGCCCCTGCGCCCGAACCCGAACCCGAGCCGGAACCCCAGCCTGCCCCTGCGCCGGAGCCCGAGCCGGCTCCTGCGCCGGAACCCGCACCAGAGCCGGAACCAGAGCCGGAACCGGAGCCGGAGCCGGAACCCGAACCAGAGCCGGAACCCGAACCCGAACCCGAACCCGAGCCGGAACCCGAACCAGAGCCGGAACCCGAACCAGAGCCGGAACCCGAGCCAGCCGCAGAGGTGCGGCACGAGCCCGAGACGCCCCAGCCCGACCTGGACAGCCTCTTCGGGCAGACCACCGGACGGATGAAGGTCACCGAAGACGACGACGTGGAGGAGGAAGAGGAGGCCCCGGCCCCCGCAGGCGGCTCCACGGTCGAACCGGCCGGCCATCCCATCGCCAAGTCCGATGGTCGCCCCGGCGGCGGGGGTCCCCCACCCGCGCAGGCGGCCTTCAGTCCCCAGAAGTCTTCTGCCGCGCGGATCGATCTCGGCGAGGATGAGGCCGAGCCCGACCCACCCGGTAGCCCAGGTCCCTTCTCACCCGCCGGCGACGCAGCTGCCCGCATCACCCTGTCTGACGACACCACCGACGAGGCTGGCGGTTCCAACATCGAGTCGCTCGCAAACGTGGGGGACGCGGAGTCCAGGGTGGCGGTCCACCCGGGCGAGACCCCTCCCCCGGAGGGCGGCGGCGGGGCCTTCGCGCCCAGCACCGACGGCGATGAGCGCATTCCCGTGTTGCCAGCGCCCGACGAAGACGCGGGAGCCAGCTCGGCCGAGAGCTACGGCAACCCTGCCGCGGATGCCGACGAGCGGGTGCCCATGCTGCCCGTCGCTGCGCCCGAAGAGGGCGGAAGCTCGGTCGAAGGCTACGGCAACCCCGTCTCTCTCGCCGACGACCGCGTGTCGATGCGCCCCGCCCCAGCCGCCGAGGAGGGGGCCAGCTCGGCCGAGAGCTACGGCAATCCCGCCGCGGACGCCGACGAGCGGGTGTCCATGCGGCCGGCCCCCGCAGCGGCGGGAGGCGCCAGCTCCGTCGAGAGCTTTGGCAACCCCGGCGCCGATGCCGACGAGCGGGTGCCGATGTTCCCGGCCCCCGAGGGTGCCGATGGCGCCAGCTCCGTCGAGAGCTTCGGCAATCCCACGGCCGACGCCGACGAGCGCGTGCCTCTGGTGTTCCTGCCCGACATCGCCGGGATGGCGAGCGTGCTGGAGAGCTACGGCACCCCCACGAGGCTCGCCGATGAGCGCATGGGACTCTGGCCGATGGCGCTGCAGGCGGCGGGGCCATCGGTCGTCGAGTCCTATGGCGCGCCCAGCAGAGACCGCGACGAACGCGTCGACGTGCGGCCCAAGCCCGATCTCGAAGCCGGCGGCGACGTCCTGGCGATGTACGGGAACCCGAGCCCGGACCCCGGTGAGCGGGTCGACGTGCTGCCCCAGCCCGACCTCGAGGCCGGTGGCGACGTCCTCAAGAGCTATGGCGACCCCAGCGCAGACGCTGCGGAGCGGGTCGAGGTCCACCCCAAGCCCGACCTCGACGCAGGCGGCGACGTCCTCAAGAGCTACGGAGACCCCAGCCCCGACCCCGGCGAGCGCGTCCCTCTGCTGCCCGAGCCCGACCTCGACGCCGGTGGCGACGTCCTCAAGAGCTACGGAGACCCCAGCCCCGACTCCGGCGAGCGGGTCGACGTCCACCCCAAGCCCGACCTCGACGCAGGCGGCGACGTCCTCAAGGTCTACGGCGACCCGGCCCGCGACTCCGGCGAGCGGCTCTCCTTGCTGCCCGAGCCCGACCTCGATGGCGGTGGAGACGTTCTCAAGGCCTATGGCGACCCCAGCCGGGACTCCGGCGAGCGCGTGGAGGTCCACGAGAAGCCTGATCTCGAAGCCGGCGGCGACGTCCTCAAGGCCTATGGCGACCCCAGCCTCGACCCGGGCGACCGTGTCTCCTTGCTGCCGGAGCCCGACCTCGACGGCGGCGGCGACGTGCTCAAGAGCTACGGAGACGCCAGCGCAGACTCCGGCGAGCGGGTCGACATCCACGAAAAGCCCGACCTCGAAGCCGGAAACGTCCTCGAGTCCTACGGACACCCCAGCCGCAAGTGGGAAGAACGGGCCCCGGTCTACAAGCAGCCCTCCGCCGACCTGCTGGATGGGGCCGACGGCCTGCGGTCCTACGGCAACCCCATCGCCGATGCCGGCGAGCGGGTCGACATCCACGAAAAGCCCGACCTCGAAGCCGGAAACGTCCTCGAGTCCTACGGGCACCCCAGCCGCAAGTGGGAAGAACGCGCCCCCGTCCTTCCGAGCCCGAACGAGGCCGCCCTCAGCGAAGGCAACGTGCTGGAGGGCTACGGCCAGCCCACCCCCGACCCCTCCGAGCGGGTCGACGTCCACGAAAAGCCTGACCTCGAGGCTGGAAACGTCCTCGAAACCTACGGCAACCCCTCACCGGCCAAGAGCGACCGCGTCGACCTCGACCCCGAGCCCGACATCGACCCGGGCTCCAGCACCCTCGGCGGCGCCGCCCAGCTCTCCCGCAGCCGCGCCGAGCGCATCGACCTCGACCCCGAGCCCGACGTCGATCCCGAGAGCAGCACGCTCGGCGGTGTGGTGCAGACCTCCCACGACCGCACCGACCGAATGGGCCGCCACGAGCCCCTCGACGTGCCCGAGAACGAGGGCTCCACGCTGCGGCTGTCCACTGAGCGGGAAGACCGCGTCGGCTACATCGACCCCGACCAGGTCTTCGCGTCTTCGCTGGGCGGCATGGGCTCCAAGGCCATCCTCGAAGCGGGACGCATGTCGCTTCGGGAAGACCTCGAGAAGGCCTTCACACCGTCTGTTCCCACCGGACTCGAGGGCCTCATGCCCGACCCCCACGCGAGGGGCTCGGACCGCATGCGGCTCGCCGAGGACGAGTTCGAGATTCCGCCCGACCTCGTGGGCAAGATTCCCGTGCCACCCCGAGTGGTGGAGGTCGTCGGCACTCTGCCCGAGGCCGAGCGGATGGGCGGCTGCGGCCACGAGCGCACGCCCAAGCGCGAGAAGGTCCATCGTCGCATGGACTTCCTCTACCAGCGCTTCGAGATGCTCCATGTGCGGCGCGGCGTCTACACCTGCCGGCTCTGCCCCGATGAGCCCGAGCACGTCAGCTCCGAGCCCGCCTTCGTCGCAGGGCCGACCCCGCTCGGGAATGGCCTGCTGGCGCAGATCATCGCTGCTGTCTACGACGACCACTCCACGCTGTTCGAGCAGGCGGGCAACCTGGAGCGCCTGGAGTTCGGGGTCAACGAGGACCGCGTGGCCACGGCACTCGACCTCGCCACCCGCTCGGTGAAGCCGGTCGTCGAGGCCCTCCGGGCGGAGATCGAAGCTGCCAAGGGCAAGCCCACGGTGGACAAGAAGGGTGTGGACAGCTCCCGTCCTGGCCGCCGCCGGAGCGTGGAGGGTCACCTCCGCTTCGTGAGCACCCCCACCGCACGGCTTCTGGTCCACACCGACCGCGGCTATGACGACCCCCTCGTGAAGTCCGTGCCGCCGAGCCGACGCAAGGGCGAGCTCATCCGCGACCTGTTCCGCGAGCGGGTCGGCTTCAACCGCAGCGGTGTCTGGGCAGGCGTGCGCCGGCGGTTCAGCAACGCTCTGGTCACCTCCCCCCAAGAGGCCGCCTACGCGCTGTTCCTGATCCACGCGATCAACTCGGCCGCCAGCCCCACCCGCGGACACCACGACGAGCTCGTGCGGCGCAGCCGGGCACTGCGGGCCTGGCTCGACGACCAGCGCGACCAGTTCGACGACCCCGACACCGCCCTGCAGCGCTCGGTGGTCTACGCGCTCACCAGCTGGGACCGCATGCGGCTCGTCGACGACACGGGCGACGGCAAGGCCATTCCCGAGCCCGAAGCCCGCCGCTTCCCGAAGACCTACACCCCCATGTGGGACTTCGGCAGCGAAGCCGAGATCGACCGCGCCACCACCTGGTACAGCCTGGTGCACACCTGCCGACAGCTCGGCGTGCGGCCCTGGGAATACTTCTTCGCACTGTTCTCGGCGATGTCGCGCGGTCCACTGGCGAAGCCCGAGAGCTGGACCCCCGCCGCCTGGGCATCTGTCGCCGGGCTCTGAGCGGGGTCTCGCCACGGCAGCCGGCGCGACGAGGCGCGTGGAACGAAATCTCCCCTGAACGTTCCACGCACGTTCCACATGCACTATGCTGCCCGTCCGCTCGGGAGCGCGTGTGGGTGCATCGCAAGCACAAGGCCTGTTCATCGGCTTTCTCGCCGCCATGACCACTGTGGGTGTGGCGATGGCCGACGCCCCCCCCTCCCCCCGGGCCCCCCAGCCGGCGGTTGAGCGCAGCCTCGACGACCTCGCGGTGTTCCACGCCGAGGAGGCCGACCGACTGATCCACACCGACCCCTTGAGTCCCCTGCTGGAGCCGGCCCCCAGCCTCGCCTGCGACGACGGCGGCGCCAGCATCTCGGAGGTGGTGGCCGAGGTGGCCAGCGGACTGCACCGTCGCCGCATCCCCTACCGCTCCGCCAACCTCGCCGACTGCTCGGGCATGGCCCACAGGGTGCTCCGGGCCGTGGCCGGACGCTGTGAAGGCGTGGAGCGTCCGCCGGTGGTGATGGCCCGCCGCGCCAAGGACCTCGCGCGCTGGTACCAGCAAGAGCAGCGCCTCACCGAGGTGGCGTCCGCTGAAGACATCGACGAGGCCCTCACCGTGGGCTCCGTGGCCTTCTTCCTCGCCCCCGGGCGGCGCAGCGGCGGCCTCGACCGCATCTTCCATATCGGGGTGGTGGTGGACATCGAGCGCGACGAGGCCGGACGCATCCAGCGCTACGCCATGTTCCATGGTCGGCGCCCAGGCTTCTCGGCGAGCATCACGCGCTGGCATGTGCGCGACCGCTCCCCTTCCCTCGGCAACGGCAGCGAGCGGATGGTGGCCGTGGCCTGGCCGAGCGACGCGGTGCGGCCCCGGACATGGTTCGGCGAGGATGTCGTAGCACTCGATGATGTCGAGCCCAGCACCGACGGCTGGCTGTAGACGTCCGGCGCAGGCAGCGCACCAGCCATGCAGCGTGTCTTCAAGCGCAAGCCCCGCGAGTGCGCCGTCTATCGCGCAAGCGTCACTCTTATCTGAGTCACGTCACCCTCCCGCCCCACGGCTGGGGTAGGCTGTCCCGCGCCCGCGTTTCCGTTCAGGAGGGACCACCATGCGCATCATCCCGGTCGAGCGCTTCGACTACGTCGTGTTCGGGGGCACCGGCGACCTCGCCCGCCGAAAGCTGCTGCCCGCGCTCTACCACAGGCTGCTCGCCGGTCAGATCCCCGCCGACTGCCGCATCATCGCGGCCTCCATCACCGAGCTGGACACCCCCGCCTACCGGGCGATGGTGGAAGAGGCCCTGCACACATTCGTGCCCGACGACCACCAGAACGACGCTGTCATCGCCTGCTTCGCGCAGATGTGCCTGCATGTGAAGGTGGATGCCTTCAGCGATGCCGGCTGGTCTGACCTGCGGGAGCTGCTGAGCGGACGCACAGTGGTGCGGGCGTTCTACCTGGCCGTCGCCCCCCAGCTGGTCGGTCCCATCTGCCAGCGCATCGGCAGCTCCGGCATCGCCACGCCACAGAGCCGGGTGGTCATCGAAAAGCCCCTCGGCAAGAACCTCGAGTCAGCGCGGGCCGTCAACGAGGCGGTGGGCGCGGTCTTCGATGAGCACCGGGTGTTCCGCATCGACCACTACCTGGGCAAGGAGACGGTGCAGAACCTCATGGCTCTGCGCTTCGCCAACGCGCTCTTCGAGCCGCTCTGGAACAGCGCCCACATCGACCATGTGCAGATCACGGTCGCGGAGTCCATCGGGGTGGGGAGCCGGGGGCCCTACTACGAGAAGGCCGGGGCACTGCGGGACATGGTGCAGAACCACCTGCTCCAACTGCTGTGCCTCGTGGCCATGGAGCCACCGGACACCTACAGCCCCGACGCCGTGCGAGACGAGAAGCTCAAGGTGCTCAAGGCGCTGCAGCCCATCGACGACACCAACGCCGACCGCGTCACCGTGCGCGGTCAGTACCGGGCCCTGCGCACCGACGCGACGCATGTGCCCTCCTACGTGGAGGAGGTGGGCACCGACCGCTCGGCCACCGAGACCTTCGTGGCCATCAAGGCCGAGGTGGCCAACTGGCGGTGGGCCGGGGTGCCGTTCTACCTGCGCACCGGCAAGCGCCTGCCCACGCGGGTGAGCGAGATTGTGGTGGCCTTCAAGCCCATCCCACACAGCATCTTCGACAAGTCCTGCGGCTCCATCCAGTCCAACAAGCTCGTGATTCGCCTGCAGCCTGACGAGGGCGTGATGCAGTGGATCATGATCAAGGACCCCGGCCCGGGCGGCATGCGGCTGCGGCATGTGCCCCTCGACATGAGCTTTGCCGAGGCCTTCGAGGTGCGCAATCCCGACGCCTACGAGCGCCTGCTGCTCGACGTGGTGCGCGGCGACCCCACCTTGTTCATGCGCGGGGACGAGGTGGAGGCGGCCTGGCGCTGGATCGACCCGATTCGCCAGGCCTGGGAGCGAGACGGCCGGATGCCGCACGCCTACACCGCCGGCACCTGGGGACCCACCCGGGCGATTGCCCTCATCGAGCGCGACCACCGCACCTGGCACGAGGAGACGGTCTGATGGCGGTCGTCGAGACCACGGTGCTGGCCGGTCGAGCGGCGCTGGCAGAGTCCCTGGCGGACACCTTCACGGCTGGCATCCGGCTCGCTGTGGCACAGCGAGGTCATGCCGTGCTGGCGCTTTCTGGTGGACGGACCCCCCTCGCCTTCTTCGAGGCCCTCCGCACGCGACCGTTGCCCTGGGACAAGGTGACCGTCACCTTGGTGGACGAGCGCTGTGTGCCCCACGACCACCCCCGCTCCAACACGGCCTTCGTGCGCACCCACCTGCTGCAGGACCACGCAGCCGCCGCGACCTTCCTGTCGCCGGTGACCGAGACCGGGGCGCCCATCCTCGACCTGAAGCTGCCAGCACGCATCGATATGGCCCACTTCGGCATGGGCACCGATGGCCACACCGCCTCCTGGTTTCCAGAAGGAGATGCACTTGGAGCGGCCCTGGCCGATGAGGGTCCGGCGCTGTTGGCGCTGTCGGCCCCCGGCGCGCCCGAGCCCCGGCTGACCTTCACCTGGGCGGCCCTTCGCACAGCCCGGTCGGCGGTCCTCCACTTCGAGGGTAGTGCCAAGGCGGCCGTCTTCGCGGAGGCGGTGAAGCCGGGTCCGATGGCCGCTCTGCCCGTCCGCCGGCTCCTCCATCAAGATGACGTGGAAGTCCTCGTCTTCACCGACATCCAGCCCCCGGAGACCCCCTGATGAGCGCACCGCTCCACCCCACGCTCGCCGAGGTCACCGCCCGCATCGAGGCCCGCTCGAAGGACAGCCGCTCGGCCTACCTCGCCCAGGTGCAAGCCGCGGTCACCGACCGGCCCCGCAGACGACGGCTGTCCTGCGGCAACCTGGCCCACGGCTACGCGGCCTGCGGAGGAGACAAGCCTGCGCTCATGGCCGAGGTGGCACCCAACATCGGCATCGTGACCGCCTACAACGACATGTTGAGCGCCCACCAGCCCTACGCCGACTTCCCCGACCGCATCAAGGCGGCGGCCCGCGCGGCCGGCGGCACAGCCCAGGTGGCCGGCGGCGTGCCCGCGATGTGCGACGGCGTGACCCAGGGACGTCCCGGCATGGAGCTGTCCCTCTTCTCCCGCGACCTCATCGCGATGTCGACCGGTGTGGCCCTGTCCCACGACCTCTTCGACGCCGCCGTCTACCTCGGCGTGTGCGACAAGATCGTGCCTGGCCTGCTCATCGGTGCCCTGGCCTTCGGGCACCTGCCGGCCATCTTCATCCCGGCCGGCCCCATGACCTCGGGCCTGTCCAACGACGACAAGCGCAAGAACCGGCAGCTCTACGCCCAGGGTCAGATCGACCGTGCCGCCCTGCTCGCCAGCGAGAGCGCGGCCTACCACGGGCCCGGCACCTGCACCTTCTACGGCACGGCCAACAGCAACCAGATGCTCATGGAGATCATGGGCCTGCACCTGCCGGACTCGAGCTTCGTGAACCCGGGCACCCCCGTGAGAGACGCCCTCACCGAGGCAGCCACCCGTCGGGCGCTGCAGATCACGGCCCTCGGCGACGAGTTCACCCCGGTCTCCCAGATCATCGACGCACGCGCCATTGTCAACGGAATGGTGGGCCTGATGGCGACCGGCGGCTCCACCAACCACGCACTGCACATCGTGGCCATCGCCCGCGCAGCCGGCCTCATCGTGGACTGGGACGACCTCAGCGCCATCTCCAGCGCGGTGCCCCTGCTCACGCGCGTGTACCCCAATGGCAAGGCCGACGTGAACCACTTCGCGGCGGCCGGCGGGATGGGCGTGCTCATCGGAACTCTGCTCGACCACGGACTGCTGCACGGCGACGTGTCCACCGTGTGGGGCGAGGGACTGTCTCGCTACCGGGTGGAGGCGGGCCTCGACGGCGGGGAGCTGGTGTACCGGCCGTCCCCCGAGAACAGCCACGACGCCGACGTGCTGCGTGCCGCCGACAACCCCTTCCAGGCCACCGGCGGCCTCAAGCTGCTGCAGGGCAACCTGGGCCGGGCGGTCATCAAGACCTCGGCGGTGGACCCCTCTCGGCACATCGTAGAAGCACCAGCACGCGTGTTCTCCAGCCAGCAGGAGCTGTCGGCGGCCTTCCGGGCGGGCACCCTCACAGGCGACTTCGTAGCGGTGGTGCGCTTCCAGGGTCCGCGGGCCAACGGCATGCCCGAGCTGCACCGCCTCACGCCTCTGCTCAGCATCCTGCAGGACCGGGGACAGAAGGTGGCGCTGGTCACCGACGGGCGGATGTCGGGGGCCTCGGGCAAGGTGCCGGCGGCCATCCACGTCTCTCCGGAGACCTTGCTGGGCGGAGCGTTGGGCAAGGTGTGCGACGGCGACATCATCCGCCTCGACGCCGTGGCCGGCACCCTGGAGGCCAAGGTGCCCCAGGAGCAGTGGCACCAGCGGCCTCAGGCCACCGCAGACCTGTCCGACAACGCCTGGGGCACCGGTCGCGAGCTGTTCGCCGCCTTTCGCCGGGTGGCCGCTCCCGCAGAGTCGGGTGGCGGCGTGCTCCTCGACCTCTGAATCCCCCTGGAGACCCCCTTGAGCCTTCCGAGCACTTCGATCGACATGGCCGACAAGATGGCCGTTCTCGACCACCTGATGCGGTCGGCCCCCGTGGTGCCCGTGCTGGTGGTGCACGACGCGGAGACGGCCGTTCCGTTGGCCCGTGCATTGGTTGCTGGGGGGCTGCGGGTGTTGGAGTTCACCTTGCGGACGCCTGCTGCATTGGATGCAGTGCGCGCGGTGGCCCGGGCGGTGCCCGACGCATGGGTGGGCACAGGCACGGTGCGGACGCCCGCTCAGCTGGACGCCTCGGCAGATGCAGGTGCGGTCTTCGCGGTGGCGCCGGGTGGAAGTCCACGGCTGTTGGATGCGGCGGCGGCGCACACGCTGCCGCTGCTGCCAGGTGCGGTGACGGCGTCTGAGGTGATGGCCCTGGAGGAGCGGGGCTACACGCGGCAGAAGTTCTTTCCCGCGGTTGCGGCGGGTGGACCGGGGGTTCTGAAGGCCTTTTCGAGTCCGTTGGCCGGGGTGGTGTTCTGCCCGACCGGCGGGATTCGCGCCCATACGGCCCGCGACTGGCTTGCGTTGCCCAATGTGGCGTGCGTGGGTGGGAGCTGGGTGGCACCCAAGGATGCGATTGCGGCGGGGGACTGGGGGCGAATCGAGGCTCTGGCGGCGGAGGCGGCGGGCCTGTTGTCGGCCTGAGGGTCAGCCTCTCAGCTCGGTGAGGGCCGCGATGTCGGCCTCGTAGCGGTCGATGCGGGCCTCGGCGGAGTCGGTGGTCTTGGTACAGACCATGGGAAAGGGACTGCTCTTGCGGATGGTCTGGAAGCGCAGATCGGCGCCGGCGTAGCGCGCCTGGTCGCGGACGTGGCGGCGGAGGCTCTGGCGCACGCGGAGGGTGTGCTCCATGGCGATGGGGTGGGCGAGGAAGGCGTTGACCTCGCTGCATGGGGGACAGTCGCAGCCGAGTCGCCGGTCGCGGGTGGCGTTGGCGGGCAGGGTGGGCGCTTCGGCGGTCTCCTCAGCGAGCCAGCTGGACAGGCGCTCGACGAGGCCGGGGGCCGGCTGGGCGCGGTCGAGGGCAGCGGGGACCAGGCACTGTCGGCGGGGCCAACGCTTGGGTTGGGCCCAGATGGTGGTCCACACCCGGTCGGCCAACGCAGGATCGACCACAGCGAGCAGCTGGATGAGGTCGGCGGCGGCCTCGGCGTCCAGCTCGGTCGTTCGACGGGACATCCACCGGGGCTCGGCGGACGGTCTGGACGTGGTCCAGGTGTCGTGGACGGCCCCCAGGATGGGGACGAGCGCCGCCTGCGGCAGCCCGTAGTCCAGCATCCACACCAACACACGCAGCACGCTTGCCGAGTGGGTGTGGGCCCAGTGACCCACCAGCTCGGCCGCTTGTCCTGGTTCGAGATCGAGCAGCACCAGTGCGACCGACTCTGCGGAGTCGATGTCGGGGGGATTCCGTCGCCCGACCGAGACGGCCCAGTCCTCCATCAGGTCGCGGCAGCCGGCCCGCTTCCACAAGGAGAGGATGGGGACCTGGCCGACTCTGAAGGCGGCGTCGTGGCGTTGATGGAGCCAGTGCTCGGTGACCGCGAGGGCCAGGTCCATGGCATCGGGGTCGCCTCCTGCCGCCAGGACGACCACCGGTCCGGCGGCCTCCCAACCTCCGTCGGCCAGCACCGAGGCCTTGGAGTCGGCCTGCAGCACCACGACGGCCGTGCGCTTCCAGGTGCGCTCGATGGTGGCGCCTTCGTTGCCGGTGGCCTCGTGGTAGTCGAACTCGTCGGGGTCCTCCTCTTCGTACCAGTTCTCGCCCAGCAGCGCGTCGATGTCGCCCGAGACCCGGTCGGCGATGCAGCGGCCATCGGGGGCGAGCCAGCCTTCGATGTGTTCGTCCGCGTCGAACTCTTCTTCAACGTGGACATCGTCGATGCGCACGGGCTCTCGGGAGCGCCAGTGGGAGCGGCTGTTGTCCCAGCCCGAGGCCTGCGACCACCGCGACAAGGTGACCAGCGCGACCTCCAGACCAGCGTCTTCGGCGGCGGCGGCCAACGTCCAGGCGCGGGCAGCATCGGGACCCTTGAGAGCACTCCAAGACAAGGATGCGTCGGTGTATTTGTGTTCGAGGGGCCACAGGGCCATCGGGTGGTCGTGCTCCCAGCTGCGGAAGGCGGCGGCGAGGGCGTCGCGGGGGCCGCGGTGGTCGGGGGCGACGCTCGGGTGGTCGCTGACGAGGTTGTAGACGAGGGCGATGCGGTGGCCTTCGGCGACGGGCTCCAGGGCATGGCGGCAGTCACAATAGAAGGCGGCCCAATGCAACAGGCCGGGGTGTTCGCCCTTGAGTGGGGCGCGCAGGCTCTCGGGACCCATCTGGATCACGAGGTCACCGCCCTGCCAGCTCGACGGGAGGGTGACGACCAGCGTGGCGACCATGTGGTCTTCCTTCTCGGTGTCGCGGTGAACGACGAAGTGGTCGCCAGGGCCGTAGACGAGCAGCTTGTAGAGGGTGGCGTGGGGGGCGCCTTCGATGCCGAGGTGGAGGGCGGCCTGGGCGACGATGCCGTCGAGGAGGGTGGACCAGCCGAGGGTGGTGTGTTGGATCTGCTCAGGGGAGAACTGGCCGGTCTGGCGGACGGTGTCGTCGACGAGAGTGCGGGTGCCGCGGCCATGGGGAGCGGGTGTGGCGGCAGCCCGGAGGCGGCTGGCCTGCTCGGGAGGCAGCGGGAATGCGAGGGGGCCGACGCCGTCGACGGCGAGGAGGAGCAGGGGGCTGGGGACGGTGCCGGTAGCGGCGAAGGTGCCGTGGCGCTCGAGGGGGGTGAGGGTGCGGTGGAGGGCGTCTTGGAGGGACATGGGTGGGCTCCCGGGCGGCGGGAAGCGTAGGGCCAGGGAAGGGGGGCTGTCCAGGGGGGCCGGGCGGGGAGAGGCCGACTGCAAGTGGTTCCTCAAGATGTCCCTTCGGCCGTGGCGGCGTCGGCAGGCCACCCCGCCGCCGACGTCGGAGATCGGCGTCAGATTCTTGACGTCAAGAAATTCGCCGTGTTCGACTGAGGCATTCTACTCATCCCCCGCCGTTCGGGCGGCCAGCAAGGCCCGCAGCTCGGCGAAGTGGGCCAGCAGCTCGTCGAGTTCGGCCAACACGACCGGGGCCGCCTCCTGCTCCTCTGGGTCGTCAAGAAGCGCCTCGGCGTCTGCCAGGGCCTGCTTCGCCACGCGGGTGGAGCGCTGGAGGCCGCGGTGCAGGCTGCGGAGGGGACCGGGCGGCACCGTGACCTTGCCGTTGGCCTCGGCGACCGCGTCTCGAAGGGTGCGCACCGACCACGACTCCGCCACGGCCGAGCGCGCGAGGGGCAGCACCTTGTCGCCATTCTTGAGCCGGACCAGCTCGGCCCAATGGGAGAAGGACAGCTCGGGCAGCCTGGGAAGGCCCCGCATGCGCAGAGCGCGTCGCAGGCCGACGACGTGGAGCATCCTCTGGAGGGTGGGGTAGGACACCAGCAGGTCTCCGCGGGCCCGCAAGGCGAGGAAGCTGGCGTGGCGGTCGTTGTGGGCGAGAGCCCGTTCAATGGAGCCGCCCCAGAAGGCCTGGAGCAGGATGTCGACCAGCTCCTCCGCCGTCTGCATCCCACGGGTGACATAGGCGCGGTTGAGCGCCTGCACCGTGGCTTGGAGGAGCTGGGGATCGACCTGGGCGGCAGTGGTGAGTGCGGGCATGCCCCGAGTATGACACCGGGAGTGCGGCAGGGGGCGGAGGGGCCGCGCAGCGGGTCTCGCGCCCAGCGAGACGGAGGCCCCAGCCAGGAGACCCCTGAGGAACGAAGGGGCTCGTGGCGTCTCGGGGGCCGACCCACGGAAGCACCCGGTGGCCGAGCGACGTCTCAGCGGCGCGAGGACAGCCGCCCAGATGAGACCCCCGACCCGAAGAGGTGTCGGCCGAGTGGGCTAAGCTCTGCGCATGGACCCCTCCCGCCGCGGATTCCTGCACGCCATCGGTGCCACGCTCGTGGTGGGTCCGTTTCTCTGGCCCGACGAAGCGCACGCCAAGGCGACCATCGCCCAGCTTGGGGCGAAGATCGAGCCCGGCAACCGCTTCTGGAGCTTTCGTTTTCGCTGGAAGGACGTGAACGACAAGAAGCAGCTGGCCGAGTTCAAGGTGAAGACACGCGTGGTGCGCCGCGACCTGCGCACGCCCAAGCGGCTGTCGATCGAACGGGTGAACAAGGAGGTGGCCAAGCTCATCAATGCGCAGCCGGCCAGTGCTTTCGGCGCCCGGGTGACGGCGAGCGTGCAGGGACGCACCATGATGCTGCGCACGCACGCGACCAACCCTGTGGTGATGGCATCGAGCCTGAAGAAGGCCAAGCGATTCCAACACAAGGCCATGCGCGCGGCACTCGCCAAGCGGGGCTACCTGCTCACCCCAGGCAACCTGGTGATGCCAAACCACGCCCGGCTCACCTTCGAATACAGCGCGCTGATGAAACCGCTGGTAAAGGGGCTGGGCGGACGCCGTGACAAGCCCAAGGCCTTTGCGCGTCATGCGTTGGGCTTTGTGCAGTCGATTCCCTATGAACTGCGGGCGCTGCAGCAGGACCGGTATCGGCGTCCGTTCGCCATCCTGGCGAAGAACAAGGGCGACTGTGACTCGAAGGTGGTGTTGTATCTTGCGATGCTGCGCCACGCCTGGCCCAACCTACGCAGCGCAGTGGTCTACATCAAGGGACACGCCTTTGCGGCCTTGGATATTCGTCCGAAGGGTCAGCAAGTGGGGGTGCCGGTGAAGGGACGCAAGTGGGTGGCGGTGGAGCCCACCGGACCGATGTTGGCGCCGCTCGGTGTGTTGGCCCCCTCCAGCATCCAAGGCATGATGGTGGGCTTCGATGTGCGGGTGGTGCCCAACACAAAGAAGCGCAAGTAGCCGGCCGCCACGAGGCTATGCAGGGCGCCAGGAGTCTTCATGCCCACCCTGCGCGCCAACCACATCGACCTCCACTACACCGAGCACGGCAGCGGTCCGCAGACCGTGGTCCTGTCCCACAGCTACGTGGCCGACCACACGCACTTCTCTCCGCAGATCGAGGCCCTGTCCAAGCGGTACCGCGTGCTGGCCTTCGACCACCGCGACCACGGACGCAGCGGCCGAGCGACCGACCGATACACCTTGCAGACCCTGGTGGACGATGCCATCGCCGTCATCGAGCAGACCGGCGCCGGCCCCTGCCACTGGATGGGCCTGAGCACCGGCGGCTTCGTGGGGATGCGCATCGCTCTGCAGAGGCCCGAGCTGCTCCGAAGCCTGGTGCTGATGGACACCTCGGCCGAAGCAGAGCCCCGGCTGGCACGGGTGCGCTACGAAGGCATGCTGCTGGCCCTGCGGCTGGTGGGGGTGCGCCCGCTGATGGACCAGACGATGAAGCTGATGTTCGGGGCCACGAGCCTGGCCGACCCCGACAAGGCGCCCCTGCTGGCGCACTGGCGCGACCGCATGGCGGCGAATGATCCCCACGCACTCATCCGTTTCGGCAAGGCCATCTTCAGCCGGGGCTCGGTGCTCGACCAGCTGGCCAGGGTCACGGTCCCCACCCTCGTGATGGTGGGTACGGAGGACAAGGCCACCACGCCCGACAAGGCACGGCGCATCGCGGAAGGCATCCCGGGTGCCCGATTGGAGGTGATTCCCGGGGCGGGCCACCTCAGCACCTTGGAGCAGCCAGACCGCATCAATGGCCTGCTGCAGGGCTTTCTCGACGGGCTCAGCCGACCGGCGTGAGGGGGAGTCCCTGCACCGAGCAGCGCCAGGTGTGCACGAAGTGGCCCCACTTGAGCACGCTGCCACTGCCAGGCACCATGCGGTACAGGTCGCCTTCCACCCGGATCTGCACCTTGTTGCCGAGCTCCACGGACACCGCGGTGATGTCGGCGAAGTCGAGGGTGAGGCCGACCTCGCCGGAGTCCGAGACCACCTGCAGGCCTTGCTCGGTGAGCTGCAAGGCGCCCACGGCGGCCACCTCGAAGCCCCGGCCTTCCTTCTTGGCCCGCAGCATCTTGCCGGCCGCATCGTGGAGCACCACCCCGGTGGACTCGAAGTGGTCGGGGTCGGCGACGGGTCGGGCCCCGAAGTAGTCGGCGATGCGGTCGTAGGCCTCCCGCACGGTGAGGCTGGGAGCGTCGTTGTGGCCGCGCAGGGTGGTGTCGACCTCCACCTTCCACTTGGCCCGGCACTTCACGCACAGGACCCGGTTGCCATCGCGGCGGTGGACGTCGAGGGTCTCGGTCGAAAAGCAAGACGGGCAGGCCCACAAGAAGTTGGACAGCCCATGGGCCATGCGGAAGCCGAAGGTGGTGTAGCCTTCGGGCACCCGTTGCTCGACGGACAGGCGCTCGCGGATGTCGGCCGTGATCTCCTCGGGTGTGGCGTCATCGGGCCAGGTGACGGGGCCCTCGTATTCGATGTGGACCGGCACAAAGCGGGGATACCTGGCCCAGCGCGGCCAGAAGAAGTGTGCGCTCACCATGCGCGACAGCACCACGGGGGAGTTGAGCCGCTTGACGAGCCGGCCGATTCCGTCGCCCATCTCGAGGGTGCGGCCGTCCCAGGAGCGGGTGCCTTCGGGGAACAGCGTGATGAGGTGCCCCTCGTCGAAGTGCCGCTGCAGCTCCTGCATGGAGTCGCGGTCCTTCACGAACTTCTTCTTCGGAAAGGCGCCGAGAGACTGCAGCCAGCGGCCCAGCAGTGGCCTTTTGAGCGGGGCTGCGCTCGCCATGAAGCGGCTGGGGCGGAAGGGCAGCCAGCCCGCCATGAAGGGGTCGAGCATGGTGTGGTGGTTGGACAGCAGCAGCATCGCGCCGGTCTGGGGGAGCTGCTTGTGGTTGAAGCCCTTGAGCCGGATGGGCCCCTTCAGCAGAGGGGAGATGGCCAGCCAGGTGGTGCGGTAGATGAGCCAGCTGAGGAATGGAAGTCCGTGAAACCAACGTCTCCGTGCAGGTTTCGGGTCATCGGACGACATTGGGAGGCTCCGGCGGGTGGCGGTGCGGGCGGTGGTGGGAGGCTCATAGCCGCCTGAGCCGTGGAGGGGAATGTGGCAGCACAGGCGTGGGTGGGGTGCTCAGCGGGCGGCTCCGCTGGGAGTGCCCAGCATGGGGCTGTCGGGGCGCCGAGAGAAGAGGGGCCACTCGGGTCCGGCAGGATGCAGGCCGGCAGGCCAGGCGAATGCGGGAAGGTGGACCTCGGTGACCCTGGTGTAGGCGTGGGTGTCCCAGATGACGACGTCGGGGGTGCGGTGGACGGGGCGGCCGAAGAGTCCGTCGAACAGGGCATCCTCGCAGCGCACCATGCCCTTGAGCTTGAGGGGGACGAGGGTGCGGTCCACCACGACCCAGCGCACTCCGGATGCGGCCAGTGCCTCGACCGACCCGGGGGGCACTGCGAAGGGACCACCCGGCCACCCGTTCCGCTCCAGCTCGGCGATGTGCGACAGCAGGGGGTCTTCGGCCAGCCACCGATCCCACTCGGCGGGTCGTGCGCGCGCAACCCAGGGCGAGTGGCCCATGACCTGGGGATGTCCGTGGGCGAGCTGGTGGAGCATGGCGTCGTTGGTGCCCGTGGCTTCGGGGGCGAGGGGGACCTGCAACACCACACCGGGCGCGAAGGTGGACAGCTCGGCGTAGCCTTCGGGCGGAAAGGAAAGCGGCGAGTGGTCCAGCCGGACGGGAGCCTGCTGGAGGAGGAGGGCCACGACGGTGGCGATGACCGCGCCGAGGCTCGAGGCAGTGCGGACCGCGGACCGGCGGCGGGTCAGCCAGGCCAGTCCACCGGCAGCGAGAACGGCGAGCGCAGCCTGCACCACGACGACATGTCGGATGGGCCACCAGAAGCGTCGGAGGGCGGCGGTGAGCGAGTAGACAAGGGTGTAGGGCGCTGCGGGAAAGGCGGGTCCCCAGCCGAGGGCCATGAAGACCAGCCCGAGAACAGCAAAAGGACGTAGCACGGGCTGTTGTCGACATGCAGCGACGCCGAGGAGGCCGAGGGCGACCGCCACAACGGACTGCAGCGCGCTGGAAGTGGTGGGGTCTCCTGCAGTGAGCACTGGCAGGAAGGGAAGGCGGTCGATGCCGGCGGACTCGGGGGGAAAGGCGAGCTCTGCCGAGCCGGGAACCGAGGTCCAGTGGGACCAGAACACCAGCGCCCAAGGTGCCAGCAGCAGCAGGAAGGACACCGAGAACAGCGCGTGCCAGCGGATGTTCACCCTCAGGTCGGCGAGGGCGCTCCGGCCGTGGTGCGTCGCCCACAGCACGGCCCCGCCCAACACACCAAACCAGCCGTAGTACCAGTAGGAAAAGGCGGTGAGCGCGAGCAGAGCACCAGACACCAGAGCGGTGCCGAGGCCCGGTCGCACGAGATGCCGCCACCACGCGGCAAAGAACAGGAGCAGCGGCCACAGGGCGGCCTGGCTGAAGCGTCCGGCAGACAGCTCCATGGCCACGAATGGCGACAGCCCGAGGATGGGCACCGCGATGAGGGCGGCTGGATGCCGGTCGAGCACGGTGCGGGCGAGCAGCCAGGCGGCCAGTCCATTCAGAAACAGCACGAGGCCAACATAGACGGGCGTGGCGGCCGGCCAACCGAGCAGCAGGTGGACCGGGGCGTAGAACAGGGCCTGGGTGCCATCGCCCGACAGCAGAGGACGGTCCCCCACCGGCCAGTAGTAGGCGGTGGTGTGGAACAGGTCGCCGCCCGCGCGCCAGGTGTCGACGGCCCAGGGCAGCAGCCACTGGTTGGCGAGGTTGTCGGGGTGGATGTGGTTGCCGACGAGGTGTCCGGCGGGCTCCGTTGCGAGGGGTCCGAGCCGCCACACTGCGAAGACCGCGGCCATCAGCCCGGCCACCACGTCGGTCCACCGCTCCTTCTGGCCCGTCTGCTCGATCTCAGGCTCCCGTCTCGGCGGAGTCCACCGCCACCACAGCCCCAGCGAGGGGACCCAGCTCCACCCCACCCGCCCGCAGCTTGACCGAGCCGACGCCCAGGTGCAGCTGCTGGAGGGTCTCCCCCCGGGGTGGACGCCAGGAACGGACCTGGTTCGACATGTTGGCAATGACGCGTGCTGCGCTGTTCTCGCCAGACCGGAGGTAGGTGAGCAGGTGGGGGTGGGAGGCCTGTGGCAGCAGGAGGCGACCGGTCCTCAGCGCGGGGAGCTGCCGTCTGAGGGCGAGCATCTGGTGCCAGGCCGACCAGATGGAGCCGGGGTCGGCCCGCTGGGACCGGACGTTGCGGGTGGCGTGGTCGCGGTGCAGGGGGAGCCAGGGATCTGACGTCGAAAAACCTGCGTGCTGCGCGTCTGTCCAGGCCATGGGCGTGCGGCAGCCGTCGCGTCCGGGGTAGATGGGCCAGAAGCGCTGGCCCGGTGGGTCGGCGATGAGGCGGCGGGGGAGGCGCTGTTCTCGCATGCCAAGCTCGTCGCCCTGGTAGATCACGGCACTGCCGGGAAGGCCAAGCTGGAGCAGGGGGACGAGGCGCATGCGGGCATCGGTGCGGGCGTCGGTCCAGGCCCCCCATCGGCTCGCGAGCCGCTTGAAGTCGTGGTTTCCGAGCACCCACACGGGGGGTGCCGTCCCCTGGAATGCCGCGTGCTGCGCTCTGATCGCTTCGTGGAAGGCAGCGGCATCCCACCGGCTGTGCAGCCAGCGAAAGTGGAAGGCCTGGTGGAGTGCCTGGGAACCACACCAGCCCGCGGCATTGTCGTAGACGAAGCGCTCGTCGAGGGTCTCCCCGATGAGGACGACCTCGTGCTCGCAGCGGTCGGCCAGCGCCCGCATCCCCCGCAGAATGCCTGCCAGCTCGGGTCGGTCGCGGTCGTGGACGTGGTCCTGGGCGATGAAGGGGTAGATGGGACGGGCGAGCCGCCCCAGCAGGTCGGTTCTCCAGGGGTTGTCAGCAAGGGCGGCGTGCTTGGCGTAGCAGTTGAAGACGTCGAGCCGAAAGCCATCGACGCCACGGTCGAGCCAACGCTGCATCGACCCAAGCACGGCGGACTCTACGGCGGGGTTGCCCCAATTCAGGTCGGGCTGCTCGGGCGCGAAGCTGTGGAGGTACCAGTACTGGCAGGCCTCATCGAAAGACCACGCGGGGCCGCCGAAGGTGGAGGCCCAGTTGTTGGGTGGACGGTCGCCCTTGTGCCAGTGGTAGAAGCCGTGGTGGGGCGAGTCGGGGCCCTGTCGCGCCGACCGGAACCAGCGGTGTGCCGTGGAGGTGTGGTTGAAGACCCCGTCGAGCAGCACCTTCAGGCCGCGCTCGTGGGCGGCGTCCAAGAAGCGGTCGAGGGCCTCCATGCCGCCGTATTCGGGGGCCACCTCGTCGTAGTCGGCCACGTCGTAGCCGAAGTCGGCATTCGGGGAGGGGTGCACGGGGGACAGCCACACGGCGTCGACCCCCAGCTCCACGAGCGCATCGAGGCGGGAGCGGGCGCCATCAAGGTCGCCGATACCGTCGCCATCGCTGTCTTGGAAGGACCGCAGGTAGATCTGGTAGAGGACGGCGTGGGCCCACCAGGGAGGCATTCAGACGACCGGCCGCACGGGGCGCACGCCGTGGATGGCGGAGAGGTGGTGCTCGCCGGGGCCGAAGCTGGCGAAGCGGATGCCGATGCCTTCAGATGAGCTCTGGGCGCTCCAGAATGCCAGCCCGCGTACGCTGCCGTCGCGCCGGCGCCGATGGTCGAGAAAGACGGCGCTGTGTCCCTTTCCAGAGTTGCGCCAGAACTGGACGAAGTCGCCGGGTTGCAGCTCGTCGAGGCTCTGGAGCACCACCCCGAGCCCGCGGCTGGCGAGGGCGGACACGGGGCCGTGGGGGTTGCCGTCGCGCACGTACCAGGTGTGCTTGAGCGCCAGCAGCTCGGTCGCCGTGAGCCAGCTCGGCACACCCGCGCGCTCGAGGGCCTGCATCCACACCTCGAAGGTGATGCCCGAACAGTGCACGCCGCCGTCGGGATGGGCGCGTGCCAGGGCGACCCCGCGGAAGTCGAGGTCGCGGGTGGTGCCGTCGGAGTGGACCTGGGGGGTCCAGGTGTAGGGGTGGACGTCGCCGAAGGGGTAGCCGCGCACGATGTCGAGCACATGGTCGTTGAGCGGTCGCAGGCCGGGCATGGGCTGCAGCCGGGGCGTGGGCCACTGGTCCCAGGCAAGGGCCGGGGTGGCGACAAGGGCGCCCAGTCCGGACAGCAGGGCACGTCGGTGGAGGCGAGGCATGGTCATCGTCGGCTCGAAGGGACCCCCCATTTCACGCAGGCGCGGCCGGATCGCCAGTCTGCCGTCCCCATCTGCGTAGAATGCGAACGGTCCGGCCGACGCCCGCGCGCCGCGGTGCTGGCCTGCTCCTCCGAGGTCGCTCGTGCTCACTGCTGCTGTCCTGGCCCTGTCCCTGTTCTCGTCCGCCCAGGCCGCAGACGACGCGCCGCCCGAAGATGGCTTCAACATGGGCGCCTTGCCGGCCCTCAACTACAACAGCGACGAAGGCTTCGGCTACGGCGTCATCGGCACAGGCTACTGGTTCCGCGACGGCCTGCGCCCCTACAAGTACGGCCTCACCGTGCGCGTGTTCCTCACCACGAAGAACGTACACGCCCACATGCTGCGCCTCGACGCCCTCGATGTGGCCGACCTGCCCCTTCGGGTGACCGCCGAGGCCGGCTACTACTCCACCCTTGCGGCCAACTTCTGCGGGTACGCTGGCGACCCCCACTGCGGCACCGACCAGACCGACGTGGCCGAGGCCGCCGCCGATGCTGCGGGCTTGTCGGGCACCGCCCGCGAGGACTTCGTCCGCCGCTACTACCTGGTGCGCTACACCGAGCCCTACCTCAACATCCAGACCCGCACGCGCATCAAGGACCTGCCCCACAAGGTCGAGATCATCGGCGGCTACCGGGGCAGCTACTACTTCCCGGGCACGCCGGACGACCAGAACCCCTGGCCGGGCAGCCTCTACGCCTCCGACTACCACCCCGAGGGGGAGTCGGGCTTCGCCAGCGTGCTGCAGACCGGCATGGTGTTCGACAACCGGGACAGCGAGCCCGCCCCCAACTCAGGCTACTGGTCGGAGTTCTCCTTCCGCGGCGCGGGCCTGCCCACCGGCTCGGACTGGTCGTTCTTCGGCATCAACCTCACCCACCGCCAGTACGCCACCCTCATCGAAGACCGCGTGGTGTCGGCCACCCGCCTCGTCTTCGACACCAGCTTCGGCGACATGCCCACCCAGGAGATGGTGCGCATGGGCGGTCTCGTCAACTACGCCGCCATTGGCGGACAATACGGCGGACGCGGCATGCGGCAGTGGCGCATCGTGGGCCAGACCAAGGCCCTCGGTCAGCAGGAGCTCCGGTGGACCTTCGCCCGCTTCACCCCGGGCACCCAGAGCATCAACCTCGGCGGCGTGGGCTTCTTCGACTACGGCTGGGCGGCACAGTCGCTGCAGGAGCTCGATGCGTCGATGGCCGGCTTCGGCACCGGCGCGGGCCTGCGCGTCACCTGGAACACCAACTTCATCGTGCGGGTGGACGCCGGCTTCAGCCCGGTGGAGGAGTGGGGCAACAAGCTCTACATCAACCTCGACCACATCTTCTAAGGGGCCCGAACCGCCCTCATAGCCGTCATAGTCGACAAAAAGAGGCTGGCCGCGGGGGTGGGCGGCGTGGTATCCAGTGCCGAAGCGCCCTGTGGAGCCCCGCCATGCCCGACCATCAGCATCAAAACAGCACGCAGACCACCACCAACACGTCCACCTCGACGTCGAGCAATGGGGGCAACGACGTCGAGCAGCAGCTCGTGGGCAACCAGGCCATCGTGGACATCATCAAGGCCCAGAACAACGCCACCGGTCAGCGGGAGCTCAACCCCAACAAGAACGGCATCGTGTTTCTGGGCTTCAACGAGTACGCCCACGACGAGGCCAACCACCTCAACCGCATCAACCGCGGCGACGGCGGTGCGATTGCCGCCAAGCCGGGCCAGGAACAGGACAAGATCACGCGTGGGGGCACCACCTACGACCTGCAGACCACCGAGGGTGTGGCCTCCTACATCGCCACCCTGGGCCTCCCCGACCAGCAGGCCGTGCACGCCGCCGAGTACCTGCTGAGCCTAGGCGACAAGGCCCGCGACGAGATGGCCCAATTCATCCGCATCCTCTCCGAGGCGGAGATGGGCGAGCGCGACATCGACCGCATGGTGCTGTCGGGCCACTCGGTGGGCTCCCAGATCTGGGGCGACCACAATGGCTCGGTGAGCTTCAAGTCGCTCAACGAGCTGTTCGACATCTTCCCCAACGCCGCCGAGCAGGTGGAGCACCTCATGTTGTCGGCCTGCTACGCGGGCGGCGAGTCCAAGATGGGCCAGTACCACGACATGTTCGGCAACGTGAGCAGCGTGATGGCCTACCACGGCTCCTCGCCGGGCACCTGGTCGGGCGCGATGGACCACATGACCCGCTGGGAGCGCGTCACCGACAAGGGCGACGACCCGGGCGGCGTCGACCCCGGCATCACCAGCGGGCTGCGCAAGTCGGAGAATGTGTCCACCTGGAACACGGTCGACGGCTACCAAGGCGACAAGCCGATGTCGGTGTGGGAGCTGCAGAACGAGCTGAACAGCCAGGAATCGGTCTACTACCAGTTCTTCAATGGCGAGCAGGAAGTGGAGAACAGCCAGACGGGGCCACTCCGCAACTACTACAACCTCGTGCAGCGCGCGCTGGCCCACCCCGACCTCGGCAGCAGCCTGGTGGCCGACCTGGAGGTGAAGCGCGACGTCACCATCCGCCTGCTCTACTTCGGGCTCATCGGCGGCAAGTTCCAGAACCACTACAAGAGCGAGCTGGAGACGGGCATTCGCGCCGCTGGCCTCGATGTCCCCGACTTCTCCACCCTCGGTCGCAAGGGCACCCTGGACTTCATCGACGCCCTGGAGGCGGCCGGCGGCGACAACACCACCAGCTCGGCGGTCGACCTGCTCAAGCGGGGCCTGAAGGACCTCGACGTCGACGTCATTCCCACGGCCTGGGTCTGAGCGGTCGGTGTCGGAACAGGCGCTGCTGCGGGCGGCTCTGCACGCACGTTTCGGGGAGGACGTGGGGGTGCCCACCGGCCTGAGCGGCACCTCCGAATTGCTGAGAATGGCCCAGCACCGCTCAATTCGGTCGTTTGACAGACGCGCCGTGGAGCCCGATCTGCTGCGGCTGCTGCTGGCCACGGCCTTGTCGAGTCCGTCGAAGTCCGACCTGCAGCAGGTCGACATCGTGCATGTGTCGGATCCAGTCCTCCAGGAGGCCGTGGGCGCGCTGGTCCCTCGCATGCCATGGGTGGCGACCGCGCCCGTGCTGCTGGTGGTGTGTGGCAATGGACGCCGCATCGTGGAGGCCTGCGCGATGCACGGCCAGACCTTTGCCAACGACCACTTCGACGCGGTCTTCAACACCGCCGTCGACGCCGGCATCGTGCTGTCCTCCCTGCTGCACGCGGCCGAGGCGGTCGGGTTGGGCGGCTGTCCCGTGAGTGTGCTGCGCGACCAGGCCGCCGAGGTGGTGCGGCTCCTCGACCTACCTGCACGGGTCTACCCCGTGGCGGGCCTGTGCCTGGGCTGGCCAGCAGTCGAGGCTCCCCGGGCCGTGGTCAGCCGACTCCCCCTGGCGGCAACCGTCCACGAGAACACCCACTGCGACAATGTTCTGGTTGGACACCTCCAGTCCTACGACCAACGGAGGACCGCGCGCGACGGCCAGCCGGCGTGGTCCCGCGCGAAGGCCACCAAGTACGCACGGGCCGAGCGGGCGGACTTCGGCGCCTTCATCGAGCAGCAGGGCTTTCGGCTCTTGTGAGCGCCCCCCCGCAGCCGGGCCGGCTGGATCGCCTCACCGACATCGCCGTGAGCCTCCATGGCCACGACGCCTTCGCCGAGCCGTCCCCAACAGACCCCCGATCGATGGCAGCAACCTTCCGGCAGACCTGAAGAACCCCCCTTGGGCTTCCGATCCCAGGGGTGCCATGAATGCACCAGCTCCCATCCTCCTGGCCCGTCGACGCGGGCGTACCCTCGCCCTCGCTCCTGCAATGGAGCATGGACCGGCTGGCACGGAGGTGGGCCTGCTGGCCCTCCGAGAGGCCGGCATCGAATTCCGGACAGCCCGGGGTCGACGAAGGCTCCGCGGCGCGGCCCTGACCCGCATCGAGGTCCGCGACGGCAAGGCCGGCATCGTGGTCCGGTCCGACCAGGGCGAGATCCGCTACGACGGTCCCGACCTCGGCGTGTGGATCAAGCGCGTGGTCAGCGCCCGCCGGGGACGCGGCAGTGTCCAGTTCCAGGCCGACGAAAGCATCGGTGGCTGGGGCAAGGTCACCGTGGCCACCACGGGCGAGACCGCCTGGCTCTGCGCGTCGCGGTCCGGGGTGGTGTTGCTGCCGGAGCGGGCTGGCATCTCCCCGTTGCGTTGGTCTTGGGGAGCCGTCGAGATCGACGCGCCGGCTGCGGGCAAGTGGCGACTGCGGGCCACGGGTCCGCGGGGCACGGTCACCGTCTCCGGGGAGGGCGTGGCCGCCGCCATCGCCGCACGCCACGCCGGTGGTGACTCCCCCAATGGCGTGTCCTGGACGCTGTCGGTAGAGCGCCGCTGGGGGCCGATGCACCTGTCCGGTCGCCTGGCCGTGGGACGTCGGGGCGTGGCCTTCGTGCCCACCAGCTCGATGGCGCGCCTCGGAGGCACCGAGGTGGTGCGCATCCGGTGGTCCGACGTGCGGCGCATCGAGGCCGAGAACAACGTGGTGACGGTCGAGGGTCCCAACGACACCCTCACCTTCCGAACCGCTTGGACCCCCCTGCTCCAGACCGAGCTGGCCCGGCTCCGCTGGCAGGCCGCGCTCGCCGACATCGCCCGAGCACGCGATGAAGAGGACCCCGACGTCATCTACGACCTCACCGGCCCGGTGAAGGCCCGGCAGCAGGGCGAGCCCTGGCGCTGGGGTGTGCTGAGCGTCGGCCAGGACAGCGTGCTCTTCCGTCCCGCGGGGGGCGGAGACGACGACTGCATCACCTTCAAGAAGGACGGCATGCACTGCACGCGGCTCGACGCGTCCAGGCGGCCCACCCTCGCCCTCGCCAACGCGAAGATGCGCCTCGAGGTGCTTCCGGCGGAAGGCGCCCCCTTCGTGGAGACCTTCGAGCGAATCTCCGGCATCGCCAGCAGCCGCTTCCGCGCGCGTCCGGGCAAGCTGCGGATGGTGAAGTGGATGCTCAAGGAGGCCACCCACATCGTCGTCCGCGGTGGCAAGCACACCTGGGAGCTCGACGGCGACGCCATTCGCGTACGTGAGCGCACCTTGTCGCTCGACACCATCACGCCGCCCGTCCCCCCCGAAGTGTACCGGCTCCACATCGAGGTGTCCGGTCCCGAGGGACTGTTCCGCTTCAGCGCGCCCATCGTCGGCCGCGTCATGGGCCACGACCTCACCTTCAAGCCGGTCCTCGGCCTGCCCCGGGACATCGCTCACCACGAGCTTCGCCGCGACCGCCGGGTGGAGTGGGAGCTGCCGGCCTGGATCGACCGCTCTGGCAAGAGTCCGGACACCCGCCTGCCCTCTCGGTGCTCGGTGCGGGACATCTCGCCGATGGGAATGGCCGTGGAAGGCTGTGGACGGATGACCGTGGGCCAGGAGGTGGGCATCGCCATCAAGCTGCAGCGTCGGATGCACACCTTCACCGGACGCGTGGTCCGGCGGGTCGAGCGCGGCGTGTGGGCCTTCGTGTTCATCGAGCCGCCGGCCGCACTGGTACACAGCGTGCTGCGCAAGTCCCGGGCGGATGAGCGGGCGCGGCTCTACGAAGAGGCGGACGCCGAGCAGAGACGCGAGGTGGACGTGGAGCTCTTCGACGGGCTGTAGCGAGGCCAGCGACCCGTCAGTCGGCCTTCTTGGGACGGAAGCGGATGAGCACGCCTTCCTCCCGCAGCAGACGCTTCACCTCGGCCTCGTCGAGACCCGCGAGATTGTCGAGAATAACGACCAGGTCGTCGGTGCTGCCCTCGAGCGCCCCGGTGACCTCCCGCACTTCGGCCACCGCGGCCCGCCCATCGACCATGAGGCCGTGGGCTTCATCCACGGCAGCGGGCAGCTTGTCGGCGGCTGGCTCCAGAGACACCAGCATGCGGTCGGCGCGGTCGACCACGGGACGCGTGTCGGCCACCAGTCCCTGCACCGACATGAGCGTGCGGTCGGCGTCGGTCACCAGGCCCGGCAGATCGGCACTGGCGGTGGCCCCGTTGTCCAGCACGGTCTCGAGGTCGCTCAAGATGCGGTCGATGCGCTCGGGATCGTCGTTGATCGCGCGTGCGACGGTGTCGAGGGCCACCGTCAGAGACTCGGAGTCGGCCGCCCCCACCATCGGTCCGAGGGCGTTGATGAGCTCGTCGAGCTCGGTGACCGGCAGAGCGGCCTCCACACGGGCGCCGTCTTCAAGCAGCGGGGCCGCGCGGGTCTGGGGGAGCAGGGCGAGGTACTTTTCGCCGAGAAGCGAGCGTGCTCGCACCTGAGCGACGACGTCGGTGCGGATCTGGGCCTCGGACTGCAGCGACACGGCCAGCACCGCCACATCGTGGTCGACGGTGACCGCATCCACCGTGCCCACCTCGACGCCGGCCACCTTCACGACCGCACCGGCCTCGATGCCCGCCGCGTCAGGCAACACCACATCGGCAGAGACCATCTCCACGCCCCAGCCGTCGAGAGCGCCCACCTGGAGCGACATCCAGGCGAGCAGTCCCAGGGAGACGATCACGAGGATGCCAACGCCGATTTCGTGCTTGGAGGGTCCAGCCATGCGCCGTAGGTAGCCCGACCGGGCCAGACAACGCCAGGACCAGGGTCAGTCCGCCTCGCCAGGTCGCGCGGTGGGCAGTGGCAGGTGCTGTCCGTCGAGGCCGTCCAGGTCGAGGTTTCGGGACAAGAAGGCCCGCACCATCGGGTGGTCGCTCTGGAGGACCTTCGCCGTGGGTCCCCAGGCGGCCACCCCGCCTCGCTCCAGCACGCAGATGTAGTCAGCGACCCCGACCGTCCCCACGATGTCGTGGGAGATGACCACGAAGGTGATGCCGAGGGCTGCCTTCATGTCCCGAATGAGCTGGTCGATGGCGTCGCTCGTGATGGGGTCGAGGCCGCTGTTGGGCTCGTCGAAGAGCACGATCTCGGGCTCCATCACGATGGCCCGGGCGAGTCCCACCCGCTTTCTCTGTCCCCCTGACAGAGCCGCGGTCGGTCGGTCGAAGAAGCCCGCCATCCCCACCAGCTCCAGTTTCTCCTCCACCCGGGCCCGGATCTGCGCCTCGGACATGCCCTCGCCGTGGTGGATGAGCGGGAATGCGATGTTGTCCCCCACCGACATCGAGTCGAAGAGGGCGCCTGCCTGGAACAGCATGCCCATGCGCTTTCGCACAGCGTAGAGCTGCTTGCGGGGCAGTGCGTGCAGGTCGTCACCAAAGACCCTGATCTGTCCCCGGTCGGGCGTGAGCAGTCCGACGATGTGCTTGAGGAGGACGCTCTTGCCCGTGCCACTCGGGCCGATGATCGCGGTGGTGCGGCGGGCCGGGATATCCACCGAAATGTCGCGTAGCACGGTGTTTTCACCAAATGAACGCCACACACCCTCGACCTCGATGACGGGCGCAGGGGGCTCGGCCTCCGGCACGGGGATGGTCAGCGGCACCGGGCCTCCAGTCGACGAGAACGCTGCGTGCTACCCGCCATACATCACCTCACTCAGCAGGTAGTTGAGCACCACGCACAGCACGGCAGAGGTGACCACCGCCTGGTTGGTGGCCCGGCCCACACCCTCGGGACCGCTGCCGCAGTGAAAGCCATACCAGCAGCTCACGGTGCAGATGACCGCGCCGAAGACGGCACCCTTGATCTCGCCGTAGGCGAAGTCGATGGGACGCACCCCGTCGGCGGCGAACCGCAGGAAGGTGGCCCCGCCCACGCCAAGCTGGTGGACGGCCGCGAAGTAGGCCGCGGCAATCATGGTGAAGGTGGACACGATGACGAGAGCGGGGAGTGCCAGCATGATCCCGGCGAGTCGGGGAGCGACGAGGTGCGCGAGGGGGTCGACCGCCATGACCTCCAGGGCGTCGAGCTGCTCCTGGATGCGCATGACCCCGAGCTGGCTGGCCATCTGGGTGCCGGCCTTCGCAGCGACCATGGACCCCGCGATGATGGGGGCCAGCTCCCGCACGCCAGCGAGCGACACGAACATGCCGAGCATCCTCTGGGCGCCGAGGGGGGCGAAGGCCGCGTGGCCCTGCAGGGAGAGGTTGGACCCGATGAAGCCCGCGATGACGAGCAGGATGGGCATGCTCTCCACGCCGATGTCCCAGGCAGCCTTCACAGAGGCCGACCACGACAGGCCCTCGCGCTGCACCGACCGCACCAGGGCGGCGACAAAGCCGAAGTAGTCGCGGACCGCGGCAATCATGGGGCGTCCGTGAACAACGCGGAGGTGAGCAGGTAGTTCACCACCACGAACACGAGCACGCTGCGCACGACCGTCTCGTTGACTGCCCGGCCGACCCCGGCAGCCCCACCGCGCGCATGGAAGCCGTGGAAGGTGGCGACAAGGCCGATGGAGAAGCCGAAGACGAGGGTCTTGAAGATGCCTGCCCACAGGTCGGCCGGCTGGGTGAGGGCCCACAGGTTGGCGAGGTAGACCCCACTGGCCTCCCCCTTGAGCACGACCGCGGTGAGGTAGCCGCCGAGCAGGCCCGCGAGCGCGCCGAAGGTCCCGAGAATCGGGCAGGCCAGAGTGAGGCCGAGCAGGCGGGGCAGCACATGAAAGCGCAGGGCATCGACGCCCATCACCTCGGTGGCGTCGATCTCCTCCTTGATGCGCATCGAGCCGAGCTCCGCCGCACAGCTCGAGCCGCCCTGCGCCGCCACGAGCACACAGGCCATCACGGGGGACAGCTCGCGCAACACCGCCACACTCACGAGGGAGCTGAGGAGTCGCTGTGCGCCGTAGAGGTCGAAGATCTGGAGTCCCTGAAGGGCGATGACCATGCCGCAGGGCAGGGTGACCGCCAGCACGGGTGCCAGACAGCGGGCCGCAGTGACCCCGGCATAGGCGAGGGCCTCGCGGAGGTAGAACGGCCGAGAGACCGCACGCACGCCCAGTTCTCCGCAGAATGTGCCGAAGCGTCCGAAGCCGGACAGCAGCGAGAGCACGCGGGCGGATGGCGAAAGGGCGGACACCACAGCGCCCTATCCATCCAGACTCCGACGGGCCGCGCATGAGACTGGCCTGACATGACCCGGCCCGGGCCCGTTGGTTTAGAGTCGGGACTCCATCCAGGAGCCCCCATGCCCCGCACACCGCTGCTTCTGCTCGTGTCCGTGCTGGCCGCCGCCTGCTACCCGGAGGTGGACAAGTCCGTCGGCGAGGACACCGGTCCCAGCACGGCCGACGATGCGGATGGCGACGGCTTCGTCGCCCCCGACGACTGCGACGACCACAACTCCGCTGTCCATCCGGGTGCCGTGGAGCTCTGCGATGGGCTCGACAACGACTGCAATGGGGAGGTCGATCCCGACACCGCGGAGGACGCCACCCCCTGGTACGCCGACGCCGACGCCGACGGCTACGGAGACCCCACCCAGACGGGCCTGGCCTGCACCCTTCCCGAGGGCACGGTGGCCAACGCCGACGACTGCGACGATGGCGATGAGGCGGTGCACCCCTTCGCCACCGAGGTCTGCGATGAGGAAGACAACGACTGCGACGGCCTGGTGGACGCCGACGACGATGACCTGCCGCTGGTCGAGCTGAGCCTGTTCTACGCCGACCTGGACGGCGACGGCTGGGGCGACGAAGACAACGTGGTGGAGGACTGTTTCGCGCCTCCTGACCACCTGCCCGACATGGGGGACTGCGACGATACGCGCGCGGAGGTCAACCCCGACGCCCAGGAGGTCTGCGACGACCTCGACAACGACTGCGACGGTCTGTTCGACGAAGACGACCCCTCCAACGACCCCGCCAGCATTCGCGACTTCTACGCCGACGCAGACGGGGACGGCTACGGCGCTGGCGAGCGGGCCTTCGAAGGGTGCAGCGGGGCCGAGGGCTTCGCTCCCAACGACGACGACTGCAACGACAGCGACATCGGCATCCACCCCGCGGCCACGGAGGTCTGCGACGAGTTCGACCTCGACGAGGACTGCAATGGCGCCGCCGACGATGCGGACGCCGGGGTCGACGCCACCACCGCCATCTCCTGGTACATCGACGCCGATGCCGACGGCTACGGTGACAACGACGCCACCGCCACGCTCGCCTGCGACGACCCCTCCACCGCCACAGACACCTGGGTGGCAGACGACACCGACTGCGACGACACCAACAGCGCCGTGAACCCCGACGCCCGGGAGGTCTGCGATGAGGACGACGTAGACGAGGACTGCGACGGGCTGGTGGACGACGCAGACACCGACCTCGACACCTCCACCCGGTCCACCTGGACCGTGGATGCCGACGGCGACGGCTTCGGGGACAGGACCGCCACCGGCACCGAGGCCTGCGACGACCCCTCCACCTCCACCTCCACCTACGTCACCGATGCGAACGACTGCGACGACACCGACAGCACCGTGAACCCCGACGCGCAGGAGGTCTGCGACGCGGCCGACACCGACGAGGACTGCGATGGGCTCGTCGACGACGCCGACGACTCGGTCGACCCCTCGGGCACCACCACCTGGTACACCGATGCCGATGCCGATGGCTACGGCGACAGCGGGGACACGGGCACGGCCTTCTGCGACAGCCCCGCCTCGGGCTACGCGGCCACCGATGACGACTGCGAGGACGCCGACCCCGACGTCAATCCCGGCGCCACCGAGGTCTGCAACCAGGTGGACGACGACTGCGACGCCTCCACCACCCAGGACGGCATGGTGCGCTTCGTGGACACCGGCGGCACCCAGACCGACCTCGCGTCGAGCTGGGGCGCCGGCACCGCGTCGGCCCCTGCGGACTGGTCGAGCAGCGCAGACGGCACGCTGTGGGTGTGCGCCGACACCTGGTACGTCGCGCTCGCGGTGGGCGGCGATGCGGTCGACATCATCGGCCCGGATGGCGCGTCCAGCACCGTGCTCGACGCCGGCAGCGACGGCTCCGTGGTCACGGTCTCATCGGCCTCGGTGGTGTCGATGTCGGGGCTCACCCTGCAGAACGGGGCACAGTCCCAAGGCGCAGGGGTCTATGTGGACACGGCCACCTTCCAGGGCGAAGACCTCGTGTTCACCGACAATGTGGCGTCTGCCGAGGGCGGCGGACTCTACGCACTGGACAGCGACCTGAGCCTCACCTCCTGCACACTGGAGTGGAACGAGGCGGCCTCGGGCGGAGGCGCCTACATCGACGGCGACGGTGGCAGTCCCATTGTGTTGGATTCCTCCACGGTCAACGACAACCTCGTGAGCGCCCGGGGTGGAGGCCTGTACATCAAGGGTGGTGCAGAGGTGGGGCTGCTCGACACGGATGTCAGCGACAACGAAGCCGGTGAACACGGCGGCGGCATCTACTTCGACAACGGCGTGCTGGACCTCGACACCTGCACCATCGACACCAACACAGCGACGCTGGATGGCGGCGGCATCTTCGCCAAGGATGACCTGACCGCGCTCGACTCCAGCATCCAACACAACACAGCGGGCGACGACGGCGGCGGCCTCTACATCGACATCGGCAAGAACGAGGACATCGTGCTCACCGGCAGCATCCCTTCCGGGGGCACGGCCTCGAGCACCACCGTGTCGAGCAATGCGGCGTCCGACCTGGGGGACGGCATCTACATCAAGATCAGCAACAAGACGCCCTCTGGCACCCTGACGGTCACCACGGTCGACTTCGACACCGACGACGTCTACCACGACACCAGGTCCGACGGCACGGTGTCCCCCGGCGATGGCGCCTCGCTGTCCTGCACCCACAACGACGGCTGCTCGTAGGTCCCCCAGGCTTGCGCCGCCCGACATCGTTGGACCACAGTCCCCCCATGGACTCACCCCGCACATCATCGGCGCTCTCCGAGCGGCTGGCCCACGGGGTGCTCCAGTACCGCACGCTCGCCGCCGGGCTCATGGTGGTGCTGCTGTTCGTGGTCGACGCGACGCTGGCGGCCTCGGCGGTGGTGGAAGGCAACCAGGCCGCCCTCACCGCCGAGCTCGTGGCCCTGCTCGCCGTGCCTCTGGGCGTCTGGCTGCTGGACCGGCGGCGCCCCGACCTCACCGGACACCTCGTCCTCGGCGTCATCAGCGTGGCTGCCTGCTGGACGGCCCTCCAAGGGCGCGGACTGTACAGCGGCGCAGCGGTCCTGCTCGTGGTGCTTCCGGTCTTCGGCGGACTCACCGCCCATCGCGGGGGCGTGCTCACCTGGACCCTCCTCCCCGCCGGCGTGCTGGGCATTCTGGCCTGGTCCCACCACAACGGCGAGCTGGCCCCCATTCCGGAGCACCTGTCGCCCCACATGGCCCGCCTGCGCATGCACCTCATCGCACTCGGCACCGTGTCGGGCGGCACCGCCATCTTCCTCGGTCTGCACCGGCGCACGGTGGTGCTTCTCCAAGACAGCCTCGCTGCCCTGCAAGACGAAAACGAGGACCGCCGACGCGCCGAGGCCGCCGCCCGCACCGCCGCCGACACCCAGGCCCGCTTCCTGGCCACCATGAGCCATGAGCTGCGCACGCCTCTCAACGGCGTCATCTGCGCGGCCCGGCTGCTGGAGGGCCCGGTCGACCCCGGCCGACATGCCGAGCTGCTGGGCACCCTCGGCACGAGCGCTGAGGGCCTGTTGAGCCTCATCGACGACATCCTCGACTACTCCAGGCTCGAACAGAACGCCCTGCCCATCGAGGCGGTGGCCGTCGACCTCCGCCGGCTCCTGCGACAGGCCACCGACAGCCTCGCCCTGGTCGCCTCACAGCGGGGCCTCCGGCTGACCATCGATGTTGACAACAGCGTGCCAGACGCCATTGTCGGCGACCCCACCCGACTTCGACAGGTGGTGGTCAACCTCGTGGGCAACGCCATCAAATTCACGAAGCAAGGCGGCGTGGACGTGGTCGCCAGGGCGCAGCGGGGCACCTTGACCATCCGGGTGGAGGACACCGGCATTGGCATCGAGGCGGCCCACCTCGCGCAGCTGTTCGAGCCATTCACCCAGGCGGACTCCTCGACGAGTCGACGGTTCGGCGGAACAGGCCTCGGTCTCGCCATCTCCCGGCGGCTCGTCCACCGCATGGGTGGCAAGCTCGCCGTGGTGTCGGAGGTGGGCGTCGGCACCGCCTTCGAGCTCTGCATTCCGGTGACCGAGTCTGACGCAGCCCGCGCCGCCCCCGCGCCCCCCAGCTCCGACCGGGGACTCAGGGTGCTGGTGGTCGATGACAATGCCGTCAACCGGATGCTTCAGACGATGCTGCTGGAACAGTGGGGGCACCAGCCAGACGCTGCTGATGGCGGAGGTGAAGCGGTCGCCATGGCCCTGGGGGACCGCTGGGACCTCATCCTGATGGACTGCCAGATGCCCGGTGTGGACGGCTTCACCGCCACTCGGCTCATCCGAAGCAGCCAGGCGGTTGACGCACAGGCCTGGGTCGTCGGCCTCTCCGCAGACGCCCGCGTAGAAGCCCGCAGCGAAGCCCTCGCCGCCGGTATGGACGACTTCATCACCAAGCCGCTGCGTCCAGCCGCCTTTCTGCAGACCCTGCAGAGACGCCGCGAAGGCCGAAGTGGGCGAACGGACACCGACTCCGCCGATGTTCAGATGCCCAGCACCTGAATCGCCATCCCACTGCCGAAGATGGCCAGGCCGGCCAACACATGGGCATAGCGGTGCAGGCCTCTGGCCGGAAACAGGCGCAGCCCGAGGAAGCCCACCGCCGCCATGCCCATCATGAGCGCGATGGTGGTGAGGCTGAAGGCGCCTGCAACCGCTGCCACACCCGTCCAGTCGTGCTTCCAGGCCGGGGCCATCAGGAGCGGGATGAGCGGCTCACAGGGTCCCAGCACGAAGAGCACGAAGACCGCCCAGAGGGTGAGTCCCTTGCCGGCGTGGGCGTGCAGGTGGGCATCTTCGTGGTCGTGGTCGTGGGTGTGCAGCGTGCCGTCGTCGTGGGCATGCACATGCGTGTGGCGGCGACCGCGGAACAGGCGAACCCCGGCCCAGGTGGCGTAGACCAGGCCAAATGCGATGAGTCCCCAAGCCGCGAGGCTGCCACGCACCCCCTCGATGTCGACCAGGTCGCTCACCGCGTAGCCGAGACCGATGCCGAGAAAGCCCAGCACCACGCTGCCTACGACGTGTCCCACCCCACACAACGCCGTGATGCCGAGCACCTTCGACAGGCTCCAGCCACGCGCGCGACCGAGCACCACGAAGGGCAGGTAGTGGTCGACCCCGATGAAGGTGTGGGTGGCCGCAATGGAAACGGCAGCCACCAGCAAGGTCGTGAGGGTGGGGTCCATGGGACATCCAAGCGAAGGCGTCTCGACACTTCGGACGCACTCGGTGGGCCACGCTCAGCGGACCCGACTCAAGGAAAGGTGCAGACGACCACGCCCAACACAGAGTCGAGCGACAGGGCACCGAAGTCGCGGCTGTCGGTGCTGACCGAGCCATCTCCGCGGAGAAAGACCCGGCCGTCGTCGGTGAGGTGGTCGACCCGCTTCACGATGAGGACATCTGCCTCGGGTCGGCGCACCAGCACGACATCACCGGCCTGAGGGCGCTGTTGGCGCACGAGCACGGTGGTGCCGTCGGCGATGGCCGGCGCCATGCTCGGACCCGACACCCGAAAGCGCTGACGACGGCCGAGCATCAGCCCGACCAGGTCGCGTGCGCTTGCTGCGGGCAGGCCCATGCCGACGCCGCCCGCGCCTCAAGAGGCAGTGTAGTAGGTGACTTCGCGGTTCTTCAGGCCCCAGAAGATGTCGTGGATCTTCTCGATGTGGCCCATGAGCGCCTCGGCGTGCTCGAGGCTGACCTCGACCTTGGCGTAGGAGCACTCCTTGGCGGCCTTCCAGAAGATGTCGTGCAGCTCGGGGTTGGCTTCCACATGGTGGGGCTTGATGAAGTCGGTCCAGAGCACGAGGAGCTCTTCCTTTGCGAGGTGGGCCTGCTCCTCCTTGATCTTCACGTAGCGGCCGAAGCTGTTGTGGTACTTCACGTAGGCGGCCTTGTCGGACGGGTCAGGCACCTCGAGGGCGAGGATCTTCTTCGTCATGGACAAGACGGCTTCGGCGGCGATGCGGGCCGATGCGGGGTCGTAGACGCCACAGGGGCCGTCGCAGTGGGCCTCGGCGACGGGAGCGGGGAAGCGGCGATCGAGACGGGCGAGAAGGCTACGGAGCATGATTGGTCCTCGGGGTCCTGGGCTCGCGGGCGGACTATCGAGAGGGAGGGGCCTGTCAAGCAGTCAAGTCGGCGGTGCCGTCCCTTCCCCCTTGGCCCGAGGACGGTATGGGACCGCGACGCCCGACCCGAGAGGCCACAATGTCCGACTACTCACCGCCCGATGTCTGGACCTGGGACGAAGGCAGCGGTGGCAGGTTCGCCAGCATCAACCGTCCCATCGCCGGCCCCACCCACGACAAGCCCCTTCCCGTCGGCGAACACCGCTTTCAGCTCTACTCGCTCGCCACGCCCAATGGGGTCAAGGTCACCACGATGTTCGAGGAGCTGCTGGAGCTGGGTCACACCGAGGCCGAGTACGACGCCTGGTACATCGACATCGGCAGCGGCGACCAGTTCGGCTCGGGCTTCGTGGGCGCCAACCCCAACTCGAAGATTCCCGCCCTGATGGACCATGCCACCGACCCGCCCACCCGGGTGTTCGAGTCTGGCGCCATCTTGCTCTACCTGGCAGAGCGGTTCGGCGCCTTCCTGCCCGAAGGCCGCGCCCGCACCGAGGCCTTGTCTTGGCTGTTCTGGCAGATGGGCAGCGCACCCTACCTTGGCGGTGGGTTCGGCCACTTCTATGCCTATGCCCCCACCAGGCAAGCCTACCCCATCAACCGATTCGCCATGGAGACCAAGCGTCAACTCGACGTTCTCGACCGGCATCTCGCCCACAACGCCTACATGGCGGGCGACCACTACTCCATCGCCGACATGGCCATCTGGCCCTGGTATGGGGCGCTTGCATTGGGCAAGCTCTACGCGGCCGGCACCTTTCTGTCCGTGCATGAGTACACGCATGTGGTCCGCTGGGCCAGGCTCATCAAGGAGCGGCCGGCGGTCCGACGCGGAGTGCGCGTGAACAAGGGCTGGGGACCGGAGGACACGCAGGTGCGCGAGCGGCACTCGGCCGCCGACTTCGGGTAGTCGGCAGCCGCGGACTCAGCAGAGCTTGAGCTTGTTCTGGTCGAGGAAGCCCAGGAATGCGCTGCGGAAGGCCTCGATGTCCACTTCGGAGGGCGTGCGCCCTGCCCAACGCAAGGCATACCGAAGGGTGTACCGCGCCTCGGGCTGGTCGGGCAGCGGGTAGACCGCCTGCAGGCTGCGACTGTGCACAGCATCGTGCGAGAAGCCATCCAACACACGGCACAGGCCACCGTAGCCGACCCCCATCGGCCACTCGAAAGTGAAGTCCTGCTCGGTGCCGGGATGCGACGGGGGCGACTGGTAGTCCACCCCGGGGAACAGCTCGCCCAGCACGGCATCCACGTCGAGAGTGAGCCAGACCGCATGGCCCCCGCGGAGGATGCGCCGGGCGGACTTGTCATTGAGAACACCCATGTACCCGATGTTCTGACCATTCAGCACCAGCGACAGGGTGAGTCCGGGCACCGTCCACGGAGTGCGTGCAGGTGCGCCGATGTTCCCGGGCACCAGGGCCGGAAGCCCCGCCGTCTCGAGGATGTCATCGACCGCCGAGCGCACGGCCCGGTAGGTGGGTTCGGGGTCGTCGGAGGTCTGGTCGACGGCCAGGATGCAGAGCTGGTCGGCCTCGTGCTTGGTCCCCTCGGCATCGAGCCAGAAGCGACGGCCAATTTCGAAGACCTGGAAACGCTCGGCAGCACGGCGGTTCTGGTGGGCCACCGCCAGCATGTTCGGGAGCAGGGTGTCGCGCATGGTGTCGCGGGTCGCCGAGTAGGCGTTGGCCAGCTTGAGCGGACGCTCGGGGACGTAGCCGAGGTCGTGGATCCAGTCGTTGTTGAACCAACTGTAGGTGTGCACCTCGACCATGCCGTGGGCCTGGGCCAGCAGGCGCCGGATGCGGTGCTGCACCACGGTGGGCATGTGGGACGGGGTGGGTGCCAGGGGACCGACCGGCGGCACCGGCGTGATGTTCTCGTAGCCGAACAGGCGGAAGACCTCCTCGGAGACATCCTCGAGGATGGCCATGTCGGCCTCGCCGCGGAAGCCGGGCACATCGACGTGCAGGCCGCCATCCTCGGCGCCCGTCACGGTGAAGCCGATGGACTCCAGCAGCCGGCTGGCCACCTCATTCGAGATGTCGGCACCCGCGCGACGGCTGAGCCAGCCGGCCGGGACGTGGATGCGGCGGGGGTCGGACGCCAGCTTGCCCACATAAGAGAAGCGAGACCGCACGGTATGGTCGATGTCGGCGTCGACGAGCAGCTGCAGGAATCGGCCCGCCGCGGTGCGCACGAAGGCGAGCGGCAGCTTCTTTTCGAAGCGCAGGCTGGAGTCGGTGCGCACATCGAGGCGGACCGAGGTGCGACGGACCCGGGTGGCGGCGAAGTTGGCCACCTCGAGCACCACCTGCTCGGTGCCGTCCATCACAGCGCTGTCCGCGCCGCCGATGATGCCCGCGAGGGCGACGGGCTGGTCGTTGCCGAGAATGAGGAGGTCGTCGGCGATGAGGTCGCGAACCTTGCCGTCGAGGGTCTCGAACTTGCGGGCCTCGCCCGCCCGGGCCACGCGGATGGCGGGCACATGGCGCGCATCGAAGGCGTGGGACGGCTGGCCCAGCTCGAGCTGGATGTAGTTGGTGAGGTCGACCAGCAGGCTGATGGGGCTCTGGCCGAGCGTGAGCAGTCGGCTCTGCACCTTGAGCGGACTCACCGCGTCGCCCCGCACATCGACGGCGGTGGCCGAGTACAGCGGGCACACGTCGAGGGCGTCGATGGCCACTGGATGGGCGGGCAGGCCGTCGTACTGCGACAGATCGACCACAGGGTAGGCCTTCAGCGGCAGGCCGAAGATGCCAGCGAGCTCCCGGGCGAAGCCGTAGTGGCCCCAGAGGTCGGGACGGTGGGTGAGGCTCTTGTTGTCAATCTCGATGAGAACATCGGTGGACGCGATGTCTTCGGCGACCGCCCGACCCGGCGGGGTGCCGGCGGGGGCGAACAGGACCTTCTCCCGGTAGCTGCCCACGCCAATCTCGCCGGGCGCACACAACATGCCCTCGCTGGCGTGTCCCTTGAACTCGGTGGCGGCAATGGCGGTGCCGTCTGCGAGAACGGCTCCTGGCAGGGCAAAGGCAGCGATGGCGCCCACCGAGAGCCCTGGCGCGGCCGACACAGTGGTGCGGGTCTCGCCGCCGATGTCGACCTCGACGAGCTGCAGACGGTCATCGATGCGGGTGAGCGAGAGCAGCTCGGCCCACACGACGTGGTCGAGCTTGCGTTGGATGTGCTCGATGCCCTCCGACTCGGCGGTGCGCAGGGTGAGGAGGTCCTCGACCTTCTCGGGCGAGATGCCGCTGAGGTCGACGAAGTCGGAGAGCCAATTCAGGGAGAGCTTCACGGCGTTTCCTTCGCAGCGCAGTGGGCGCGTGCGGGGTCTGCGTGGTCAGTCGGGCCGGGGGAGACCGCAGAAGGGGCGAACCAGGACCCACAGAGTGGGCGAACCTACAAGGTCGGCGTGAACTGCCGGTGGAAGTGCAGGTCGCCGCTGTTGAACAGCCGGACATCGGGGATGCCGTGCTTGAGCATCGCGAGGCGGGTGAGGCCGAGGCCGAAGGCGAAGCCCGAGTAATCGTCGGGGTCGACACCCGCGTTGCGGAGCACGGCGGGGTGCACCATGCCGCAGGGCATCAGCTCCACCCAGCGCTCCTTGCCGTCGAGAACGGTCTTGAAGTCGAGCTCGAAGCCGGGCTCCACGAAGGGGAAGAAGCCCGGACGCAGTCGCACCTCGATGTCCCGACGAAACACCCGCGACAGCAGGTTCTGCATCGCACCGATGAGATGAGCGACGGTGACGTGCTTGTCCACCATGAGGCCTTCGAGCTGGTAGAAGGTGTTCTCATGGGTGAGGTCGGTGGCTTCGTTGCGGAAGCAGATGCCCGGGAAGATGGCCCGCAGCGGCACGCCCAGCTCCCGCATCGCGCGGTTCTGCATCGACGAGGTGTGGGTGCGCAGCACCATTCCGTTGTCGAGCCAGAAGGTGTCCTGCATGTCGCGGGCAGGGTGGTCGCCCGGGATGTTGAGGGCGTCGAAATTGTCGAACTCCGGCACCGCGTGGTCGCCCGCGAACACCTGGAAGCCCATCGAGCGGAAGATGTCCTCCACCTCCATCTGTGTGGAGAAGATGGGGTGGACGGCGCCCATCTTGCGGGGGGCGGGCAGCGTGGGGTCGAAGCGAAAGCGGGCCGCTGCCTGACGCGCCGAGAGGTCTTCGCGGGCCTGGGACACACGGCGCTCGGCCTCCTTCTTGAGGAGGTTGAACGTGCGGCCGAAGGTGCGGCGCTCATCGCGGCTCATGGACTTGAAGTCGACCTTGCCCATCTGGGTGATGGAGCCGTCGGAGCCGAGGAAGCGCGCCCGCACGTTGGCGATGGCTGCTTCGTTGTCGGCACCGTCGAGGGCCTGGCTCAGCGCGGACAGGACCTGGTCTTTGCCGGACTCGTCAATCATGGGGACACGCCGCGGGGCTTGGGGTGGGCTTTGGACGGGCCCACACGACCCGTCCACAAAGCAAGGGAGGGCCGCGGCTTACGCTGGCCACGCGGCACTGTCAACCGGAGCGAACCCCAGGTCCTGCTCCACCCATCCACCCTGGGAAGCGACGTCCAGCAGGTCGTTCTTCCCGCGCCAGCCGGCCCGGCTCCCCTATTCCTGGAGCGCCGCCCGAGTCTGGGGACCCACCACGCCATCCGCCGACAAGCCCCGACTGCGCTGGAACCACCGCACGGCCGCCTTGGTGCCCCGTCCGAAGACGCCATCGACCGCAATTCCCTGCCCCAGCGAGACGAGGTGCTGCTGCAGCGCCCGCACGGCAGCTCCGCGAGACCCTTCGCGCAGCAGGGCGGTGCCGAGGTCGAGCTCGGGCCGGCGCTCGGGCAGGGGGGGCGCCACCTCGGGCTTGCCGGGCGCAGCGGCTTCGGAGTTGGTGTCCGGGGTCGGGCCGGCCTTCGACCGAAGGGCCGACAAGGTGGATGGTCCCACCACGCCGTCCGCCGACAGCCCATTGGTGCGCTGGAAGTCCTTCACGGCGCGCGCGGTGCCCGCACCGAAGTCCCCATCGACCTGGAGGCCGGCCCCCTGGCCGTTCAGCAGTGCCTGGAGCTCCCGCACGTCGTTGCCCTGCACGCCGCTGCGCAAGGTGCGGTCTCCAAGCTCGAGCGCGGGACCTGCGAGCGGCGCATCGCCCTTGCCCTTGAGCACCTGCACCATCGCCAGCACCCCGAGCTGGCGGTCGACTGCGTTGGAATCGAACACACCATCTCGAACGTACTTGCCGCCCTTGTAGTGGTCGGTGCCCGAGTAGACGTAGGGACTCACGCGGCCCCGGTTGTGGTATCCCAGGCCGTTGTAGTACTCCGCGTAGCTCCCGAGAGCGGCCATGTCCTCGGTGTCCTGGGTGATGTCGAGGTCGTCTTGGATGTTGGACTTGTGTCGGTTGGACAAGGCATGGACCGCGGCGTCCTCCCAGTTGTGGAAGACAGGGATGTTGCGCGGATGGTTCACCGCGGGACGGCCGAGGGGGTCGCCTTGGTGAAGGTAGGTGTTGAAGTTGCCGGAGCTCTCGCGAAAGTGCAGCGCCGCGATGAGCTCCGCGGGCAGATCGACCTGGGCTGCCACATTTTCGTAGCGGCTCCGGTTGTTGGCCCAGATCTCCTGGAGCTTCTGCACCGACCAGCTGAACCGTCCGAGCTTGAGCTCCGTGCCGTCGACATTGCCGGCGTGCTTGTCGTAGACGTTCTTCGTGAAGGTGGGGTTGCGGGTCTCCCGCTCGGCATCATCGCCCTGGGCCTGGGCGGCCATGGCCTGCCCGAAGCCGTCGCCGGCCGCGGGGTCCGCACCCTGCTGGGACTCGGGGGTCAGCAGGCTCCGGAGCATCTCGAGCGACGGGCCCTGGGCCTCGCGACGAGCGGTGGCGGGCTCGGCGAGCGCCTGGGTGGCAACGGGACGCTGGAGGAAGTCGAACAAGGTGCCTCCGAAGGACACCTTCAAGCTACCGGTGCCACCGGGGCCGAGAGATTGCAGTCGGATGACGGGCCGGGTTGCAGGTCGATGTCACTCGGCGCCAGACCAGGCATCCACCCGGAGCCGCCGTTCGACCGCCCGCACCCAGGCATGGCACTGCAGCCATGCCCGGGCGAGCCGTGTGGCGGAGGCCGGCACATGTCCGCCTCGCAGGTCGCGGGCCGGGTCGTGGGCCGCATCGCTGAGAGACTGGAGCAGGCCAGCACCGGTCTGTAGCTGCACCCGGGCGAGCCGCGCACAGGCCCGTCCGAGGTCGCCACGCCCCGTGAGCAGAGGCCCGCGACCGCCCAACAACATGGCGTGGAGGAGCTGTCGCATCGGCTGCAGCACGTCCGGAGCACGCACCATCGACACCACAGGACCTGGCGGACCGTCGAAAAAGGCCCGCTGGACGCCATCCAGGCCCGGATGCACCTGTCCTGCCAGGGCCCCCGGCAGGCGCACACCGGTGACCGGCCGCAAAGCCAGCACCCGCAGCGTGCGCTCTTGCATCCCGTGCAGACGCCCGACTGCCCACAGTGGCTGTCCCACCAGTCGGCCAAAGTGCTTCAGCGTCCGCGCACCCGCCCGTCCGGAGGCCAACGGGGCCACCGCGCGCACCATTCGCCCTCCCGGGCACTCCAACACAAGGCCGTCTCCATCACAGCCGAGCACGGTGCCTCGCACAAACAGCAGGTGGCGGTCGGGTCGCTCGAAGGCCTCCGAGACCTGCAGCTCCAACGCACGGTCGAACAGAACCGACACGGGACCCGAGGTCCAGTCGTGGGCACCGGCCTGGGCCACCTGGGTTGCGGCCCCCCGGCCGAGGCGACCATCGGGACTCACCGTTCCCGCGGCCACCCACAGCCCCGTTCGCGAGACGGCCGCGTGCGTCGCCTGAACGTCGCCTACACCGATGCCCGCGCCATAGGCTCCCCGCGCCCGCTCAGGCCCGGCCGGGTAGAGATCGGGCACGCTGTAGACGCCGCCATCCGCATCGCACAGCCAGGTGACCACCCCCGCATGCCCCGTCGCCGACACAACCGGCTCGCAGGCCATCCCATACAGCCGCAAGCCTTGAATCGGGACATAGCGCCGCCGCGCCACGCCGAGGGCCTCGACCTCCCCGGCCTGCACACGTACACTGCCCGCAAGAAGCGCATGGACATCGTCGGCCAGCTGCCGGGGGTCGGCTGAAGCCGCCCGGGTGCGCAGAGCCCGGATGCCCTGCACCACCCGCACTCCGGCCTTCCCGACTGCGTGGAGGCCCGACGAACGCGCCGCATGCACCGCACGCAACACCTCGCCCTGCACCCACGCTCCCGAGGCCAGCGCACCGCGCTCCAGCACCGCGGCAGCCGCATCGAAGGCGAGCACCGCTGCCTCCTTCTGGGACTCACTCACCACGGCCCGCGCGGGCGCTTCCTCCACGGTCGGCGCCACCTCGGCCGTCTCATCGGCGACTGGCAATGCCCGGAGCACACCCAACACATGGAGGCAACGCGGCGACAACAAACAGGTGCAGGTCGCGTGGGTGACCCGCCCCTGGTCGAGCGACAACGACACCGTCTCGCCCTTGTCTGTCGTGACGGACACACCCTCCCAGAGCCACTTGTCGGCGACATCCGGTTGCCGGTCGAGCTTGCGCAGCAGGCGTCGAGGGGCTGATGCGGTGCGCTCGGCTAGAAGCTCGGGCACGACGGGCCAACGCTCAGCCATCGATCTGGTCCCCCACCCAACGCGCCAGCTCCAGCGGGCTCAGTGCAGCCACCGGCATCCCCGCAGCCACCACCTGGCCGGCGATGGCCTTCGAGTAGCGGGCGCTGCCACGGTCGTCGAGGGCGGCCAACCCAAGACAGCGTGCCCCGGTCGCCACCAGTGCCCGCACCTCTGCGAGCAGGCCGTCCACCGAAAAGCCCTCCTCAAAGTCGGAGATGACCAGCACCACGGTCCTTCGGGGCACGCGCACGAGGGAGCGGGCATGGCGCAGGGCCTTTGCGATGTGGGTGCCGCCTCCCACCTTCACCTCCAGCAGCAGGCGCAGGGGGTCGGAGGCATGCTCGCTGAGATCGACCACCTCGGTGTCGAAGGCGACAAAGGACACGCGAATCCAGGGTGCCGCTGCCAGGATGGCCGACATCAGGGCCGCGTAGATGGTGGACGGCTCCATCGAGCCCGACACGTCCACCACCACCACCACCTGCCAGTCCATGCTGCGACGCCCCCGGGACCGAAAGACCAGCCGTTCGGGAACCAGGTAGGGACCGTCGGGACCGGCGCGCAGCGTGTGCAGGTTGGCCCGCAACGTGCGTGGCAGGTCGAGGGGTCCGCCCGGCCGACGGGTGGGACGCGGCATGGCCACCCCCGTGAGCGCCGGCCGCACCCGCACCGCCAGAGCCCGCGCCAGCTCGTCGACCACCCGTGCCACCAGGGGTCGCAGCCGGCCGAGCTGGGCCTCCGACAGGCTGCCCCGAAGCCCGAGGATCTGCTGCAGCAGCTCCACCGAGGGCCGCACCGTCTCCGCGTCGAGCTCCGAGGCCGCGGCCCCTCGCCCAGCGCCGATGGCCTGCCCAAGCACCTCCTGGCGCACCCGCTCCCCAAAGAGGGCCTCGAGCTCCTCCGACCACTCCCGCACGGTCACAAAGCCAGGCTCCTGCCCGCCCCCAGAGTCGGGGTCGCCATACAGCTCATCGAGCGCCCGCCCCACCCGCCGTGCCCGGCCCTGGAGCTGGTCGCGCTGACGACCCAACACAAGGCGCCAACGGTCGGCAGCAGACAGGGCATGGACCGGCCGCGCATCCTCCGTGGCCTCCGAAGGCCGCACCGGCACCGCGCCCCCGCCCGTCCAGCCAAAGGCCTCCGCCGCGGCGCGTCCTTCGAGGTCGGCCCGGGCGAGGCGTCCGAGCTGCTCCGCAGACAGCACCAAGGGCGCGACCAGCTCGGTGTGGCGCCGCTCGGTGCGCTCCGCAACCGCCCGCAGGAAGGTGTCCCTGGCGTGGGGAGCCAACACATGGAAGCCGCGGCGAAGCGCCACCAGCCGCGCCAGGAAGTCGGTGTCGGGAAGGTCCTCGACGCGGCCGGCCAGAGGCTCCAGCAAGGCCGCGCTGCTCGACAGCAGGGGGCCCGCTGCGAGCAGGGCTCCCTGAAGCCGCAGGGCAAGGTCGTTGTCGACGAGGTCGACCCAACCTCCCAGCCGCTCGGCGAAGTCTTCCGCGCGGGCGCAGCCGAGGCGCACCCCGAGGGCGGCCCCGGCACCCTGCATCAGCGCAGCGCCGTCCACCGAGAGCCGCTCGATGGCCTGCGACAGGCGCGCTGTGCCCACCACGGGTCCGTCTCCGGGCTGGTGTTGCAGCGCCGACACCACCTCCAGCAGGGCACCCACATCCTCGAGTCGCTCGGAGCCCGCCAGGCCCTCGACAGCTGCGACCGCAGCCGCGAGAAACAGGCTGGGATGCACCGCCTCGGGCAGCTCGAAGACGTCGATCTCACCGGGAATGCCCAGCGCGCGGTCCACCGGCAGAGCCGCCACATGCCCCCGCCGCAGTCGGGCCACCAGCGCGAAGGCGCCCACCAGCTCCGGGAGTCCGGCTTCCAACACAAAGGTCCCCGCCAGCTCGGACAGCCCCGCCCGGGTGGCCGACAGCAGGCCGGCCTCCGCGGCATCGGCGGTCCAGGTCAGCCGCGCGGCAGCTGTCCAGCCCTCGGCCGCCTCCAGGCGCCTGCGGCGGGCGAGCAGCGCACCGGATGCCGCCTGCTTCAGGGTCACGCCCCGCAGGGAGGCCACTGCCAGAGTCGCGGCGGTGGACGGAGTCCAGGACATCCGCCAGCGCCGGGTGAGCGCCTCGATGCCCCCCGCAGCCAGCCCGTCTGCCGGCGACCCATACGCCACCCCCGCCAGGCTCAGGCGTCGCAGCGCCACCTCCCGCCGACGGTCTTTCGGGGAGCGCAGCACATCCAGGCGCATGTCGACCGGGCTGCGTGGGGCCTCCGGTCCGGGCAAGCCAAGGTCGGACAACAACGACTCGACATGCGGAAGCAGGCCAGACCGTGGGGTGGCAGACGCGAGCCGGCCGGTCCCCTCCCCCACCAGCACGGGCTCCATCGCGCGGGCCAACACCCGCTTGCGTCCGATGCCGTCGCCACGAGACAGCGCGCTCTGCAGGGCCTCCAGAAGCTCGGCGCGTCCGGGTGCCGGCAGCCCCCGCAACACGGCCAGGTCGCGGGTGAGCCGCAGCGCCTCTGCAGCATCGGGCACACCCGCCACATGGCCGTCTCGGCGGACCCGCCTGCAGATGGCGACAATGGCCTCCGCCACGACATCATCCACCGTCTCTGGCCGCCCCGAAGACAGCGCCTGGAACAGTCTCCGCCGAAGGGCCGGGTCGTGGATGCCCGCCGGATAGCCGGACCGGGCGTCGAGCAGAGCCTCGCTGTAGGGCACCAGCGAGGTGACCGTGGTGGGGTCGGCTTCTGGCAGCGCCTGGTCCGGCGCCGTCCAGAGCAGGGGTTCCGGCAGCAAGGCGGCGGCGTGGTAGCTGCCGACAATGGCCACCGCCCCTTCCCGCCCATGGACATCCAACAGCCCGCGCATGTGCAGCTCGCGCAGCTCGTCGCGCCGGGCCCGACGCACATCGTCGGTGCGCATGATCCAACCGAAGGACAGGGCCGCCCGTCGAATCGACTCTGCAGATTGCCCCGGCGCACGCGCCTCCACCATGCGGTCCCACAAGGCTGCAGAGTCGGACACCCCCAGCTTGTCGGACAACCGCTCCACCAGCCGGTCGTCTCCCGTCTCGGAGTCCCGCACCGAACGGCCGGTCAAGGGCGCATCGAAAGCAATGACTGGCACGTCATTTTCAACCGCCCAACGCACCGCTTGCAGCTCCGGAGAGAAGACCGCGAAGGGATAGAAGGACAGCGCCCCACCCGGCACGGCGGCGGCCAGGGCCACGGGCGGAACCAGCTCTGGATGCCCCAGCCAAGGCAGCCAGGGCGACAGCTCCGGAGGCAGCTCCAGGAAGATGCGGCTGGGACGCAGCGCAGTCAACAGAGGGCCCATGGCCGCCGCGCAGGCCGGCGAGTGGTGTCGCACCCCGATGAGCACCGGGGATACGCACGCCCACAATGCAGCCGGCACAGTCATGCGTCGTCGAGTGCCGTGCGCAGCTCGTAGAGCCGCTTCCACAGGCGCGCCTCCCCCTCCGCGCGGCGCTTGACCGCACCGTCCCAGTAGGCCAGGAGCCGCCCGCGGTCCTCCGGGTCGTCCTTGCTCACCACGCCGAGGAGGTGACCGGGCAGCTCGCTGAGGGGGTCCCGCTCCCGGGCCAGGTAGGCTGCAGAGAGCCCCAAGGTGGTGGCCACCGACACCGCCTCTGCCGTGCTCATCACCGTAGACGGCTTCTCCACCGACCAGCCTTCTTCGGTGCGGCCCGAGCGCAGGTCGCGAAAGACGGTGACCAGCGCCTTCAACACCGCCTCATCCACCCCGGGCGGCAAGCCTGTGCGCGCCAGAATGGCGGCTGCCTGGCTCTGCACCAGAGTCAGCTCCACCGCGGCATCCGCGATGGGAGCCACCGTCTCGAAGTTGAAGCGCCGCTTGAGCGCCGACGACATCTCCGAGACCCCGCGGTCGCGCAGGTTGGCTGTGGCGATGAGGTTGAAGCCCGGCCGGGCGTGGGCCACGGTGCCCAGCTCGGGAACAGCGATGCGGCGGTCGCTCAGGATGCTCACGAGGGCGTCCTGCACCTCCGGGAGACAGCGCGTGACCTCCTCCACCCGCACGATGCTGCCGGCCGACATGGCCGTGTAGACCGGCGAGGGCACCAGGGCTTCGGCGCTCGGGCCCCGGGCGACCAGCAGCGCATAGTTCCAGCCATAGCGGAGCTGGTCTTCGGTGGTGCCGGCGCTGCCCTGAACCGTCTGCTCGCTGGTGCCGCTGATGGCCGCCGCGAGCAGCTCGCTGAGCATCGACTTCGCGGTGCCGGGCTCGCCCACGAGCAACAGGCCCCGGGTGCCGGCCAGAGTGAGCACAGAGCGCTCGACCAGCGCCTTGTCCCCCACGAACTTGGCAGCGATGCGGCGCCTGCCTTGCGGCCCGACCAGCTCGGCCTCGGAGCCCACGATGAAGGTGACCACCATGCGGGGGGTGAGGCGCCAGCCGGGTGGGCGGGGTCCGTCGTCGAGCTCGGCGAGAAAGGCCAGCTCATCGGCCCACACCGACTCTGCGGGCGGGGACTGGCGGGGGGCGTCCATCAGACCTCCTCGTAGCGTGGGCCGTCGCCGGCCTCCACACGCGCCCAGGCCATCCCGAACAGCTCAGGCAGCGGCACAATCGGCAGAAAGGTGGCATACGGACCCGCCGCCTGGGTCGTGCCCTCTGGAATCTCCAGCCCGTACAGCGGCATCTTCCAGCGCTCCAGTGGCAGGTTGGGGGCCCGTTGGGCAAGCCAGCCCCCCGGAACGAAGATCTTGCGTTGGGCCCGTGCGCGCCTGGCCTCCAACACAAGGCCGTCCTTGCCGAGCAGCTCCGTGCACGCCTTCTTGTAGCGGGAGGCCGTCCAGTCGTTCCAGAGACGCACGTTCTTCGTGGTGCAGTCCACCAATGCAAGAGTCTGCAGGTACAGCGTGGCGGCGTCTTCCGACAGCCCGTGGCGGGCCTGCACCGTGTCGACCAGGTGGGGACAGGACTGCCTGGGATCGGCGTCATAGCGCCCCGCTTCGGTCGGCGTGGGCTGGACGAGACGCTCGAACTGCGGTGACATCAAAAGCACCGTGTGGGGAAAGCCCTTGCTGTAGCTGTTGGAGTGGAGCTGGCCCAACACAGCGATGTCGTCCATCGAGCGCACCTTGTCGGGCCGGAAGTACAGGTCGATGCGCCGGTCCACGCGAGCGGCCAGCCACAGCCCTCTGTCGCGTACCCGGCCGTCGTGCTTGAGCTCGCCTCCCACCGCATCGAAGGCTTCGTCTGGACTCTCGTCGCCGTAGTGGTAGCTGCTGCCGAGGCCGACGAACAGCTTCCCACTCAGCAGGCGCGCCCGGGCGAGCCCCAGCACCTTCTCCGCGCCCGCCCGAACGGGGTCTCCGGCCGGAAGCGCGGTGCACACCCAAGGCAACAGCTCCACCACCCGCTCCAACACACCGACCGAGAAGGTGGCGCCCGTGGTGCCCGCCACCAGGCCTTCTTTGGTCCAGCGGGGGGTGGGGTCGGCCAGGAGGGCGGCCGACTCTCCGGGGACCAGGAACAGCTCCAGCGCCTTGCGAAGGCCGTTGCCCAACACCTTCGTCGTGGCCTTGGGCACCGCCGCCAGAGTGTCCTCCTCGAGCACCACGCTGCGGCCATGGGCCGCCACCCAGCAGTCCGCAAGCCGCTGGACCCAGCCGCCATCAAAGAGCTCCGAGACCTCGTCGAATCCACCAGAATACAGCCGCAGACGCTGTTCTGTTCGGAGCGCCCTCAACGGACCCCGCGCCGCATCGGCTTCGGCCACCTTGAGACCGAGCTGGAGCCGCAGAGCCTTCGGCAGGTAGTTGGTCTCGTACTTTTCGATTCGCGGCATCCCCGAGAGCACGAGCAGGGCCTCCGCTCGGGGACGTCCGGTGTGTTGGACGTAGGACGAGGGGTCAGGCACCGCGACCGGACCGTGGGCCTGCAGACGGGCCCGGAGCGCGGCGACATCCTCCGCCGTGCCCCACCCATCGCTGAACGTGCGGGTGGACGACAAGGAAAGGAAGGCGGGCACCTGAGGCCCCCGGGCACCCACCCGCTCGACGAGCACGAGGGGCACCTGGTCGTTGTGGTGGTAGCCGCCCAGGCGTCCCGCCACGAACACGCTCTCCTTGTGGCGAAACACCGGTCGGCTGCGCAACGCCTTGAGTCGGTCGCGGGTGACCGTGCCCCGGAGCACACGGTATCGCCCTCGCTCGGTGCCGACGAAAGGCGTGGAGGCCAGCAGGTCGAGGAGCTGGAGCAGGACGGCGCGGTGTTCGTCGGAGGTGGTCTCGAGACTGGCCAACACCGCGAGCGCACGCTGCCGCCCCACCAGCGGCCACCAGAGCACCCGACTCGCCAGGTTGGCGCTGTCTCCCACACCGGCATCGAGGGCCGCCACCGTTGCCTGGATGGCCCGACCCAGGTGTCCGTCGCGGCTCCAGGAGGTGTCGACGAGCACACCGAGCGCTTCGGTCACGGCAGAGTCCGTGAGCAGCCCGATGTCCACCTCGGCGCCCTCGCCGGGGCGCAGGCTGTCCACCAGCTGGTCGAGCTCCACCTGCGCCTTGGCCGCCAGGGTGGCCAGCCCACCGATACCCCGCCGAAGCCGACGGTCGGCCGTGATGTCGACGGCCTTCATGGCGGCGAGCAGGGCCTGCTTCAGCTCACCCTCGGGCGCGGTCCACACGGCATGGGCCGCATCGAACCACCCCAGCACCCGCTGGGACAGGACCCGCCGAAGGGCCTGCGACGCGCGGGGGTCGCGGGGGGTGTAGGCGTGCAGGAAGATGGGCGGCAGCACGGTGGCCTGGCCGAAGCACTCCATCCGCAGGTCATCGGTGCCGATGTGCGCGCTGATGGAGCGGCCATCGGGCGACCGGAAGGCCGTGGTGCCCATGCCCCGCCAGCTGCTGGAGAAATCGACCAGCACATGCTCTTGCAAGCCGGGCAACGACAGCATGCCCCACGGCAGGCCATCGTGGGTCGTGGCCTCCAGGCGGCGCCCATCCACGCCCTCGGCTTCCGCCCCCGGACGCGAGGGACCCAGAGGATGCTCGGTGTCCCGCACCCGCACCCGCCAGCCCACCAGGCCGTCCTTCGCACCGAGCGGCGTGTCCCCCTTCCACGGAAGCAGCCGACTCGCCGCCACCATCACCTGGCTGCCCTCCTGGGCGTAGTCCTCCAGAAAGGCCGGCAGAGACGCGCGCCCGACCTCGCCCGTGCGGGGGTCGAACTCCGACCAGGTGCGCCCGTGAGGAGGCTTGGGGACGGGCCGCCAGGCCGTCTGCCCATCGAAGAACAGGTGCTCGGGCGAGGGCCAGACCGAGTCGCCCACCGAGACGGCCTGCTTGCCGCCCACCACGGCTCCATCGTCCAACACGAAGGCGTTGAGGTGGGCCTGGTTGTAGTGGTAGCCGCTGCGCGAAAAGCGCGAGTCGGGCACGCCGGCCCAGAAGCCGTAGCGGTCGTAGGTGGTGGTGTCGGTCGCGAACACGAGGAAGCGCCCGCCGACGAACTGAACGAGGTCGATGTTCTGCCTGGCGCCCAGCTGGAGGTCCTGGCGGCCCAAGATGCCCTCGGGCCCGACCGCAACCACCTTCACGGCATTGGCGAGCACCACCGTGGGAAAACACACGAAGGTCTCGTAGTCGGCGCCCCCCATCTCGGTGACGGCCGCTTCGAGGGCAGGCCAGCCCAGCTCATCGGGAATACCCCACTTCAGGCTGTTCTCGAGCGCCCCCACCGTCCTCACGGCGGCCAGTCGCTCCAGGTATTCGGCGCCACAGTCGGCCATCAAGCCCGCCGACAGCTTGTCCTTCAGCTCCGCCACACTCACCCGCACCGAGCCCACGCCACCCCCTTCCAGCGTGGACAAACGCCCATCCAGCCAGGCCCGCTTGGCCGCCAGAAAGCCCTGCATCCCGTGTGACAGGCGGTCGAAGTCGCCATCGCCGATGCTGTCTCCGGTGGCATCCGCTAGCAGCGGTCCGAGCTGTGGGTGGGCCACTGCATGCACCGGGTCCCGCCCACATCCTTCGAGCTCCGCACCCGAGGTCCAGGTCTGCAGGTTGAGCCGAGCGTTGTCGGAAAGCTCGATGTCCAGGCCATGTTCGAGGGCAAGGTCGGCGAGGTCGAGGTGGACCATGCGGTGAGAGGCCACTACGCGAAGGCGGCTGCCAGAGGCCTTGAGACGCGGGGCTGCGCGGGCCACCCAACTCAGCAGACGCGTCTGGGCGGAAGAAGCTCTGCGCCAGCTCCAGACATAGTCCAGCAAACGTCCGAGCCAGCTTGCGAGGCCGCCCGCAGGGAGGGCATCTTCGGGCACATCCCCGTCGAGCAGGGCCATGCAGCCCCACTCCTCCAACCAAACCAGCCAGTCGGCCTTCAGCTTGTTGCGCCACCCCCCAGACTCCGCGAAGAGATCGAGCAGGTGCGCCCGAAGCGCCGGCGCATCCGCGCAGGCGGCGGCAATGGCCTTGCTGTATTGGTTCCAGAAGCCCCGGGCGGCCTTCTTGAGGGCCGGTGCCTCGATGATCTCGTCGATCAGCGCCCGGTCCTCGGTAGCCTTGTCGAGCCCCGCACGCCGGGCGAGCTTCCGCAGGGCGGCGGCCATCCCAGCCCAAGGCGGCAGGCCACCCAATGTCCGCCCCACACACAGCTTTCTAAACTGCTGGTAGGCCGCGAGCGGGTCGGCCGCCGTGCCCAGGTCACGGGCGTAGTTGGACATCGACTTGATGGCCACGCCACCTGCCAGAGCGAACTCGAGAAAGCTCTCCCGACGCAGATCCTCGTCGACCTCCAGGCCGTAGACCCGCTCGGCGTCGCGGGCCTTTTCGAACATCTGTCCGGCATATTTCTGGTTGCAGTGGGCGAGGTAGGCGCGCCCGGCCTCCTCGTAGAAGCTGGGCAGGAAGTGGGGGACGGCGCCGCTGAGCTCGGTGGCCAGCGCATCGAAGTCGTCCTTGGCGAAGCCGGGCTTGGACTTCACCCGACGGGCCGCCTTGCCGAAGCGCTTGACCACCTGCAGCGCATAGCGGGCGTGGTCGGGGTCGTGGACGAGTGCCCAGCCCGGAAAGCCCAGTGCGCGGCGCTTCTGACGACCGACCTCACCGAGGTCCTCGCCGGCCGAAAAGCCCAGCACCTCCATCTCCAGGTCGTCGGCTTCCGACAGCGCCGCGGGCGAGAGGCGCACGACCACCCGGTCCCCGAGCGCCGCATGGGGGTAGGACCGGGCGCTGACAACATCGGTGGAGACGTCCTCGACCACAGCGGCCGCAGGAACCAGACCACCCGCTTCGAGCATGAATGCAGACGCGCTCATGACTTGTCCTCCTCGACCTTGCGCTTGGCGTAGATGGCCGCGGCCATGCGCATTCCCTCGGAAAAGGCGACTGGCCCGACCTCTCCGCGGGACAGCTGCCTCTGCCGGGCGTCGACCCAGATGAGGTCGCCTGTGTAGGTCTCGCCCTCGGGATACTCGGCTCCAATCCAGTAGCGGGCCTCGACCAGGCGACCGTCCTCCCACACCGGCGTGACCGCGTAGCCGCCCTGCACCCGCAGACCGAGGGTGCGGCAGCGTCCGAGGGCATGGTTGAGCTGCTCGAAGTGGCCGCCCGCGTAGTCGTCGATGCGCTTGTCATCGTCGGCGCCCTTCTTTTCGTGGACCTCGCGGAACAGCTGCTGGATGCCCTGGGACAGCTTCAGCTCCGTGGCCAGCTCCCGGGCATCGTCGAGGTCGTCGACCAGGATGGGATGGGGAATGCGGACCGTGGGACTGTCGAACCACCCGGTCTCTCCATCGAGGTCGACGAGGCCAACCCCGCGTGTGGGGGACGCCCCCCGGAGGAAGCCGGCCTCCTCACTGCCTTCAGGCACCACGAGGGCATTTTCGAGGGGACGGCGCCAGGCGGGGTCGGCCCACACCCGCTCCAGCACACCCCGCGGAACCGGCAGGGAGCGCAACATCCACGTCTCGACGGTCTGGGCACAGGCCTGCTCGTGGCGCACCAACCAGTCGCGCAGAGCGAGCAGGCGCTGGGCCGTCTCCGTGGTCTTCACCTTGGCCGGAACGCTCGCGAGCACCCTGCCTTTGGCGTTGCGGCACACCAGCCCGCGACCGCCGACGAGGGCGAGCGAGTAGCCCCCCTCGGCCGGCTGCCAATTGGGTTGCGGGGACTCTGGGGACATGGGACCTCCCGATGGGACGCCAACAGAACCCGACGGCGGCCATCCGGCCAACTCAAGCCGGACATAATTTGTCCGGGATACGGAATTCTCCGAGGAAGGATCCGATATCCAAGACGGGGCGGCGGCGAGCTGCCACCGGTGACCTGCTTGCCCCCGACCCCGACGTGCCGATACTCCAACACCGTCCACCGGGGACCAAGGAGCCTCCATGACCGCATACGCCCAACCCCTCGCCCGCGCCGCCGCCGCGGACCGGGTCGACTACCTCCAGCGCGTGCTGCTGTGGACCACCGGCGGGCTCACGCTCTCTGGCTTCACCGGGGCGGCCACGGCCATGGGCCTGTACCTGGCCGGCGCGATGGGAATGAACTTCCTGTTCAACCAGTGGGTGAGCCTCGGCATCATCCTCGGTGGCTACGGCATCGCCCACTATGCCGCACCCAAGCTCGTCTTCGGGCAGGCCAAGGTCGCGGGCTTCGGCCTCGCCGCCATCGCCCAGGGCGTGAGCATGGGGTACCTGCTCCTGTTCGCGGTGCTGCTGGGCACCTCCCTCGGCAACCCCTTCGGCCTCGTGGGCGCCGCCATGGGCATCACCGCGGTCACCGGCTTCGGCATGGCTGCCTACGTCTGGACGGGTCCCAAAGACTTCAGCATGCTCGGCGCGGGCTTGTCGGCCCTCTTCCTGCCGATGTTGCTGCTCATGGGCGCGAGCTTCGTCTTCCCCGGCTTCTTCGGCGGCCTGCTCGGCATCGGCCTCGCGGCCCTGTTCGTGGTCGTCTCGGTGGGCGGCCTGCTCTACCAGATCAACGTGGTGATGCACCGCCTCAACACCCAGCAGCACATCGAGGGCGCCTACCTCATCACCATGGGCGTGCTCATCCTCTTCTGGAACATCCTCTCGCTCATCATGCGCCTCACCAGCCGCGACTGAGCCCGCCTGCCAGGTGCGAGGTGCGCAGGCGACGCACCTCGCACCTGGCGTCCTCTTTGCGGGGGCACGCCCACGCGCCGCGCATCAAGATGCGCTCCCCCAGGGCATCATCGCTGCGCGGTCAGGCCCGGAACCACCCCTCCGGGCGCTTGACCGCCGCGCTGTCCGGAAACACCAACCGGTCCAGCGCGGCGTCTTCGATTCCGAGGCTCCCGTGCAGGGCCGCCTTGAACACGGCCCGCACATCGAGGGTCGGACGGAGGTCGCGGCCGTCGAGCTGGGCTGCCGGAGACAGGCCCGGCCAGTCGGACACCACGCGCCCACCCCGCACCCGTCCGCCAGCCAGAAGTGCGAAGCCCCCCGTGCCGTGGTCCGTACCGGACGTGCCGTTGGGCCGCACCGTCCGTCCGAACTCCGACACGCACACGATGGTGGTGTGCTGCCAGCTGTCGCCGAGGCCGGTGCGCAGTGCCGTCAGTCCCTTCGCCAGCGACGCCAGCTGACGCGCCAGGGTCCCATCGCCCATCCCCTGCCGCGCATGGGTGTCCCAGCCCCCGCCCTCCAACACCATCACCCTGGGTCCACCCGGGTCGGCCAGCAGACCACCCGCCGCCTCCATGCCCGCCTCCAGCCGAGCCGCCCGACGCGCCTTTCGTCCACCCGACATCGCCGTCCCCGCCTCCCCCACCTGGGCCTGCACGCCGCGCGCCTCCGCGAGAGCAGGCCCCAACAGAACATCCTCGGCGTACAGCGCCGCCACCTGGTCGAGGTAGTCCTCCGGTGCTCCCGACTGTCGGGTGGGGTCGACCGAAGCGGCTGGAGCCGGCCCACGCAACACCAGGGGCAGGCTCACCCCAATCGCGGTCGCGGGAGTCTTTCCGCGGTCGTGCAGGGCCCGGTTGAGCCACCCGTCGTGGGCGCCCTTGGCCTCGGCGGTGCCATTCTCCAGGGCGTCCTGGGCGTCGAAGTGGGAGCGACCGCGGTAGGCGAGGCCCACGGCCTGCAGCGCAAGCAGGCTGCCCTCCTCGTACCAACCAGCCAGCGGCGACAGGCTCGGGTGCAGGCGGAAGGTGTCATCGAGCGGAGTGCAGGCGGCGGGGTCGAGTGCGAGTCGTCCGCGCTGCCGGGCATAGTCGGGGTCCCCGGTTGGTGGAATCGCGGCGAGACCGTCTGCGCCGCCTCGCAGGAGCACGAGCACGAAGCGGGGGTCTCCGAGGGCCTCCTGGCGCGCGAAGGACAGGCCCGGAAGGGCGGCACTGGCGCTCAAGGCGGCGAGGAGCTGGCGTCGGTTCATCGACATGGTCTGGCCTCGGTAGACGGGGGACTCAGCGCCACTGAAAGGCGGGAGAGGCGAGCACGAGGGCAAAGGCGGTGGCACGGTCCGGGGCACGGGCCACCCGCTGTTGCAGATCGGCGTCGAGGGAGGGACCCAGCACCTCCCGGGCCCAGGCCACCGGCTCGGCACTCGGCAGGAACTCGCGGGACAAGCGTCGTCCCACCGTCTCCGCCAGCTCCACCCGACGCAGCACCTGCTCGGGCGCGGCCCAGTCTGCCGCTTCATCCGGCCAGCCCTGGGGCGAGGGGGGCGCCAGCGGCGGCTGTCCCAACCACGCGCAGGCCTTCACCATGCGGTCCGCCCAGTCGGCCTCCGCCCCGGTCGACGCCTTCACGCCGGCAGACCGGGCCATCGCGATGATGAGCTCCTCGGGAGTCCGAAGCTTGCGGGGCCCTACCCGTGCCAAGGCGTCCCACACCCCATCACTGGTGACCAGAGCCGTCCCCACCGCCTTCAGGTCGCCCTCGGTGTCGAGCCAGGCGCGCTCCAGCAGCGCGACCACCTCTGGCGGCGGCGCATCGGCGACGAAGTGGCGCGCGAGCTTGGTGGACAGGTGCCGGGCGGTCGATGGATGCACGGCCAGCACGTCGATGGCGGCCTCCGCCTCCCGCACCCCGGCCAGGGGGTAGGCGGTGTCCAGCAGGCGCTTGGCCCCGGGCTGGTGACGCCGGGGCGCGAACACGAAGACGTCGTCAAGCACGTCATCTTCGCCATCCTTCGGCAAGCGCACCGTCCATCCCGTGAGCATCTGGGCGAGCGCGATGACGTCGTGCTGGCCATAGCCACCGTCCACCCCGAGGGTGTGCAGCTCCAGCAGCTCCCGGGCGAGATTCTCGTTGAGTCCCAGGCCCTTTCTTCGGCCAAGTGGACTGTCGGGTCCGGTGCTGCGCTGGTTGTCCAGGTAGAGCAGCATGGCGGGATGCCGCGTGGTCGCCCGCACCAGCTGGCCGAAGCGACCGGTGTCATGGGGCCGCACCGCCTCGCGCTCGTAGGCCCCCACCGTGGCCAGGATGGGCTTCTTGGTGGCCGACACGCACAGGTGGTTCGAAAAGAAGCGCGCCCAGCGCTCTCGGAAGGGCCGACGGGTGGTCGCCGCCACGAACAACCGGGCCGACACCTCGCGTTCGAGCACGCCTCTGCGCCACCGCCGATGGGCCTGCTTGTCCCCCCGGCTCTTTGCGCCCTCCGCCAACAACACCCCATGTGAGGGCATCTTCGACAGCGCCGCCTCGGCTCCGGAGTGTGGACCTTCGAGCTGGGCGGCCAACCAGCCGCGGGGGTCGTCGCGCGCCGACTTGAGCTCACCGGGCCGGGCCCCCAGTCCAAAGTGGTGGACCGCCATCCAGGCTGCGTCGCGCTTGCTGGCCATGGTCAGCTCCGGGCCGGAAATGAACGGGAAGAAGGGACCCGCCACCGACGCACGAGTGAACCGAATCATCACCCTCCGCGCGAATTGTCTCGACCGTCAGCCCGCCCAGGCCCGAAAGCCCTCCGGGTCGCGGGCAATCGCAGCAAGCAGAGACTCCGGCACCCGGCCTGCCCGAAGATGCAGGCTCACCGGGTCGAGTCCCCAGTGGGCGGCGAGGCGGTCGAGCAGCTCCACCGACGGGGCCTTGTCCCCCGACTCCAGGCGACACAGGTGGGAAGCGGACAGCGACAGGGACTCGGCCAGGGCCTTCTGGCTGAGCTTGCGGGCCACCCGCTGGTCGCGGAGCCACACACCGAAGCTCGGCGCGTCTTCGGCGGACGGGGGGACGTCGACCGGAAGCTCGGCGCAGTCGTCGTCGCGGGTCCACTCGATCTCGGCGGTGGCGCTGTGGTTGTGGATGGACTCCTGGTTGCTTGCCCGCACCTTCAGCCAGCGCACGCCCGGCAGATCCCGAACCGCGAGAACAACGTCGCGCACGAGGTCTTCAACGAACTTCGGGTTGTCGTAGGCCTGCTCCGTGACGTACTTCTCGTCGGACCGCTTCAGCAGCGCATACAGCGGGGCAGACGCGCTGGCCTCCACCGCCTCCACGATGTCTTCGAGCCAGACGAAGTCGTCGGCCCGCACATCCACGCTCACGAGGCTGCGCTGGTTGTGGGCGCCGTAGTCGGACACCGCCTTGCTGCACGGGCACAGACTCTTCACGGGAACGGTCACGCCGAGGGTGTAGTCGGCATCTCCCGAGTCGGGACCCCGGTGGCCCACGAAGCGCGCCTGGTACTCCATCAGCGACTCGGCGCCGGACACCGGTGCCTTCTTCAGCATGAAGTAGGGGAACTCCATCTCCAGCCAGGCGTCGTCGGCCTCCAGTCGGCGCCGGATGGCCTCGAGGATGTTCGGCATGGTGCGGAAGGTGAGCTCGCCGCGGACCTCGTTGAGGATCTCCACGAAGCGGCTCATGTGGGTGCCCTTGAAGTGATGGGGCAGCCCCACGTAGAGGCCGAGCTTCGCGACGGTGGCCTGCATGCCCTGGCTGCGGTCGAGCACCTGCACGGGGTAGCGCAGGTCGGTGATGCCGACGCGGTCGATGGGCAGGCCGCGGTCGTCGTGTTCGGCGGCGTGGTCTGGGAGTGTGGACATGGCTGCCGTCTACTGCTGTTGCCCAAGCCGGTCAATGTGACGTTGTCGGGACGGACAAGGCGGTCCCCACGCGTGCGACCGGCCCCCTCCCTGTACACTCCCGGCATGCCCACTCTCCGCTTCCAGCGGCTCCCGGCCGGCCCCCACGTCGGCTTCCCGAGCGCACGCCTGCGCCCCCCGCCCACCATCGCGGTGCGCAGCGCGGGCGATTCCCCACGTCCTTCCCGGTAGCAGGCGATGTTGGCCGCACTGCTCGCGGGAACGGTCCTGGCCGGCGCGGACTGCCCACTCCAGCCGACCCTCGACGGCGCCCTCCCCACCGCCATCCACCTGGTGGTTGGACCGCTGCCGCCCGACGGAGACCCCCGCCTCATCCACCACCTCGAGCACCTGGCCGTGCGGGCGCCCAGCGCGGCCTGCGCGCGTTCCCGTGGGGCGGAGCTCGATGCCTACACCGCACCCGACACCTTGCACCTCATCTGGAGAGGCGCGGCAGGCCCCCACGAGATCGACCTGCTGTCCGGTCTTCTCGTCGACGCCCTCCACCACCCGGGCCCCACCTCCTGGGGCATCGCGGCCCGCGAGATCGCCGTCGAACAGGCCCTCACCCCCCCTTCGGCGACCGAGTCGCTGCTCCGCACCACCGCCGCCCCTGCCCACCGGCTCCGACTCGACCTTCGGGGCGCGGTCACCCCCGACCTTCCCGCCGCCCTCGATGAGATGGCCTCGTCTCCAATCACCGTGATCACCGCAGTAGAGGGTGTTCCCGTCGTGTGGGACAGCTCGCTCCCAAGCCCGCAGAGTCCTGCGGAGCTCATTCGGAGGACGGCCACGGCGGGGGTGAGCCAGGGATGGGACCTTCGCGGAACGGCGAGCTGCCTGGAGCGCCGGGCGGTGTGGGCTGCACTGGAGGGACTCGCCCAGGTGACGGAGGGCTCCGCCATCGGCTGGTGGGGACGCAACACCGGCGTGCTGGCCCTCACCGACAACGCTGTGCCGCTGTCCCGCAGGGTGTGGCGCCAGGCCCTCCAGCCCGCCCTCGACTACGACCGCGCTGCCGTGGAGATGACTGCCCGCCGGGCCCGCGACGTGGGTGACCGCAGCTGGATGGCAGCCGGAGCGCTCGGCCTGGGGGTGTGTCCGGCCACCGCGCCCCTCGACCCTGAACACATCCGTCAGGCGCTCGGGAAACTCCGCGGCGGCGGTGTGCTGCAGACCGCCCAGGATCCCCAACAGCTCGACCTTCCCCACCTCCCCTGGGCCGCCGTCTGGCAGGCGGGAGAGCCACCTGCCGGCTGGACCGACACCCCAGGTCGGTTCCATAGCCGCACCCCCGGCGGCTACACGGTCGACGGTCCGGCGGTCGGCCTCACCGTCGGGCCCGCTCCGTCGGCACCCCTGTCAAGCACCGAAGACAACGTCATGGCGCAGGTTCTCACCGTGGTCGGTGCCCACGAGCAGCCGGTCCCCTGCCAGGCCAGAGGCCTTGTGGAGCCCAGCTGTACCGCTCCAGGCGCCCTCCGCGTGCCGGACAGGCCAGCGGTGGTGGTGGTCGACCGTCCGGGCACCATCCATGTCACCGAGGTGCGGGCCGTCCCCGCGAACGGTGGCGCGTCCCTCCTGCGCTTCGACCGAGCCCCCGACGCGCCCGGCGTGCGCGGATACCGGCACACCCTGGAGCCGGTTCGCTCGGTGCGGGACTGGTCCACGGTGGCCGACGGTGCCCTGCTGCTTCCTGCCGCCTCCGGGCCGCCGTCGAGCGCCCGCGCCGCACGCCTGGCCGCACGCCCCTGGCTGGCCGTCCACCTCCCAGACACCTCCGCACCGGTCCCGCCGGTTGAAGACAGCGCCTGTGTGCGCATCTTCGAAGGTCCCGCCGACCTGCTGCTCCCCCGACTGGCCGAGGCGGAGCTCTCCGTCGACCATGTCTGGCTGCCCGCCCAGCTCGCTGCCGAGGCCGCCGCGATTCGGAGCGAGTAGCCTCACCCCTCGCCGGCCAGCTCCGCCATCACCGCCTTGCGCATCCGAAGCTCCCGCTGCCTGCCCCGCTTGACCGCCTGAGCCGCATCGAGCGCCCGATCCCGCGGACCGGCCTTCGTCTGCAGCTCATCCCGGAGCAGACGCTGCGTGATGAGGGTGATCTCGTCGACCGCGCGCGCAATGGCGGCGGCATTGGCCTTGGATGGCTTGGGCATCCCGCTCACCTTGCGCACGAACTGGTGGGCCGAGGCCCGGATCTCGTCATCGGTGACCGGCGGGGCCATGTTGTACAGGCGCTTGATGTTTCGGCACATGGAGGGCTCCTCAGGCCCCCATGCTCGCACACCCATCAGCCCAGGGCCGCCACCAGCAGCGCGTCACACGCCCGTCGAGCCACATCGGTGTTGGACAAGGGCGCCCGGAGCGTGTCGAGACCCGCCCGGCCGAAGGCGAGGCTCACCCACACGAAAGCAAGCTCCTGGCGAGCACTCTCAGACAGTCCAGGCTGCTCGACCGACAGCTCGCTGGCCAAGGCGTTCGAAAAGCCGGCGTACAGTGACTGCAGAGCCCGCTGCACCCGCGGATCAGTGGGCGCGAGGGCGACGAAGGCATCGACCACACGGGCCTGTCGTGGGGGTCCACCCTCTCCGAAGGACGACAACATCCAGTCGAGCAGCGCCGCCACCCGCTCCCCCACCGGCGCAGCGGCGGCCACCTCCAAGGTGCGGCGGGCGTAGTAGTCGACGAGACGGTCGAGCAGTGCCTGCGTGAGCGACGCCCGGGTGCCGAAGTGGTGCTGGACGAGGGTGCGGTGGAAGCCGCCAATGGCCGCGATCCGAGCGAAAGAAGCCGCCTGCACGCCATTTTCGACGATGGCCTCCTCGAAGGCATCGAGGATGCGGGACTCGGGTGCGCCAGGCTCGGACATGGGCTCACCGACCGAAGGGTGGACCCCCGGTCTAGCGCGGCCCCGCCCACCGCGCGCCCACGCATCCAAGACCCACACCTTCACACCGGTCTCGAAGGACTGACGTGGGTTCCTTCCCACAAAAGTAACCATATGGTTACTCATTGGTGTTGAACAGGGGCCCCACCCCGGAGGTGCCATGTCCCCCCTCTCCCGCCGTCACTGGCTCGCCTGCCTCACCGCCACCAGCACGCTGCCCTGGCTGTCCACCGCCTGCGCCTCGCGCTTCGTCCGCAGGTCCGATGCCTGGTCGCCCTGGCACTACCCCGACCCCAGCCTGCCCCCTGTCCTACAAGTCGTCCAGGCCGCCACCCTCGCCGCCAGTCCCCACAACACCCAGCCGTGGCGGTTTATCGTAGACGACGACCAGATCATCGTTCTCCGCGACACCACGCGCTGGCTTGGTCCCATGGACCCCCTGTCCCGAGAGCTGCACATCGGCCTCGGCTGCGCCATCGAAAACGCCGCGCAGGCCGCCCACGCCATGCAGAGGTCCCCGCGCATCCACCTCCGGGCCGCCTTCGACCACAACCTGGATCTCACGGGCACCGCCCGCCCTGGCCTGTCCCACCCCGATGCCGTCGCCGTGCTGACGCTCGATGCAGACGCGCCCGACACCGACCTTGACATCGACCTGCACGCTGTTGTCGCCGATCGACGCACCCACCGAGGCGCCTGGTCCGACGCCCCCCTCCCCGGACCCGAGCGCAGGGCCCTCACCGAGCTCGCCCAGGCCTTCGAACCGCAGGGCGTGGGCCTCCGTCTCCTCACAAAGAGCGATGAGCAGCGTCGGTTCGCGGATGCGACCCTGGCCGCCACCCGCGCCATCGTGGCCGACACCGAGATGAACGAAGCCAGCGACAGGTGGTTCCGATACACCCGGGCCGACATCGAAAGACACCGCGACGGCGTCACCCTCGAGGCCCAGGGGCTGCCCGACATCGCGATTGCCGCGGCCCGCCTCGCCCCGCGTCCGTCCGCGGACAAAGCCGGTGGCTACTGGATTGCCAACACCGAGCGACAGCTGGCCGCCACCTCGGCCGTGGTGCTCCTCGGCAGCGAAGACCGCACCCACCTCGGCCAGCAGCTGCTCGTCGGACGCCTCTACCAGCGCATGGCCCTCTGGCTCGAAGCCCACGGCTACGCCGCCCATCCCATCAACCAGCTCGCCGAGCGGGTCGACCGGGAGCTGGAGACCGACTCCGAAGAGGCCACCCGCGCACTCACGGCCATCTGGCCCGACCGACACGCCCAGATGCTGTTCAGGGTGGGCATTCCCGAGCACGGCACCGCCCACTCGCCGAGGCGTCCGGTCTCGGAGCTGGTGGCCACGCCGTGCTGAGCGCGCCATGAACGTCCGGTCGACCCGGAGCCCCCCGATGCCGCCCCGCGCCAGCCGCCTGCAGACCGAAGCCCGCCTCGTGGACGCCCTGGGCGCCCTGCTGGTCGAAGAAGGCTTCACGGCGGTGGGGGTGAACGCGGTGTGCGCGCGTGCAGGCGTCAACAAGGCCCTGCTGTACCGCTACTTCGGCGGCCTGGACGGCCTGATGGAGGCCCTCGCCAGCGCGTCGGACTTCTGGCCGAGCGTAGATGAGGTCACAGGGCCCGCGGACGAGTTCCGCGCCTTGACCGCACAGCAACGCATCGAACGCTTCGTGCCCGCCTACGCCGCAGCCCTGGAGAAGCGCCCGCGCACGCTGGCCATCCTCGCCTGGGAGACCGTGGCCCGGAACCAGCTCACCGCGCACCTCGAGACCGTCCGAGAGGACTGGAGCCACGCCCTGGCCGAGCGCATGATGTCGCCCGCCGACGGCCTCGCCCATCCGGTGGATGGCCCCGCCCTGGGCGCCATCCTGTCGGGAGCCACCCACTACCTGCTGCTCCGCAAGCGCCACATCCGGTGGTACGGCGGTCTCGACCTGCACAGCGAGGCCGATCAGGACCGCTGGCTCCGCATGCTCGTTCAGATGATGACTGCGGTGGTCGTCGGTCCAACCAGTTCAGATGGTTCGACACACCTGAAACATTGATTCACCTTCTATTTCACACGAAATAGACCAAGACCACCGGAGGCCCCTTTTCAACTGGCACACATCCTGCTTTGCGCCCCTCGCCGAGGAGGTTGTGGACATGCGCGCACGGAGCTTCACCCTGTGGACGACAGCGGCCCTGATGGGCTGCGCACCGGTCATCGCCGACCAGGACAAGGATGGGGGGACGGCCGCATCCACCGCAGTCGAAGGCAACGACAACGACGCGTCTGAGGCCGTTCCCGACGAAGCCGACCCCTCCGACGACACCGGCGCCGCCGACGACACCGAGGTCGAGGCGGCCGAGCCTCCGATGCTGGAGTGGGTGGGCCCCCAGGATGGCACCAACGCAGGCGGCCAGCTGCTCACCCTTCGGGGAGAGCGCCTGGCGGCAGCCGACTCCGTCCTCATCTGCGGCCTCGAGGGGCACATCGAGGACAGCGAAGGCGACCGGATCCGCGTGTGGACGCCGGCCATCGACACCGAGGGAAGCTGCGACATCGAGGTGTACACCCCCGACGGAAGCGCCCTGTTGATCGATGCCTTCACCTACTGGACCGACGCCACGGGCCAGGCGGTGGCCTTCGTGTCGTGGGCCACGGTGGAATACGCCAACCCCGACCACTGGAGTGGTCCAGTGGTGGACGAGGTGCGCGCCAAGGCCGCCATCGTCGATCCCACCGACCTCGCCCTGTCCGACCTGTACGTCGACACCGTGCGCGAGGGCTGCGTGCGCACCGACGGCGACGCCCGGGAAGACGGCTGGGCCGAGCTGGGAGGCCAGGAGTCCGGCGCCGCCACCCTGCGAGTCGACGACGCCGACCACGGGCTCCCCTTCAACGGCGAGCTGGGCATCTACGCCAACGCACTCGACATCGGCACGGCCTCCACCGCTCCCCTCGGCCTGAAGGTGGACGAGGCCGGGGTCTGGCCGGCCATCGAGGTCGACACGGCCGCCGCCCTGCCCGACGTCTTCGAGGTCACCGTGCCCGACGTGCATGGCTACGCCCCGCCCATGGTCTCCGCCCGGGACTTCGAGGTGCGGTGGACCGGCCAGAGCGCCGACTACGTGGGCGTCGACCTGTGGGACCTGCAGAGCGACAGGCGGGTGCGCTGCCTGTTCGAAGACGACGGCGCACACAGCATTCCCGAGAGCCTGCTCCGGGACTTCGGCGCCACCTGGACCCAGCTCCTCCTCACCCGCTACTCCGTCGACGCCGTCGAGGTGCCCTTCAACCGGGGCGAGGTGCGGGTGCAGGCGGGCACAGGCATCTCGGGGGCGGTGTACCTCACCCCGTGAGCCTCCGAGGCCTCCACCTCAGAGCCGAGGGTCCACCGGCTCGGCCTCCAGGGCCAACACTCCGAACGCACACGCGTGAACATCCTGCAGCGGCGCGCCCTCGACAAAGCGCCGCAGCCCCTCCACGCCCAGGGCCAGCTCCCGCATCGCCAGCGAGCGCTTCTTTCGCACCCCGCGCTTTCGCAGGCGGTCGAGGTTGGCCGGCAGGGTGTATTCGGCGCCGTAGATGATGCGCAGGTACTCGCGGCCACGGCACTTCAGCGCCGGCTGCACCGCCCGGCCCTTGTGGCGGGGAAGAAAGTCGAGGGGCTTGACCACCATCCCCTCGCCGCCGGCATCGGTGAGCGCCGTCCACCACTCCGACGCAGCCGCCACCGACGCAGCATCGGCCAGCGTCACCACCTTGTGGGACGTCGCATGCAGCCAGGGGGCATCGGCCTCGCAGAGTCGGGCCAGCTCGCCGAGGTGCCAGAGGTGGTCCTTGTCGGAGTGCAGCGCGCCCGCGGTGGCGAGCAGGTGGAAGGGGGCCAGCTTGTAGTCATCGAGGGACGACACGGTCCAGCAGTAGCGGCGCCAGGCGGCGTCGTAGTCGCGCACGGCCTGCAAGCGCACCGCCTGGGTGGACGCGAGCTCAGCGAGGTCGACGCCCCGTGAGATGGCGCGCTGGAGGCTGTCTTCGGCCGCGGACAGGGCCTTGAGGCCCGCCGTGCCCACGGGCGCATACTGGGTCTGCAGCAGGGCGAGCGCCTTGGCCGACCAGGGCATCAGCTCGCAGTCGAGCACCACGAAGTCGGTGTCGAAGCGCTCCCACAATCCACAACGGTCGGCGGCCCGACGCAAGCGTGCGAGAAAGGCCTGCTCGGCGGCATGTCCGGAGTCGAAGCCCGCCACGGCACCCGTGAAGAATCGCCGTCCGGTGCGGGTGAGCACCGCCCCGCCGCCCACCGCTCCCCAGAAGCGCGCCTGGCCTGCACCCTCGTCGCGGCACAGCACCACCACGGCCCGGGAGCCCATGTGCTTTTCCTGGCACACCACCTGGTCGACGCCGTGCTGCCGGAAGTAGTCGAAGGCCTCGTCGGGCGCCTCCAACAGGTCGGGTCGGGCCGAGGTCTCGGAGGGGGACATGGTGGGCGGCAGGTAGACCAGCCACCGGGGGTCGGCCGTGAAGCGGCTCATCACCTCCAGCGCGGCGGCGGCCTGGTCTTCGCGGATGGTGACGGGACCATAGAGCGCCGTGTCCACCACCGTGCGCCCGGTGACGGCCGGCAAGGACAGCAAGCCCGGGTCGACGCCGCCCGCTTCCGCCTCATCGTCCTCGAGTGGCCGCATGGGCTCGGCGTACATGCCCGCTGCGTCCACCGACACCAGCTCCCGTTCGGGCCACTGAAGGGCCGTGAGCTGTCCGCCGAACACACAGCCCGTATCGATGCACAGGGTGTTGTGGAGCCAGGTGGCGGTGCGGGTGGGCGTGTGGCCATAGACCACCGCAGCCTTGCCGTCGTAGTCGCGGGCCCAGGGCAGGCGCACGGGCAGACCAAAGGCGTCGACCTCACCGGTGGTGTCGCCGTAGAGCGCGAACTGCCGCACCCGTCCGCTCGCACGGCCGGCCATGTCCGCGCGCATGCCGGCATGGGCCACCACGAGGCGCCCTTCGTCGAGGATGGCGTGGCTCACGAGGCCACGGATGAACCGGCGGGCGCGCTCCTGAAAGTCCGGCGTGCAGGCCTCGGTCTGTTCGACAGTGCGGTCGAGGCCGTGGGTGAGCCGCACATTCCGGCCGTCGAGCCACTTGGCGTACTTCACCTCATGGTTGCCGGGAACACACAGTGCGACGCCGTCTTCGACCATGTCCATCGCCAGCGAGAGCGCCCGGGGGCTGTCGGGACCCCGATCGACGAGGTCGCCCAGGAAGACGGCGCGGCGGCCCTCGGGGTGGGTGGCCAGCACGCGGGGCAGGGTGCGCTTGCCAGCGGCATCGGTGGACTCGGGCACGACGGTGGACAGCCTCCAGCCGAGCTTCACGAGCAGGGCCTCCAGCTCGTCGGCACAGCCGTGGACATCGCCGATGATGTCGAAGGGACCCGTCTCGTGGCGCTTGTCGGGCCACATGGGCCGGCGCTCGATGGCCACCGCGTCCACCTCCTCCTCGGACCTCAACCGCACCACGAAACGGAAGCCCTCCCGCTTGAGTCCCCGCACGCTGCGCCGCATGGCGCCATGCTGCCGGCGAATGACCTGGGTGCCAAAGGGACGGTCGGCGCGGTCCTTGTTGCGGGCGGTACACACCTTCACCGGCAGCTCCAGCACGATGGCCACCGGCATCAGGTGGTACTCGCGGGCCAGGCGCAGCCAGACCTTGCGGTGCTCGGGGTACAGGTTGGTGGCATCGATGACCGTGAGCAGGCCCCGGGCCAGGCGCAGGCGCACGATGTGTTCGAGGAGCGCAAAGGCGTCGGCGCTCGCGCTCTGGTCGGTGGTGTCGTTGCTCACCACGCCGCGAAGATGGTCGGAGGACACGGCCTCGAAGGGACCGAAGTGGCGGGCGGCGAAGGTGGACTTGCCGCTGCCGGAAGGTCCGACGAGCACGACGAGGGACAGCTCGGGAATGCCGACGGTGCGGGTGGACATGGACTTTTCTGGTGGGGGGAGGGAGCAAGGGGGGGTCGAGGAGGGGACGGCGGCGCACCGCACGGGAACAAGGCTGGTATCGCACATCTCCCCACGGTCCGCACCGCACCTGGCCTCCGGGAACCGCCGACTCGCGTGCGGTGCCCTTGCCGAGGGACACCTGGCACCCAACCTGCTATCTTGGCGCGGGCTCAGTACAATTCCATAGCAGCAGGAGAGTTCCCGTGGACATTCCCAACCTTTCCGAAGACGAGGTCATCGCGCTCCTCGACGATGACAGCACCCCAGAAGAGGTGGTTGAACAGCTCGCCGAGCACCACTTTCGCTTTCCGGCGGTCACTCCCTCGGAACCCGTGACCCAGTCCGTCACGATCGATGAGCTCGCAGCCCTCATGGGCACCGACACCGACAAGGTGCTGTCCCACACGAAGAACGCGTGGGTCGACGGCCTGGCCGTGCTCCGAGACGCCGACCTGTCCGACCTTCGATCCGACACCGTGCTCGACGCCTTCACCGCGACCGCCATCCGCGCCACCTTCGACGACATCCCCAACCACAGCGAAGCCACCGAGGGGGTGATGGGGGCCCTCAACAAGCGGGCCCACCGGCGGCGGAAGAAGCGCTTCGAGGACCGCCGCTTCCATCCGTCCTTTGGCGGCGTCACCCTGGTGGCTGAGGGCGACTCCTGGTTCCAACATCCCTACCCCGGCCGAATGGACGTCATCCAGTGGCTCAACGAGCGACAAGACAAGTACGCCATTCGATGCCAGAGCTACGCTGGAGATTGGATCGCGCAGATGCGAGAGGTGCTGGACACCACGCTCAACCTGATTGAAGACGTCGATGCCAAGGCCTTCCTGCTGAGTGGCGGCGGCAACGACATGGTCGGCAAGCCGGGCATTGGCCACCTGTTCCGCAAATACAAGGAAGGCAAGCCGCCCTCCTACTACCTCGGGCTGGCCGCCGACCGGAGGCTGGGCGAGCTGAAGCGGCTCTATGTCGACATCATCGAGCGGGTCTCCGCCCGCTTCCCGGGCCTGCCCATCCTGGTGCACGGCTACGCCCACCCCTTCCCGGGCGTCAACCGCCACGTCAGCAGCGGCTGGGCGGCCTGGATCCAACCCTCCCTGGAAGACGACGCTGGCTTCAAAGACATGCCAAAGCTCCAGCGCGCGGTCGTGCGCCTCGCAATGGACCGCTTCAACGACATGCTGGAGGCCCTCGCAGACGCCTATCCAAACGTCCACTACATCGACTGCCGCAAGCTCGTCGACCGCCGCGAGCATTGGGTCGACGAGCTGCACCCCACCGACTCCCGGTGGAAGGCCGTGGCCGAGGCCTTCGAAGACAAGCTCGACGCGGTGCTGTAGCGGGCCAGCCCCCGAGCCCCTTCAGGACACCCGCTCGAAGCGTGCGAGCTGGGTCGGGCCGCCGACCCCCTCCACCACGTCGCCCACCTCGTCGAAGTCCACGCGGTAGCTGTGGACCTCGCACACCCCGTGGCACCACTCCCGAAAGCGGGCGCGGGTCCACTCGAAGCGGTGGTCGGAGTGTCGCAGCCGGCCGGCAGGCAGGTGCTCGAACTGGCTGTTGTAGGCCACATTGGGCGTGGTCACGACCACGATGCGGGGCCGCCAGCTGCCGAAGACCGCGCGCACCAGCAACGGCAGGCGCTCCTCGTCGATGTGCTCGATGACCTCGACCAGGGCGGCGGCATCGGCCGCGTGGAGGCGGGGGTCGTCGTACAGGGCGCTGCCTTGGAGGAGCTGGACCCGCTCGCGGACGGCCGGCGGCTGGTCGTCGAGGCGGAGCTTTCGGCGGGCCCGGTCGAGCTCGCGCACCGACACGTCCACGCCGGTGAGCCGCGGAATGCGGGTCTTCTTCAGCAGCACCGCCAGCAGGCCGCCCTCCCCGCATCCGAGGTCGACGACGTGGTCGACACGCGCCTGTTCGAGCACTCCCATCACCTGGGCGAGCCGACGGTCCTGCAGGCGCAGCGGACGCTCCAGCGCATGCTCGCCCTTCTTGCGGTCGGGGTCCTCCTCGTCCTCCTCCACATGCTCGGGAACGAGCCGGGACAAGGCATCGCGGGCCAGGCCGCGGCGGTGCTTGAGGTAGCGGCGGGCCACCAGCTCCTTTTCGGGGTGGTCCTCCAGCCAGCCTTCTCCGCGCCGCACCAGGGTGTCGACCTCGGCAGTGCCCACCCAGTAGTGCTTCTCATCGTCGAGAACAGGCAGCAGCACGGCGAGATGGCGCAGCATATCGCGCACGGTGACCCGCCCGCGGAGGGTGACCTCCACCACCGCCCCGCCGGTCCAACGAGACAGGGCCACCGTCTCCTCGGACACCGTCGCCGCGGTCGCCTCCACGGTGTATCCGAGGGGCTCGAACAGCCTGCGAACCAGCCGCTCACCGCCCTTGCTGCGCACGGTGGGCAGGCGCGCACTCAGCGGCAGCGGCGTGTCGACCAGCTCCGGGCGGGCATCGCAGCGACCCGACAGCGCCGTGCCGAACACCCGGCCGATGGCCACCGCCAGAAAGCTCGAAGCGACGTAGGGCCGGTCGTTCACATACTGCGACAGAGGGCCGGCTCCCTGGGGTGTGCGGCCCCGCACCAGAGCCACGGGGTCGAGCGTCATGAGCAGCGCACAAGTGGCCTGGGCGTCGGAGGCCTCCGGCCAGTAGACGTCGGCGTGGCCAAAGGAGAGGCTGAAGCGGCTGTGGCGGTCGGGGTGCTTGAACAGCAGCCAGCCCAGATCGGCCGCGGGGGGTCTGTGAAGGGTCAGCTCGAGCAACATGGCAGCCCGGTATCCCGCACCGACGCGGTAGTGGGAGGGCCAACCCCGCAGGAAGGACTCGATGAAGCTGTTCCACAACCCCCACAGCCGCGCCACCATCGCCCACTGGATGCTGGATGAGTGCGGCGCCGACTACGAGCTCGTGCACGTCAGCATCGACGACAAGGAGCACAAGACGGCCGCGTTCCTGGCCATGAACCCCGCCGGCAAGCTCCCCACCCTGCTGGTGGACGACACGCCGATCTACGAAAACGTCGCCATCTGCCTGTATCTGGCCGACCGCTACCCCGAGGCCGGCCTCGCGCCCGCCATCGACGACCCCCAGCGCGGCCGCTACCTCGCGCTATCGGTGTTCACGACCTCCCAGCTCGAGCCGGCGATGGTCGACGCCCTCATCCAGCGCGAGCACAGCACCGCCGCGGGCTGGAACGCCCTGCCCACCGTGATCGAGGGACTCACCCAGGAGCTCGGCGACGGTCCATGGCTGCTCGGCGACCGCTTCTCCACGGCCGACCTGCTCATCGGCGCCAGCCTCGCCTGGTACCTGCGCTTCGGCGGCAAGCTGCCCGACGCCCTCACCGACTTCGTGGCCCGCGCCACCGCCCGACCCGCCGCCGCGGCCATCCGCACCACCTCCTGAACCCCACGTCGACCCCTCCCTCCCCCACCGAACCCCGGCCTACTCGAGGCCGTTGAGCCGGTCGACGACGGCGAACAGGTCGCCCTGGTCGTAGAAGTCGACACCGAGGAAGTTGACCGGACGCCCGAAGGCCTCGGCGCACTGTCGGGCGCGGGCCTCCAACACCTCGGCGACGTTGACCTCCAGCCCGTTCTCGGGACTCGGCAGCGGGTCACCCAGCCAGTGGTTCACGAGGAACAGCGGGTTGTCGGCCTGGCCCCGGTTGAGCTCGCAGCTGAACTCGGAGGGCTCCCAGAAGCTGTAGGGGGTGTCGACGTAGAGCTCCCAGGCGGCGTGGAGGCCCTGGGCGTCGGCGTTTCCAGACTCCAGCCCCACGATGAGCGGGGTCTGGGCGTCGACGAGCTCGCGGAGGGTGGGGTCGGCGGCGGGCTCCCAGGTGTACAGGCGGTCGCCCAGGCCAGCCTCGTCGAGGGCGCGGCGGGTGTCGTCGATGGAGATGGCGTCCTGGAAGATGATCTGGACGACCTCGCGGGGGTGCTCATCGAGAAAGTCGGACAGCTCGCCGAGGCCTTCGACGAGCGGCTGGGCACCGAGGTCGCAGTAGCTGTGACACAGCCAGAGGTCCCCCTCCCACTCGTAGGTGTCGAGCATCATCGCCCGCACACCGTCTTCGAGCTGTCGTGTGAGTCCGTGCTGCTGGTTGGGCGCGACCCAGCCGGCGTCGGCATTGGACATGCTGTTGTGGGTGCCTGCGAAGGTGACCTGGGTGACGGGCCGGTCGCACAGGACCTCGTGGCCGTTGCACCCGCTGTCTTCGTCGGTGGCGGTGGGGGCGGAGTCTTTGACGGACCCCGCGCAGCCCACACAGAACAGGAGGACGGGATGCAGCTTCATTGCGGGACCGTGGCGTCGGGTGCGTGGAGGGGGCCGGCGACTACTCCATGTAGCCAATGGCGCGAAGGTTCTCGACCTGGTCTCGGTCGAGGGTGACCTCCATGTCGGGCACGGCCACCCGCCACACCTCACAGGCCCCGGCAGGCTCGACCGAGACCTCGGCAGCCTCCGCGGCCTCCACGACCAGCCGAGTGGTCCCCTCCGCTGCACCCACGACCGTGAGTGCCCGGCGGTCGGCGGACACGGACACCCCGCCCACAGACAGCGGCACGCCCCGCACGATGGGCTTCTCGGAACGAAGCGCCAGGGTCGGGTGGGGGCGCGCACAGCGCAGGTGCGTGCCCGGGATTTGGGCGGACACCTGCGCCTCCACCAGGGCATCGAGCTTCGCGAGCACCTCGGGGGCGCGGTCAGACAGGTCGTCCTGCTCCAGGGGGTCGGTGGACAGATCGTAGAGGTCGGAGGGATGGGGACTGCTGCGCACCAAGGGGTCGAGGCCGAGGGTGGGAAGCTGCACCAGGCGCTTGTAGGGCCAGTCGAGCACGCTCACCCGGTCGGGTCCCGTGTAGACATGGGAGAAGACGAGGGGTCGGTGCTGCGGCGGCGCGCCGGGAAGGGGGAGCGGGCGGCCATCGAGCGTGGCAGGGTCGACCCCGGCCGCGTCGAGGACGGTGGCGGTGACGTCGGCCAGAGCCACGGGCTGGTCCACGCGGGTACCGGCATGCTCGCCGCCCGGCCAGCGCACGAGCAGCGGAATCCGCAGCACCTCGTCGTACAGCATGGCGCCGTGCTGGTACTCGCCGTGCTCCATGAAGGCCTCGCCATGGTCGGAGGTGACCACCACGAGGGTGTCTTCATCGACCAGCCCGACCAGACGGCCCACCATCTCATCGAGGTGGTGGACGTCGATGTCGTAGATTTCCCGCACCTCATCGACGGGGTCGCCGTGGGCGCTCGCGGACTCCAGCACCATGGCGGTGCGCCCGTCCTCGGTCCGCTCGTCGAGCCTCAGGCCCTCGGGCATCACGAAGCCCTCGTCGAGGGGCAGGCGGGCCAGGTAGGGCAGGTGGGGGTCGATGACGTGTACGAAGAGAAGCTGCGGCTGGGGCCCGCCGAGCGGGTGTGCCTTCAGCGCGCGCTCCACCAGGTCGACCGCGCGGCCCGCCCCCTTGATGTCGCTGCTCTTGAAGGAGGTCCAACGGGCGAAGCCCTCGCCCAGACCGAAGCGGGGGTCGAGGTAGTGGTTGGAGTACCACCCGCGGGTGAGGTAGCCCTGCTCCCGCAGCAAGCCGGCCATCCGCGGTGTGCCGTCGACGACGCCCGAGTAGTGCAGGCGCCTCTCGATGTCGGTGGTGGGACGAGAGAGGCGTCCACCACGCCGCATTCGCCAGCCCGCCCCATGGCGGAAGGGGTGCATGCCAGTGAGCAGGGTGGCGGAGCTCGGCAGGGTCCAGCTCGTGGGCGCGCGCGCTTGACTGTAGAGGGTGCCCTCGGCAGCCAGGGCGTCGAGGGCGGGGCTCGCGCCGGGGCGACGTCCGTCGGCAGCGTTGACGGAGTCGGCGCGAAGGGTGTCCACCAGGACCACCAGGATGTCCGGTGGACGCGTGTGCTCCGGCTCGCTCGAGCGCAGGGAGGGGTCGCCCCAGGCCGCCAGAGTGGGCTGCACGCCGGGCTGAGAGCGCACGCGGGTCTCGAAGGACACCACCGAGGTCTCGCCGGCCTGCGCGGGCAGATCGAGCCGGAGGGGGGTCCAGGCACGGTGGTCCTGCTTTTTGCCGCTGCGACACCGTCGGCCCATCACCTTGTCGTCGACCCGCACGACAAAGCAGGCGCGGGCGTCGCGATGGGTGCCGTCGAGCAGGCCCACAGCGGTGGACAGACGCAGTGGCTGGGAGCGGTCCACCCGCACAGACCAGGCTGAGGTTTCATCGACAATGACCGCTGGACGGTTGTCCTCGTCGATGGCCACTCGGCGCACCACCCCGTCGTCCCGGGCGCCCGTGACCCGGCTGCCGGGACCATCCGGGAAGCCCGGCGGGGCACACTCGACCCGGAAGTCGTCGAAGTAGGCGGTGCCGACCGGAACCGGGCTGTCGGCACTGCGCCTGGGCCGGACGCCGATGTACACCCCACCGTCGTGTCCTCCGGTGAGCCGCACTTCGAGCGCGGAGGTCCGTCGGTCCACGTCCACTTGCACCTGCTGAAGCGTCCAGGGGACCGTGCCGGCCAGGTGCGTGAGGTGCCGGTAGGCCTGCTTGCGCACCAGGCGGGGCTCTCCATCCGCGCCCTTGGAGGACGCCGGCGCCATCTCGTGGATCTCCATGCGGGCCCCGGCGTGGTGCCCCTGGCCCACCAGACCGTCGGTGCGCACCCACACCGACACCGTGCAGCGCTCGTGGCCGGACACCGCCACCTGCCGGTGCAGGTAGGGACTGCGGCCGCTCGCCCTCGGTCCGAAGGCCACTGCAGTGGAGCCGTCTCGTCCTTCCCCAGGGGCCAGCTCCGCACCCGGCGCGAGCCCATGAGACCACGCCTCCATCCCGGCCTCGAAGCTGTCGCTGACCGCACGCCCCTCGGCCCGGTTTGCCGTGCGGGGACCGAAGTGGTCGGTGGTGACGACCTCCACGAGGTGGGTGGAGCCCGAGAGCACAGCCTCGGGAGGCTGTCCGAGCGGAAGGGCCGCCGGGGCATCATCGCCGCAGCCAAGCAGCCCCAGCGCCGGCACCAGCATCCCCAGCGCAGGTCGGCCGAGGCCCACGACAGCCCGCCGGAGGCGACACCGAGAGGCAGGCTGTGCAGGTCCCGACGCCATCACTCCCCAGTGGGGCCGAGGATGAGCACCGAGGGGTCGGTGGCCTCGGCCACGCAGCTCTCCAGTCCGTCGCCCGAGTGCCCCTGGCGCTTGCAGGCGTCCAAGGCCACCAGAGCGGCCGAGGTGAGCAGCCCCGGAGAGACATACTGGTTGGCGGCATCGACCGCGCTCGACAGGCCGCGAATCGACAGCCTCTTGCCGGTGCCAGCCTCCGAAGCCACCGCGGCCATGGCCGTGTTGAAGGTGTGGGCCGGATGGGCCCGCTGACCCCCCACGAAGAAGGCGCGGGCCTCCTGGCGGGCCTGGTCTTCGGTCCAGAGGACGTCGATCATGGCCTCCACGAAGGCCACGCGGGCCGCGGGGTCGAGCTCGCCGGCGCCCTTCGGCATCTTCTCGAAGGCGACCTGCTCCAGCATGGCATTGAGCAGGTTGCGGTCGAGCACACCGCCGGTGAGGTCCATCTGGTCGATGCCGTCGTGGCAGTGGGCGCAGTGGTTGTCGACCCCCTGGGCGACCTCCAGGCTCAAGCGCACCTGGGTGGTGGGGTCGAAGGCACCTGCCCCATCGGCCAGGGCAGACTCCGAGGGCTCGAGAAGGCCCGGACGCGGAGAGAGCGCCTCCTCGGCCCCCGAACCGGCCCGGTCCGCAAAGCGGATCAAGGCGGTGCGCATCATGGTGCGGAAGCTGTGCGAGTCCTCGAAAGCAAGCATCACTGCGTCGTAGTCTTCGACAGTGACCTGGGCGCCCAGCACATGGTCGGACACCCTGCGCGCCATGCACTCGCCGAACTCGGGCTGGGTGAGCACCAGGCGCGCGAAGCCCTGGGGAGTGAGGGTGTCCTCGCCGCGGGGGTCGCCGATGTGGAGGTTGTACAGCGGCCCGGTGCCCGCTGTGGTCTCGCCCGGTCGAAAGTCGATGCCCCGGGTGGAGGAGGGGTAGCCCTGGAAGAACTGCATCCCGTAGTCGAGGCGGGCATGGCAGTCGGTGCACACCGCCATCCCGGCGAGCTGCTGCCAGCCGTCGCCTTCGCGCAGGTCGACCGCGTCCAGGCCGAGCACGGTCTGGGTGGTCACGCCCGAGCTTGAGGCCGCCGCACACCACAGGAACTCGTAGTAGTTGCGCATCACGCCCCGGAGGGCATCCGAGCCGTAGAGCATCCCGGGGGTGGTGAGGATGCCGGCGTGGTGGCCGTCCACCTGGTCGTGCCGGGAGGCCATGCGGGGCTTTTCGGAGAAGCCGTCGACCTGCATGAGGTCGGGGGACTCGCCCGCCAACACACGACTGCGCACGTAGATCCGCTCGGCATCGCGGTCTCGCACCGTGCCGTTCATCAAGAAGAGCTGTTCGATGGGGAGGTCGTTGTTGACCACGTAGGCGAGCGTGTCCGTGACCTCGCTGCGGACGCTGTTCCGCATCTCATCCCGGTGGTCGTCGTCCTTGAGGCAGAACATCAGCCGGGGACCACAGCCGCAGGGGGAGTCGGCGCCCGGTGCGAGGGTGGATGCCCCGCAGGTGCGTCCCTCGTCGTCGCGCAGCACTTCGGGACGGTAGGCCGACGGACACACCTTGATGGTCTTCTTGCGGTTCCACCACGGCAGCACATCGACCGCCGTGGACGGCACGCAGCGTCCGCGGAGGCTGTAGATGCGCTCGCCTTCGTGGTCGAAGTGCGAGAGCACGGAGTGGGAGGGAATGGGGTGGTTGGGCTTGACGATCTCGCCGCCACCCAGGATGACCCGTCGGGCCACGCGCCCCAGGGCGGGGTCGTCGAGCAGCTGGTCGACATAGGCACCCAGCTCGATGCGTCCGTCGTCGAGGGCGCTGGCGTGCTCTTTGGCCTCGCTGGGGTCCATGGGCCGGGCGAGGGCGAGCATGGAGAGGTCCTGCACGAGCTCCACGGTGTCGCTGGCCGGCTCGGGGCCCCCACACGACAGCGCCCAGGTCGCCAGGAGCAGGGTGCCGCGCTTCATGCGACCTCCAGGAAGCGAAGGTGCCGCCCGCGGTAGCCGTAGCGTTCGGGGTCGAAGCCGCAGAGACCCAGCAGGGTGGTGCCGAGGTCGTCGAGCACGAGGTGGGTGCCGGCGTCGTGGGGACGGCCGGTGTCGAGGGAGACCGGCAGGCCCTCCATCATCTCGCCGGTCTCGCCATAGACCGCGCCCCGCGCACCGGAGTTCACCCCGGCCCCAGACAGCAGCATGGTGGTCTCCGGAAAGTGGTCCTTGCCGTCGTTGCCGTTGAGCACGGGAAAGCGCGCGAGCTCGCTGCCGGCGACCACCAGGGTCTGCTCATGGAGCGAGCCGTGGGCGTTGCGGCGTCTGCGCAGCTCGCTGAGGAAGCGCGCGAAGGCGGGCACGAAGGCACCGGAGGACGCGCGCTGCTTGCGGGCGTTGTCGAAGTGGCTGTCCCAGTTGAAGTAGACCTTGAGGTAGACCCCGCGGGCGAGGTCGTTCTCGAGCAGCCACAGGGTGCGCTGGAAGTCGGCTGAGAGCTGACCTGCGCTGCCACTGCGCCCCCAGTCGGCCTCCTCGAATGGCGTCACAGTGGGCATCCTGGTGAAGAGAGCCTGCACCTGACGCAGGTGTTCAGCGGTGCGGTCGCGGGCAAGGGAGTCGGACCAGCCGGCCACGCGCTCGGCATGCTCGGCATACACCCGCGACAGCAGCGCGAACTCCTCGGGACCCGCCTGGTCGAGGCGGTCGAGCAGGGTGTTGTCGGCGCTGTAGGTCGGGCCACCAAAAGCCGCCGGCGCATGCTCGAAGCTCGAGGTCTTGCCGAGGGTGACGCAGCCCAGGGGACGGTCGTCCCGGTCGGCCCCGATGATGTCGAGAATGCCGGGGGTCTTGTTGCTCACCGCGGTCTTCAGCCGCACCATCTGCAGCGCGCCGCTCTCATGGTTGGCGGTCTTGACCTGCAGTCCCTTCACCACCGCGAAGTCGGACGCGAAGGACCGCAGCCCGCTGTAGTGCGGGCCCAGCAGCAGGTTGCCCGCCTCGGTGATGTGGTCGGCCGAGTAGGGCACATCCACACCCGCAGCAACCTGGGAGCGTTCCTTCGGATCGAAGGCATACACGCCATCCACCCCGCCCCGCAGCATGAGAACCACGATGTTGCGGGGCCCCTTCGACCGCCGGGTGGGGGCGCCCAGGGCCGCTCGGGGCAGCGCGGACAGGCCCCAGGAGGCCAGGCCGAGGCGAAGGAGCTGGCGACGGTTCCACATGGGGGAGGGTCCGCAGCAGAGGGAGTGGGACGGGCCGACAACCCGACAGATTGACAGGCCGGGCGCCGCGTCGTAACCCGTTGGCTCTCCGGCCCGCCGTCCTGTGGACATCCTCATGCGCGTGCTCATCGGCCAGCTCCATCCCCTGCTGGTCCACTTCCCGATTGCCCTGTCCCTGGTCGCTTCGGGACTCCTCCTGGCATGCCTGCTGCGGCCATCCGACCGCTGGCAACCAGCGGTGCGGCTCCTCATCCACACCTCGGCGGCGGGTGCGCTCCTGGCCACCACGGCGGGCTGGGTGCTCGGGGGACAGAGCTTCTTCGCTGGGCGGGAGGGCGAGCTGTTCGACCTTCACAGCCTCGGCGGCTTCATCGTCACCGGGCTTCTCCTGACGGCGTCGGCCCTCCAGCTGGGCGCAGCGAGCAAGGGCGCGCGGGTGGTGGTCTCCCACCTGCTTGTGGTCGTGGCGGCGCTGGGAATCGGGGGGGTGGGCTACCTCGGTGGCGAGCTGGTCCACGGCGAGAACCACCTCACGGCAGGCTTTTCCGAGCAGAAGTCCCCAGAGGAGCCCGTGCTGGCCGAGCTCACCCCGCCGTCCGACCTGCAGGCCGCAGGAAGCGACGGTCGGCTGGTATACCGCCGCGATGTGCGCCCCATCTTGAAGCGGTCCTGCTTCAAGTGCCACAGCGCCAAGAAGGTGGAAGGCGGCCTGCGCCTCGACCAGCGCGACCTCGCCCTCAAGGGTGGGGACACCGGTCCCGCCTTCGTTCCGGGCGATGCCGCAGGCAGCCTCTTCATGGAGCGCATTCGCCTCCCGCACGACCATGAAGACTACATGCCCACCAAGGGCGACCCGCTGACCGATGCCCAGGTGGCCCTGCTCGACCAGTGGATCACAGCGGGCGCCAGCTACTACTGAAGACCGGCGCCCTCCCCGCCTTCACCCACCTCCGGCACCACCTCGCCGCGGGGCGGACGCTGCCGGCGGCCTTCGGCCACCCATCGGATGAGGGTCTCGTACTCCTCGATGTGGGCGGCGAAGTAGCGCAGCTCCCCCTGCACGCACTGGAACAGCAACAGGTCGGCTTGCTTTGCATAGGGTTCCAGCCGGGCATCGGCCCCACCGACCGAGCGACGGTGGGCGAAGAAGCTGTGCGCAAAGTAGGGCGCGATGGACTGGATGCCGCCGCCCTCCCGGTTCGCGGGCCCCCGGGCGCCGTCGTTGAGGAAGCTGTCGCGCACCACGAACAAGGTGCGGGGGTCGGGGCTGTGGGTGGCGGTCTCACCGGATTGAAAGGTGTACAGCAGCTTGTTGTCGTCGACGCGATTGTTGCTCTGCACCACAGCCGTGACGGGGTTGTCCACCTGCTCGGTGTAGGGCTCGGTGGCGCCTACCTTGAGGTACACCTCCGAGATCTCCGACTCCCGCTCCACATAGGTGGGCTTGTGTTGCGCCCCGACCTCGTCCCGCCAGCGGACTCCAGGCAGGGCGTCGATGATGAGACGAGCCTGCACCCGACCGGTCTCGAGGTTCCAGTGGCGGTCGGTGGGCCTGAACAGGTAGCGCAGCCGGGGGTCTTCGATCTCGGGATCGGCCAGCAGCCGCCGCTTTTCGGCCAACAGCCCCGGCACCACATCGATCAGCGGAGAGCCCGGTTCCGCGGCGTAGTCGGCCAGGGTCTGCATGGCCGGCACGATGTGGGCGTCGTACCAGACCCGGTTGAGGGCGGGCAGGTACTCGGGGTAGAGCAGCGCCTTGTTCGGAGAGACCACGAAGTAGATGGGCACGTCGAGCTCGTCTGCCAACGCATCGAGTCGACGCATTCCCGCGACCACATCCTCGACCGGCGGACGGAAGGGCCCGCTGCGCTCCTCGTAGATGCGCTCCACCACCCAGTGGAAGCCGTTGTCGCCAAAGACCACCTGCTCGGGCACCGGACTGTCGCCGAGAACGGTCATGTCGAGGTGATGGTCGAGCCCGAGCAGGGCGGCCCGAAAGGGGACGTGGTCGAGGAACCAGGCCTCGAAGGCGCTTCCCCACCGCGCACTCATGAGCTTGCGGCGCGTGGGTTCCGGCCACTCGTGCAGAGACCGGTTCTGGAGGTTGGACTCGCCGGTCTGGGCCCCGGACAGCCAGCCGATGGCCGGTGCCAACAAGAACAGCACGAACACGGCCAGGATGGCCATGGACTCCCAATGGGGCAAGGCGTGCTTGGGGGTGGACATGCTCAGAACCGAAAGTAGATGAAGGGGCTGAAGTCGGAGCTGGCGAGCGTGAGCGAGGCCAGAAAGGCTCCCCCTACAAGCACGCCCCAGCGCACCAGGCGGGGCAGCCCGGCGTCGAGCTTCCCCTCGGTGAGCCAGCGCCCGGTGACGAAGCGACCGGGCAGAGCGGTGGTGAGCAGGCCCAACAGCAGGATGCCCACGTTCTTGTGGGACAAGGTGATGGCCACCTCCACCGGCACGGTGAGGTCGCTCGGCACGAAGATGTGCTGCCACAGTGCGAGGGTCTGGCTCATGGTGTCAGCCCGGAACATCGCGAAGCCCAGCACCACCAGCGCAAAGGTGCGGGCCCGGCGCAATGCGACCGGCAGCCGCGGTGCCTTTCGACCCCGCCACATCCGCTCCAGCGTGAGCAGCCCCCCGTGAAAGGCGCCCCAGAACACGAAGGTCCAGGCGGCCCCGTGCCAGAGGCCCGACAGCAGGAACACCGCCCAGAGGTTGCGGTAGGTCGACCACCGGCTGGCCTTGGACCCCCCGAGCGGGATGTAGACGTAGTCGCGGAACCAGAACGACAGCGTCATGTGCCAGCGGCGCCAGAAGTCGGTGATGGACTCTGCAGAATAGGGTCGCCGAAAGTTCTCCGGGAAGCGAAAGCCGAACATGCGGCCCAGGCCGATGGCCATGTCGGAGTAGGCGGAGAAGTCGAAGTAGATCTGCAGGGCGTAGGCGAGGGCACCGAGCCAGGCGGCGGGCGTGGTCAGCGCCTCGACCGGCAGGCCGTAGGCGGCGTCTGCGATGGTGGCGACAGAGTCGGCGATGACGAGCTTCTTGAACAGTCCCCAGATGAAGCGCACCGCCCCTGTGGCCACCAGGCTGCGGGTCAGCGGCCGGTCGTGGAGCTGCCGGGCCACCTCGCCGTAGCGCACGATGGGGCCGGCGATGAGCTGGGGGAACATCGAGATGTACAGCGCCAGGTCGAGCGGACTTCGGAGCGGCTGCTGCTCGCGTCGATAGATGTCGAACAGGTAGGAGATGGCCTGGAAGGTGAAGAAGGAGATGCCCACCGGCAGGGCCACCGCGGCCATCGTCACCGCAGGCCCGCCCACGAGTCCCGACAGGGCCCCCACCTGGTCCACGAAGAAGTTGGCGTACTTGAAGTAGCCGAGAGCGGCGACCTGCACGCTCACGCCCACCCCGAGCGCCGTCCGCCCCCACCGTTCGGAGCCCACCAGCAGCCCGGCCACATAGGTGACGCCGACCACACCGAGGAGCAGCCCGAGCTGGTCGCCTGACCCGTAGAAATAGAAGGCGAGGCTCGCGACGAGCAGCAGGAGGTTCTGCACCCAGGGGCCCCGCCGCAGCACGCCATCCGCACCGGCCGCCAACACCCACAGAGCGAGGGTCAGCGGCAGGAACACAAACAGGAAGACGGCAGACGAGAACACCATCGAGCAATCCCAGAGGCAGCCCGCATTAGCCCGCTGGCACAACAGGTGAGACATCCCGCGCACACACGCCCAGCCGATACCGCCAGGCATTCCCCACCTTGCCGTCCACCTCCAGCACCCCCAGCTTTCGCAGCACATAGGCCGCTTGTTGGGCCAGCCGCCTCGGTCGGCCCAAGGCCGTCGCCAGCTGGGCGGTCGTGAAGGTCTCCGGCAGCCCGTCAGGCAGCAGGCCCACCAGGTCGGCAGGTTCGAAGATGACCTGCTGGCCTGTCACTTCGAGCAGGCGACGCTCCACGATGAGCCAGCCCTTCCGCCGCTTCGCCCGCCCCGCAGCGTGGATGCGCACCTCATCTTCGTGGGTGTACAGCAGATCGAGCCGCAGGTTGGGATGGGACAACGCCCCGACCATATGCACCAGCTCCGAAAAGGCGTCGGCCCCGCTGCCAGCGCGAGGGGACTTGCGGCGGCTGGTGACGGTGCCGTCGGCGTCGAGCTTCACGATCCACTTCGCCAGCGGCACGGGGTGCACCACCCTCACCTTGTGGTAGGGCAGCAGGCAGCCCAGCTTGCGCTTCATCGACGACATCGAGCAGGTCTGCACCTCGATGAGCTCCCCGCCCCGCACGAGGTCCACCACGAAGCCGTCCACCGGCACCTCGAAGCGGTCGCCCGGCCGGAACAGGTGTTGCTTGAGCGAGGCGTGGAGCGGCTTTTCGCCCAGCGTTCCGATGTGGGGAGAGCTCAACGGCCAGGCAGGCGACTGCGGCCGTCGGCGTGGGCCCAGGAGGACGGGTCTGCGCCAAAGTGGGCCAGCACCGTGGGGAAGACGTCGAGGTGTCCCGGGGCGTCGTCGAGGGCATCGGCCGACACCGCCCCGCCCCAGATGACGAGGGGAATGGTCTGGTTGGCCGCATCCATGGGACCGTGGTCGGTGCCGTGGCCGCCGTGGTCGGTGGTGAGCACCACCAGCCAGTCCTCGGAGCCCGGGCGGGCGTCGATGGCGGCGAGCATGCGGCCGACACGGGTGTCCTGGGCCTCGATGGCGGCGATGTACTCGGGCACCTCCACCGAGAAGCCCTCGGCGTGTCCGGCGTGGTCGACGTCGTCGAGGTGGGTGACGTACAGATGGGCGCTGCCGACCTGGATGTTGTCGGAAGTAACGTCAGCCACGCCATCATCGTCGGTGAGCAGGCTGCTGTCGAAGTCGTCGACCTGGTGGATGTCCGACAGGATCTGGGGCCAGTGGGCCACCGCGGCGGTTGGACGGCCGAGGTCGTGGCGGACGAGCCTGGCGAAGGTCGGCAGAGTGGTGTCGTAGCCGCTGTAGTCGCCGTTCTGAACCACTCCGTGTGTGCGCACCTCCACGCCGGTGAAGATGCTGGTCCAGCCCGGAGCCGAGGAGGTGGCGCCTGTGAGCTGGGTGGCCGCGGACAGCGAGCCGGCCCCTTCACGGCGGAGGCGGTCGATGTGGGGGGTGTCCGCGGCGTCGAGGGCGTCGGGACGCATGCCGTCGATGCCGATGAAGAGGACGCGGGGGTCGGCCGCTTCGTCTGGGGTGTCGGCGCCGTCGCGGGTCTTTTCAGACGACGACTCGGAGGCGCATCCGACGAGACAGCAGGCCAGCAGGCAGCGGGAGAACATGGCGCCTCTGCGAGGGTCGAGGAGGCACACAACATGCCACAACACGCACAGCGTGCCCCACCTACAAGCTCTCCAGGAAGCGGAGCAAGGCGCTCTGGTCGGCAGCGGAAAGCGCATCGAAGGCATCCCGGGCGTCCGCCCCTTCACCGCCATGCCAGCGGATGGCCTCGGGCAGGCTTCGCGCGCGCCCGTCGTGGAGGTAGCTCGCGTCGGGGACACAGACCTCGCTGCCGTAGGCGCCCGACACACCGCCCGTCACGCACGGACCGAGGCCGAGTCCCCACAGCGGCGGGGTGCGCCACTCCGCACCTTGTGCGCCGTCTTCATCGAGGGAGTCGGCGAGCCCCGGGCCCATGTCGTGCAGCAGCAGGTCGGTGTAGGGGTGGATGGTCTGCCCACGCAGCTCGGCCAGCGGATGGTGGGGGCTGGTGACGAAGGTGTCGACGTGGCAGCCGGCGCACCCGATGTCGTCGAACACCCCGGCGCCCGCGACCACCTCCGCATCGTCGACGTCCCGCTGGGGACGCACGCCAAGCAGCGCCACATACCGCACCAGGTCGTCGAAGTGGGCATCGGACAGCTCTGCGCCAGAGGGCTCGCAGTCCGCCTGTGAACCACCGCAGTCGGGTTCGGGCACGAGGGTGGTGAGCACGCCCATGTCGGCGGCAAGCGCGGCGGCGGTCTGGTGGGCGACGTGTACGGTGCCCGCCTTCCAGCCCAGGCGTCCGAGTCGGACGTCGCCGGTCTCGGGGTCGACCACCCGCCTCGCCCGGCCGGAGATGCCGTCTCCGTCGGCATCCTCAGGGTCGGCGAGCGCGAGCACATCCTCCTCGACAATGGCCTCCAGCAGCCCCATTCCGACGAGCGCCGGTGCGATTCTCACCGAGTGCCGGGCCGGCTCGGACGACCAGCCGTACACCGGGGTCCGCAGCCCATCGGACTCCGTCCAGCCGGCCAGCCAGGCCTCCCCCTCGCCCGAAACGCCGATGGCATTCGACTGGAGCACCCGGCCCACGTCCGGCAGCGGCGCGTGGTCGTCGTCGCCCACCTTCACGACGTAGTGGTCGAGGGAGCCCCCCACCTCCGGCACGGAGGCCCGGCCGTTGCGGTGGTGGCAGGCGTCGCAGGAGGCGCTGGCGTAGCGGGGTCCCGCCAGGCCCGAGAGCGCGGTGAAGGTGGGGTTGTCCGCGTGTTCGTCGTGGGTGCCGTCGGTCATGTCGGTGTGGTGGACGCGGCGTCCGCGCACGAAGGGCTGGACGTTGCGACCGGCGATGTTGGTGGCGAGCTGCATGAAGTGGTTGTCCGGCTCGCCCGACGTCATCGCGTGAAGAGTGGTGTCTCCCCCGAGCATGGCCGCGGCCGGCAGCGGCCTGGAGTCCTCCCGCGCCGAGGCCCCGTCGGAGAAGTCCCCCTCGGGTTGCCAGGGCACCATTCCGCCCGTCCCCACCGCGTAGAGCAGCGTGGTGCCGTAGTAGTTGGCGCGGCCCGCGGGCGGTCCCAGCAAGAACTGGCTGACCTCGATCTCCATGTGCTGGCCCACCTCGAGGGGACCGTAGGCACCGTCGAGGGAAAAGGCGTGGTCGAGGGTGAAGCTGTAGCGGTACTGGCTGCCCGACGCATCGACCCGCTCGTGGTCCTCGTCGAAGGTGCCCGGTCCCTCCTCCACGAACAGGGGGGCGTAGTTGCCATGGTAGGCCGCCACGGTGCCTGCCCCGGCGTACCAGGCCCGGAACTCCATCACGCTCATCCGCCACTCGGTCACGATGGAGATGTCGATGGTGCCGTCGCCGTCGGCCACCCGGTCGACAAAGCGCAGCCGGGCGGTGCGGTGGTCGAAGTAGTGGGGCAGCCAGTGGTCGTAGCTCTGGAACTCGTCCTCGCGGGCATGGCGGTCGCGGCCCCGGTCGCCGATGTCGGTGATGATGGCGCCACCCTCGGCAAACACGATGGCCCGCTCCAGAGGGGTGTCGGCCGAGTACAGCGGCACGATGTCGGCAGCGGGGGCGGCCGAGTCGGAGACATCGCCAGAGTCCGGCGGCTCGGTGTCGTCCGCTGCAGCGGTGGGCTCGGGGTCCTGGGTGCCCAGCAGAGGGTCGTCGGCGCACGAGGCCAACAGCAAGAAGAAGGCGCAGCGGCGGACCATGTGGACTCCGGGTGGGGGCTCTGCCTAGCGCACCATGGCGCCGGTCCCAAGCCAGCCCCCCCGCAACCGGTGGAACCCCATCGTCCCCGGAATGTCCGACCGCCCATGCTTGCCGTCGTCCTGCCTCTGCTCGCCAACGCCCAGGCCACGTCTGCCACCTACGGCGATCTGCTCGATCAGCTCGACCAGCCGCGGGTGGATCGACGGCCAGATCGACCCACGACCGCCCTGCCCCGCCGACTCCGAGGCGGCGATCGCCGACGCGGCCAGGCGATAGCCGTCGAGCCCGAACCCGGCGATGACCCCGGTCGCGACGGCGGAGACGACGGACGTGTGCCGGAAGACCTCGCGCGCGTGCGGGTTCGAGATGTGCACCTCGACGAGCGGCGCCACGCCCTGCAGCTGCGCGCACGCATCCCGCAGCGCGTAGGAGTAGTGCGTGAAGGCCGCGGGGTTGAGGATCACCGGGGTGCGCGCGTCGACGGCCTCGTGGATCCAGCCGACGAGCTCGGCCTCGTCATCCGTCTGCCGCACGTCGGCCTCGATCGGCGCGTCCGCGGTGCCGGCAGACGCGACGAGCGGCGCGATGTCGGCGAGCGTCGCGGTGCCGTAGACGTCGGGCTCGCGCGTGCCGAGGCGGCCGAGGTTGGGTCCGTTGAGGACGAGGATGCGCATGCCGCCATCCTGCCGCATGGCGAAGGCGCGCGGCGCTACATCTCGCCCTCGAACAGGCCGATGCTGTTGCCGTCGGGATCGGTGAACACCGCCCACCAGCTGGTCGGCGAGACCTCGCCCTTCGGGAGCGTGACGGTGCCGCCGAGCTCCTCGACCTTGGCGAGGGCCTCGTCGATCGAGTCGACCTCGATCACCGAGCGCGGCTGCGTGCAGCCGTCCTCGCGTGCCGTGAGCGCGCCGCCGGAGACGCCGTTGGGCGCCTGCCACATCGGGTAGCCTTCGTAGCCCTCCGACTCGGTGATCTGCCAGCCGAACACGGCGCCGTAGAAGCGCGTCGCCTGCGCAATGTCGGTGACCGGGATCTCGAGATGGGTGATGTCGCCATGTGCCATGGCTGGGAGTCTGCATCGCGCGCGGCCGCGCCGCCAGCCCTCCCCTGGCTGCGCTCGCCCCGCCCCGCCGCCGAGCGGTCACTCCCGCCCCCGAGGGGTCACTCCCGCCCCCGAGTGGTCACTCCCGCCGCT